>ENA-OPCS01001944-OPCS01001944.1-human-gut-metagenome-genome-assembly--contig:-NODE-1944-length-9846-cov-3.199673_pt1 | contig 9846 bp, 7 predicted proteins | sample MGYA00241256_ERZ501492 | MGnify/ENA primary metagenome ERZ501492 (study PRJEB25962, sample SAMEA2042512) | human gut metagenome | biome: human gut; feature: human-associated habitat; material: faeces... | reverse complement strand
TCGGGATTCCGGCTTTCGGCAGCGCGGCGGATGATGCGCTTGTCGATGTCGAAGTCTTCCTTGTAGCTGTCTACATGACTGTCCACGAGCTTCTGCAGCTCCGCAACGATGTCAATGTCTGTGTATTTCTTCATGCGTCTCCTTTCTCACAACTCCATGTCGTGCGTTTTGGATTTGACCGGGGATTTCTTCTCCGGCTGCTGTTTTGCGGCAGTCCTGAGCTGATCGCGGATAGAGGGCTTTTCCTGCTTCTGCTCCTGCTTGACGTATTCCAGCGTCGGCATCAGCTCACGGTAACAGCCCTGTGTTTTCCGCGCCGCATGACGGCGATGGATTTTGAACAGCGGCTCACCGTTCTGCGTGACCGTGTTGCCCTCGATCCTGACACCGTTCCGCGCCAGCAGATTGAAGGAGTGGTTAGAGGCGCGATAGGACGCCCGCATACCGTCGTTGTTATAGGCGATCTGCCCCTTGAGCGTGTCCATGACGGCGGCTTTGATCTCCTTTTCTTCGGCAGTCAGGCGGTGTGTCTTCGGTGCTTTTGCTGCTTCCTCCGGCAAGGGCGCAAAGGGAGACTTGACCTCCACGGTTTTTACCTCAATAGAGGCAATCTCATCGTTCTCCCATGCAACAACCTCCGGGTCTCTTTCCTCTGTTTTCTCAGAAGTGACTTCCTTCTGGGGTTCGGTCTGCTGACGGAACGCATCCACGAAAAGTGCCGTCAGTCCGGGATTGGGTTTATCCACAAGGAAGCGGGAGGCATTCTCCGGGCAGACATCAACGCTCTTCGCCCACTCCTTGAGAGGCTGCGGAATGCGCCCGTCAAAGTCTTTCTGCTGAATGGTGTTTGCGAGGACATACCGGACGCGCTCCGGAGAGAACTGCTCAAGGACGCTTTTCACGGCAGCATCCGCATCCAGCCGGTTGTCTCCGTAGTTAGAGCTGATCGCCGCTTCAATCGCGCTGCTGCATTCCTTGTTTGCAGCAAGGGAGGCGCGATATGCTTCCATCTCACCGGCTTCATAGGCGTAATTTGCCGTCTCGCGGTAAATGGGGACTTCCGGCTTTTCCTCCGGAACAGCTTCCTTTACGGGAGCTTCGACTTCCATCTCTGCGGACTGTGCTTTCTCTGCCAGCAGCACCTTGAGCTTGGCGTCAATGCCCTCGATCATCTCAGCCGCCGTCTTGCGGATGGTGTCCAGAGAGCTTTTCAGTTCCTTGGTTTCCTTGCCGGATGACCAACCGGCGATGTAGCCGAAGGAATAGTCCGAAGTTTCAATGCCGTACCGTTGGCAGACGGTGTAGGCAACGCTTTCCGCTTCAACCTCCTTGGTGTGCCGATCCTTCTTATCTTCTGGCGCGGCTTTCTCATCCGGCTTGACGGCGTGGAGCTTTGCGTGGGCGATCTCGTGAATGGCGGTCTTGACCGTCTGGATTTCGCTCATGCCCTCCTGAATGGCAATGCGGCTTTCAACCGGAGAGAAGAATCCCTTTGCACCGCCCGGAATGTCCTCAAAGGAAATAGGGACGGGAGATTCCTGCTTGAGCGCATCGAAGAACGCCTCGTAGTTTTCGACGGTGCCTTTCAGCTCATCGACGATGATGTCCGGAAGCTCCTTGCCGTCCGTCTGGGAAACATCAAAGACACTTACCACCTTGAAGGCAGGACGCAGGACCTCAACCGTTTCCGTGACAGTTTTTCCATCTGCGCCGATCACGGGCTTCTGCGTCACGGGGTCAATCTTCTCACGCTCTTCCTGTGCCTTGTACGGCGCGGGCGCAAGAATCTTGATGCCCTTTTCTCCCTTCATGACCTGACGGTCAAAGTTGCGCTGCCACGAGGTATAACCGGCAACATAGGTTGCCTCCGGCTTCTGCATCGCAATGAGCAGCGTGTTGTTGAAGGAATAGTTGTAGAACTTGGACATCGTGCGGAGATATTCCTTGAACCGCTCGGATTCAAAAAGCTCCTTGATGCCCTGTTCCAGCTTGTCCGTGATCTCGCGGACTTGCTGTGCATTTTTGTTTTCAGCCATCTCAAACCTCCATTTCTTATTTGCTTTTGGGCGAAGAAAACCCCGTCTGGGATTTGCTCAGTAAACGAGCCTTTACCTCAGACGGGGTTTCTCTGCGCGTCATCCGACGATGGAAGATGTTATCCTCGTTCTCCCATTCAATCAGCCGGTCAAACATATCCGGGTGCTTTGTGACCATGTGCAGCAGCTCCGAGTCGCTTGCGTTGGGACAGAACCAGCAGCCGTTTCTCCGGCAGTGAGCGTAGATCGGGGAAAGCAGCCCGTGTTCCTGACAGAGCTTGTAGGCGTCCGCCTCTGTCATGCCGTATTTGGCAAGCAGACTGACCTTCGTTACTCCATCCAGACGAGCAAGGCGTTTTGGCTCATCCTCCGCAATGCCGACATAGCTCACAGTGTCCGGCGAGAGTGCGGCATTGTACTTGCGGACGGGCGGGATTTTGCAGTCCCGATTGACTGCACACATACCAGCCCATGCGAAGCCGCGAACCTCGCCCTTATGCGGTCCGCGGGTGATGACATGATGGAACACATCATCGTAGGTCTTGTCTGCATGGAGAATGGTGAACTTGATGCCCAGCTCCTTTTCGCAGAAGGGCTTGAGCCGGTCATAGATGAAGTCCCGATGTTCCGGGACTTCACCGCTTGTGTTCTGATCAAACATAACCTCGCTGAAAATCGCCTCGTCCAGCGGTTCCTTGTGCTGTGCAGCCAGCAGGAGCGTCGCTACGCTGTCTTTGCCTCCACTGCAAGAGGCAACATACTTCGGGCGGCTCATCGGTCGAACTCCATCTTGAAGCTGACATATTTGCCGCCGCTGTCATCCAGACGAATCACCGCATCGTAGAGCTGAGGCTTCTTCGGCGTGTAAAGCCCGGTCACTCGGCACCAGCCCTTGTCCAGCAGCTCCTTTGCAATTCTCTTGGTGAGCTTCTTTTTCTTGCTGGAAAAGAACTTGTTGTCTTCCCACAGGCAGAAGGAGCAAGTCTTGTTCGAGCAGTAGAAGTTACCCTTGCCGACATAGACCGGAGAGCCGCAGCGGGGACATTTGCCGATTTCCTCTTTCCCCGTGCCGAAACGCTGGGCTTCGGCATCGGAGAGAAACGGGTAGGCTTTCACGAGATCCCCGGTCATCTGGACAATGCCGCTGAGGAAGGCGTCTGCATCCGCATTGCCGCGCTCAATCTCCATGAGCGTGTTTTCCCATTCCGCTGTCATCGTGGGAGATGTGATCTGTTCCGGCAGGACGCAGACAAGGTTGCAGCCGTCCTTTGTTGGAATGAGGGATTTGCCCTTGCGTTCAGCAAAGCCGGACTTCACCAGCTTTTCAATGATCCCTGCGCGGGTCGCGGGAGTGCCGAGACCTTTCTTCTCAGTGTCATCGTCGAACTGATCATTTCCGGCAGTCTCCATCGCTGACAGGAGGGTATCTTCCGTGTACTGCTTCGGAGGCGTTGTGAAGTGTTCTGTGACGCTGGCAGACACACCATCCAGAACATCACCCTCGTGGACTTCGGGCAGGGACTTCACGAGATCGTCCTTTTCCTTCGTTTTGAGGGAAGCCTTGAACATCTCTTCAATGGCTTTCCATCCGTTTTGAATGACGGTCTTGCCCTTGGCTTTGAACGCATAGCCCTCGCAGGAGAGCGTGATCTGCGTCTCTGCGTAGGTGTGCTTCTCGCCGGTCGCACACAGAAGGCGCATCCCGACAAGATTGAGAATTTTCTGCTCCGACTGAGGGAGTGCGGAAACATCCTGCTTTTCAAGCTGGACGGTCGGGAGAATGGCGTGGTGATCTGTGACCTTGCTGTTGTCGGTTACGCGGGCAATGTCCGGAGTAACCGAAACGTCGGAGAAAAGCGGAAGCTGGCGGCAGACGATGGAAATGACCTGACGGGCGGTGTCCTCCATATCGTCCGTTATGAACTGGCTGTCCGTGCGCGGATAGGTCAGGAGCTTCTTTTCGTAGAGCGTCTGAACGAGATCGAGCGTCTGCTGGGCAGTGAAGCCGTAGTAGCGGTTCGCCTCGCGCTGCAAGGTGGTCAGATCATATAGCTTCGGAGGATTGACAGTCTTCGTTTCCTGCTTGAGAGAAGAAACGACGGCTTGCCTTTTCTCGCAAGCCGCCGTAATCTTCTTTGCTTCCTCTTCGGTTTTGACCTTTTCCAGATCAGCGGTCAGATCGCCCTTGCCGACGTGGACGTTGAAATACTTTTCCTTCTGGAACGTGGAGATTTTCCCGTCGCGCTCCACCAGCATTGCAAGGGTCGGCGTCTGGACGCGCCCGACCACCAGCTTCTTGTGATAGAGCGTAGTGAAAAGGCGGGTGCCGTTGATACCGACAATCCAGTCTGCCTTCGAGCGGCTGAGTGCCGCTTCATAGAGACGGTCATATTCCTTGCCGTCCCGGAGATGATTGAAGCCTTCGCGGATGGCGGAGTCCTCCAACGAGCTGATCCACAGACGCTTGAAGGGCTTGGTGCATCCGGCTTTGTTGTAGACCAGCCGGAAGATCAGCTCACCCTCGCGTCCTGCATCGGTTGCGCAGACCAGCTCGGTGACGCGCTTGTCCTTCATAAGAGAGGACAGCACCTTGAACTGCTGGGCTTTGTCTTTTGTGACCTCGAACATCCAGTTTTCCGGAACAATGGGCAGATCGTCATACCGCCACTTGGCATACCGATCATCGTAGGAGCTGGCGTCTGCCAGCTCCACCAGATGACCGAAGCACCACGAAACGATGTAATTGCCGCCCTCCATGTAGCCGTCCTTGCGGGACGTCGCGCCCAGCACCTTTGCGATGGACTGGGCAACGCTGGGCTTTTCAGCAATGACTAAGATCAATCTTCATCACCATCCGTTTCAGCATCCTCCGCGATCTGCGGCTCTTCATCCTCGTTGATGTACGGCTCTTCCTCGTAGCCTTCATCGTCGAAGAAGTCCATGTCCTCATCCTTGGGCTTTCTGCCCTTGACGAACTTGATGTAGTAATAGGCTGCACCCGCAGCACCGGCAAGGACAAAGATGACGAGGATCATGCCAACGTTGGATTTCTTTTCGGGCTTGGTCTCAGGCACTTCGGTTTCCGCATCCTTGTCCGGCTCAGGTGTAACGGGAGCAGTGCCGGTGCATTCGCTCATGTTGGTCTTGCAGACCGGGCAGTCCGTGTTGACCTGACCGGCAGCGCATTTCTCTTTGCAGTTACAGGTGGTCAGAGCCGCCGCAGTATCTTCATCCAGCAGCGCAAGCAGATCGCTTTCATCGACCATGTTGAGGAAGTACGTCTGATACTGTTCCTCATCCTCGTTGATGGGCGCATCGTAGTCGATGACAATGAAAAAGGTGTTGCCGTTCTTCGTCTGGACTGTGATGAACTGCTTGTTCGTCGCCTTGTCATAGAGCAGGTCGCGGGTGTAGGCGTTGCCCTCATCGTCAATCGGCTCACCCTTCGACTTTTCCGGCGTGGGAGTGACTGCGGGCTGCTGTTCCGGCTGGGTTGCCTCCGTAACCGGAAGGTTCTGCTCGGTATCATCGGCGTAGGCAAACGCCGTGACCGAGAAGCAAGACAGAACCATGACGCAGACCGCAAGGACGGTCAGAAAACGAAACTTCTTACGCATTGTCGATTACCTCCGTATTTTCAGCGGGCTTGGTGCCGCCCTTCATGGAAGACAGGAACGCCATGATCTGATCCTTGTCCATCACCATAGAGCGCACGGTATTGATGATTTCAAGGTTTTCCAGCTCCGTCTTCTTGTCGTACAGCTCCTTGAGCTGACCTTCGATTTCGGACTTCTTCTTTTCAGCCTTCTCGATGTCGGAGAGGACTTTCTGATACTTGGGATTCATGCAAAACTCCTTTCTTTTAATAGGCGGGTCTTCCGAAGGCGTAGAAATGCTGCTGCCAATAGGAAGAGTTGATGGATGTGTACTGAATGGGGTCGCCGCAGTGGATCATGACCCCATCACCGACGTAAATGCCGACGTGGGACACACCGGGGGTGTCATACGTCCCGACGAAAAAGATAAGATCACCGGGCTGTGCATTCGCCTTTGAAACCGGCGTACAGACGTTGTAAAGACCCTGTGCGCCAAGCCGTCCGGTATTCACAAGACCGCTGTTCGTGAGAACGTAGCTGACGAAGCCGGAGCAGTCAAAGGACGTGTCGGGATTGGAGCCGCCCCACACATACGGATAGCCGAGATACTTTTCCGCCTCGGTAATCAGCGCTGCAAACTTCTCATCGTTCAGGTATTCCGGGTTGACATCGTAGTCTGCGGGAGGATTTGTGATGTACTTGTCCACATAGGGAGAGTCACCGAACAGATCCTCGCGGTTGCCCAGCACCGACATATACGTTGCGTACATGGAAAGCTGTTCCTGAGACATGATGTAGACCGGGACATGGGAGAGATTGAAGTTTTCGAGCTTCACGTTGCAGATGTAGTAGTCATACGGGACGCGGTAGGTTTCCGTGTGCGTGTTGCCGTCTGCGTCCGTCCATGTGTCGGTTTCCGTGCGGTATCTGGTTTCGACGATGACCTCTTCGGTGAGGATGTACTGCTTTTCAAACAGCATTTGGAGCGTACCCTGCACCTCATCCAGCGTGAACTCGCCCTCATGGAGAGCCGAGAGAATGGAGATCAGCACATAGGGGTCATGCTCAATATCGTCCAGATCGAAGTGATACTCGTCGTAGCTGTGAGTGCTTTCGTAGGTGTCGAGATAGCGTTGCAGCTCCTGCTCCATCCGGCAATACTGCGCCTCCGCGCCCAGCATCGCGTCATCCTCGCTGAGATAAGAGGAAGCGATAACCGACGAGCCGGTAGAGGTGAGCATCGAACACGAGCTGATACCAGCACCGAGCAACACGAGAAGGGCAATTCCGACGCCGATCCAGATGAAGACCTTCTTGTTCTTCTCAAAGAACTCCTTGATCTTGTCGGACGCCTTCTCACCGAGCTTCTTGCCGGTGCTTTTTGTGGCAGTCCCGGCAGTCTGAGAACCGGCATTTCGAGCGGCGGCATATTCCTTCTTGATGTTCTGCTTCTGGTAGTGCTTGTTCATGTTCTGCTTCTTCATCTCAGGATGCTCCTGCTGATTTCTCTCATATTGGAGCTTCGCATCAGCAGCATCCGCCTTGTGTTCCAGCTTGGAGACCTTCTCGTAGGGCTTGTTGACGCTGCTTTCCCGATGATGACTGAAATGCCGAGCGGCAGTCTCAGCGGCAATCTCTGTTTTATGCGCCGCCTCAACCGCCGAGTTTTCCTGTTCGACCTCATGGATTTTGCCGTGAATGCCGGAAGCGAGGGTGTCACCGACCTTGCGGACGGTTTTATCTGCCTCAAATTGCAACTTGCCTTTGCCCTTGGGCTTTTCCAGCTCATCCTCAAAATGAAGGCGGGTTTTGCCCTTGCCGGTCTCTTCATCGAAGACACGCCCTTTCTTGAGAACCTTGTGCGTGGGCAGCTTCTCACGGGCGGCATCCAGACGCTCATGCGCCTTCTCGGACTTCCTTTCGAGCTTCTGCATCCGCTTCGTGGGCGGGACGGCATCGTCCGAGACCGGCTTTGCGGAGGCGGTTTCCGCCGCTTGAGTGAGAATAGCATCCGCATCCACTGCTTCAACCGCAGAGGTCTTGCGCAGCTTGTGCGTGACAACCGTTTCGGCAATCACCGTGCCGGTATGAGAAGAAACGCCGTGCTGCTCCAAAGCAGGAGGCTTGAACGGCGTCTCTGACACGGGCAGCGGTTCGGGTACATTCTGGGGTGGATTTTCTGCCCTTTTCTCTTCTGTGACGGACGTTTCCGAGGGCGGCTGTGTGTTATTATCCTCAGCGTGTTCCGCCTGAAACTGATGCTGCTGACGGCGCATCTGCACCTTTTTCTGTTCCTCCGGTGAAAGTGCCTCGGAAGGCTCGGCTGTTTCAGCGGGCTTCACCAGCTCCGCATCTTCCAGCCGCTTTGACACACGCTGCTCGGTGCCAGCCGTCAGGTTTTCCTCAACCGCGCCTTCCCGCGTCATCCGCACGACTACCTTGTCACGGGCTTTAAGTTCCGGTTCCTTGGACATCAGATTTCACCTCCAATCCGCTTGTAGGCAAGCTCGGTGTATTCAGGGTTCAGCTCTACACCCACGAAATGACGCCCCATCTGTGAGGCAACCATGCCGGTTGTGCCGCTCCCCATGAACGGGTCAAGCACAATGCCGCCTTCGGGACAACCGGCGAGAAGACAGGTCTCAACCAGCTTCGGAGGGTAGGCGGCATAGTGACCGCCCTTGAAGGGAACAGTGTTGATCTTCCAGACATCGCGCTTGTTGCGGAGCGGATTGATGTCACAATCCTTGATCTCGCCATGCTCACGGGGGCGGTTGATGGACTGCGGCTGAGGCTGACCGGGAACGGGCTTGCCGTATTTGTTGCCGCCCTTCATGCCGCGCTTGAGGCGTTCTGCCGTTGCGGGGGCAATCGGCTCGGAGATTGCCTTGTAGTCGAAGAAATACTTTTTCGACTTGGAGAACAGGAAAATATGCTCATAGCAGCGGGCGCAGCGGTCTTTGACGCTCTCCGGCATGGGGTTATCCTTCATCCAGATGATGTCGTTGCGCAGATACCAGCCGGTATCGCGGAGGGCAAAAGCCAGCATCCACGGAATGCCGATCATGTCCTTCGGCTTGCAGCCCTCAACCTTGTTGTTGAGAGCCACAGCCTGACCGTTTCTGCCGTTGGGGTTCTTCGGGTCAATGAAATCACCCTGATTGCCCTTCCCAGCGTAGGTGTCCGAGATGTTCAGCCAGAGCGTTCCATCCGGACGCAAAACGCGCCTGACTTCGGTAAACACTTCCGTCAGGCGCGAGATATATTCCTTCGGCGTTGTCTCTCTGCCGATCTGAGCATCCATGCCGTAATCGCGGAGCGCGTAATACGGAGGGGACGTCACACAGCAATGAACGCTGTCATCGGGCAGAGTTTTCAGGATTTCAAGACAATCGCCGGTATGAATGATGTCAAGTTGTATGGTGGTGTACCTCCTGTTCTGTTGGATTTGTGTTTCCATTGAAATGTTGGCTGTAAAACCCGACAACATTTCAATGGGCATCAGTCGGAGTAATACTCGTCCGGCTCATAGTCCTCATCTTCCATGAAGTCCTCGTCGAGATCGTCAATCTCGTCTGCCCAACGGTCGAAGATTTCCTCGGCTTCCTTAGCCGCCTCACGATAGAGGCTCAGGCGGTTCTTCTCAAAAGCGGCAAAGGCGGGGACGAACTTGCCGAACTCGCGGATTGCCTTCACATCCTGCGTGCGCATATCTGCGACGCACTGAATGATTTCGGACATCGTGAGCAGATCGTCGATCATCAGCTCATACTTGTCCTTGGAGATAGATACGGCTTCATCATCCGCCGCGTCAGCGAACGGGGTATTCTCGTCGCTGTTGCTGCTTTCGGGAACATCAACCTTGAAATAGAAACCGATCATATCCACAGATACCTTGGTCATAATCTGACGTGCCTCCTTGACCTTTTCGTCGATGTCCTCCCTCACATGGAGGTAGGCGCGGTGATGCTTCTTGAGATCGCTTTCCAGTCGGATCAGATCGGTCAGCTCCCACAGAGCCTTAAACAGTGCGGAGGTGTTCTCTCCGTATTCGATAGCGTCCGCATAGGGAATGGTAATCATCTTGTTGTTCATATTCAAAAATCCTCCTTAGTTCTGTACGGTTTCTTCTAAACGGGTGGTCATGATGCGGTAGAGTTGGGTGTCCTTCGGGAAATCGTCCTTGAAGGGAACGATGGTCGAGCCGTAGAAGA
>ENA-OPCS01001938-OPCS01001938.1-human-gut-metagenome-genome-assembly--contig:-NODE-1938-length-9877-cov-2.092140_pt1 | contig 9877 bp, 9 predicted proteins | sample MGYA00241256_ERZ501492 | MGnify/ENA primary metagenome ERZ501492 (study PRJEB25962, sample SAMEA2042512) | human gut metagenome | biome: human gut; feature: human-associated habitat; material: faeces... | reverse complement strand
CCTGCCATTGTGTTTTTTATTATTTTTTCTGGATGCCGAATCCGTTGAAGGAGTCGGGATATTCGTCCTCGAGCTGCTCGAGCAGGCTGCTGAGGGAGCGGTTGTTCTGACCGTGCTTCAGCTTGGGGTAGGCGCGGAGCATACGGCCCTTGCCCAGCAGATGGGTGCCGCGGCGGGTGCGGGCCTGCATGACCTGCGCACGGGCTGCCAGCTCTTCCTTGAGCTGTTCCAGCTGCAGGAATGCGGTGGTCTGCTCGGCTTTGCCCTGCGCGGCCAGCTTGACGGCCTTGGCCGCTTCGGCGGCGTTGAGGCGGGCAGTCTGGGAGGCGCGGCGTGCGGCCTCCATGGCCTCGTCGGCGCGGGTGCGCATGGTGGAAGCGGCCTCACGGGGCGACAGCTTGTCGTAGCTGTCCCGGGCCTCGGCGGCGGCCAGCTTGAGCTGCAGGCGGCTCTCGTCCATCTTCTGGTCCATGTCCAGCGCGGTGGTGCCAAGGAGCTCGGTCATGGCGTCGCTGACAGCATGCATACTGTCGGCCACCTTCTCGAGAGCGTCCAGCTCCCGGGCGAGGTCGGAGGCGGCGATGGCGGTAGCCACCACGTCAGCGGCATACACCGCGTAAAGCAGACATATCAGCACAAAGCCCACCAGCGGCGGAATGATGTTCACCAGCGCGGCAATGGTGGGATGGATGACCTTGACCATCACCATGGCACCCACGCCCCACATCAGCGAGAACTCAAGGCAGACATAGCCGCCGATGTTGAAGGGTTTGTCGGTATAGTCCCACCAGCGGGTGCGGTAGAGCTTATACAGCGCCCATCCGCCCACCAGCTCCAAGGCACTGGGCAGGATGACGCCGCCGAGATACAGCAGCAACAGGTCATCTTCCAGCGGTGTGAGGAAGAAGAGCACCAGTATCATGCCGAAGCCGTAGATAGGGCAGACCGGGCCGTTCAGGAAGCCCCGGTTCACCAGCTGGCCGGTGGTGGCGGCGGCATACACCACCTCGACGCACCAGCCCAGACAGGAGTAGATGAGGAAAAACGCAAGGATATGATAAAGCGAGAAACCGCAGACTGTCGTATTGAGAAAAAACGACAAGGGGACACCTCCAGTCAGTTCTGTTTGCGGACGATCTTATATTCATCGCCCGGCTCAAAGTAAGGGCAAGCCGAAGTGGTATGGGAGAGATAGCGGGCCATCTCGTCCTCATCCAGTGCGCCGCCCTCGGCGCAGTACCAGCTGCCATATTCGTCCTGCTGGTTGTTCAGGCAGTATTCACAAGGGTCAGACATTGCCTTCACCCTCGGCCTTGGCCGAAGCTTCGGCCTCCGCCTGCGCGGCCAGCTTCTTGAGCACCTTCGGCTCCACCCAGGTCACGGAGTCGTCGCCGGCCTTCTTGCGGGCGATGAGGGCCTTGATCTTAATGCCCATCTCGGTGAACATCCCCTCATGCTCGGTGCGGATGTTCCACTCCGGCTCGTTCTCGTGGAGGTCGTAAGTCTGCCAGATGATGTCGTAGCCGGAAGCGGGGAAGTAGGTCAGGCTGTCGCGGAACAGGTCATCGTCGTCGGTCTTGAAGTAGATCTCGCCGCCGTCCTTGAGGAAATCGCGGTACTGGATGAGCTGACGGGGGTAGGTGAGGCGGTGCTTGTTGGAGGAAGCGTTCTTGCTCCACGGGTTGCAGAAGTTGATGTAGATGCGGCTGACGGTGTCCTCCGGGGTGATGACGCCCTTGATGCGCTCGATGTCGGTGCTCATGATCTTGACATTGTCGATGGGGCGGCCTGCCTCGGCGTAAGCGGCTTCGATTTTGCGCTTTGCGAGGATGAGCACCTTGTCGGTGATGTCGATGCCCAGATAGTTATTCTCGGGGTGGGCAGAGGCCAGCTGGGAGATGAAGCCGCCCTTGCCACAGCCCAGCTCCAGCACGAAAGGCTGCTCCGGGCGGGCATACTGGCTGTGCCACTTGCCGCCCCAGATAAGGGGCTCGTGGACGTGGAAATCAGCGGCCATCAGTTCGTCGTGGGCGTAGGGCTTGAAACGCATTCTCATAAGATAGTATTCTCCTTGTGACGTGAAAAGTTTGTACTTACAGATTTTTCTTCAAAAATTCCTCTACCTGCTCCGGCGTGGCGGCGCAGCTGCCCTGGCAGATACCGGGCTTGCCGCCGCCGCGTCCGTTCAGGGCGGCATTGAGGGCTTTGGTCAGGGCGCGGACGTCGCCGCCGGCCTGCGCGATGCAGTAGCCGGTGCCCTTCTCGCTGGGCGTCAGAGCGGCGCAGAGACCGGTGGTGGCCTCGCTCAGCCGCGCGGCCAGACGGTGCAGGCCGTCCGGGTCGAGGCCGGGGACGGTGCGGATGGCCGTTTCGTCGGGGCCAAGCTGTGCGGCCAGCGCGTCGAAGAGCTGACTGCACAGGCCGAAGTGGGCGAATTTCAGGGCCGTGTACTCGTCGTACACCCGGTGGACCGCCACGGCGGTCTGGTCGGCCTTAGCCGAGAGCAGTGCGCCGATGTCGGCCTGACGGCTCCGCATGGCCTGCGCTTCCCGCAGGGCGCGTCCGCCGCAGACGACGCTGAGCCGGACACCGCCCTTGTAGTTCTCAGAGGTGAGGATCTTGATTTGTCCCACCTGTCCGGTGGCGGCGGTGTGGGTGCCGCAGCAGGCGCAGACGTCCGCGCCCGGGATGGTCACGATGCGCACCTGCCCGGCGATCTCTTTTTTGCTGCGGTAGGTCAGCGCCGCCAGCTCTTCGGGGGTGGGGTAGGTGATGAGCACCGGCACATTCTCCCAGACGATGCGGTTGGCGGCAAGTTCTGCCTCCCGTAGGCCCTCGGCGGAGATGGGGACGCTGGTGTCCATCCGCACGGCGTCGGAGCCGATATGGAAGCCCACGTTCTCCGCCCCGAACATCTGGTGCAGGATGCCGGAGAGGATGTGCTCGCCGGTGTGCTGCTGCATCTTGTCGAAGCGCCACTCCCAGTCGATGGTGCCGGTGACGGCGGCACCGGGCTGTGCGGTCTCGGGCAGGGCATCCACCGTGTGCCAGATGATGCCGTTCGTCTCGTGGACGTCGGTGACATGGAGCACCGTGCCGTCGGCGAGGGTCAGCGTGCCTCTGTCGGCGGGCTGACCGCCCCCTTCGGGGTAGAACACCGTGCCGTCCAGCGCGATGCGCCCGCCGCCCGTCTTTGCGTCCGCCTCTGCGGCCAGGATGACCCCGGCGGCAGTCTTGCGGAATGCGTCGTTCTCAAAATATTTTTCCGTGCGCTGCATGGCACGATACCTCCTGTAATAAAAACGATATTATCCCACTATAAAACTAAGTATACCACGTTTTTTGCCTGTGGAAAATAGGCTTCGCTTATGTTATGATAGGAAACAGCATAAACCCAAACGGAATATAAAGCGAGGAAGGTATCATCATGCGTGAAAGTGGAATCCTGATGCCGGTGTCCAGCCTGCCCGGCCCCTATGGTATTGGCTGCTTTGGCGCCGAAGCGCTCAAGTTCGTGGATTTTCTGGCCGCTGCTGGCCAGCACATCTGGCAGCTGCTGCCCCTCAGCCCCACCGGCTACGGCGACAGCCCCTACCAGAGCTGCTCTGCCTTTGCGGGCAACCCTTACTTCATCGACCTCGACGCTCTCAAGGCCGACGGCCTGCTGACCGCCGCCCAGCTCAAGGCGGAAAAGTGGGGGGATGACCCGCTTTCGGTGGACTACGGCACTCTCTACACCAGCCGCTATAAGGTGCTGCGCACCGCTTACGCCGCATGGCGCGAGAAGTACGCCGGTCTCCACGGCTGCGCCCACTACTACCCCGACGACTACTACGCTTTCGCCCTTGCCAACGACAGCTGGCTGAATGATTACGCCCTCTACATGGCCCTCAAGACCGCCAACGGCATGAAGAGCTGGACTGAGTGGCCCCGGGAGTACCGCCTGCGGGACGCCGCTGCGCTGGCAAAGTTCGCAGCAGAGCAGGAAGAGGAGATCGGCTTCTGGAAGTTCCTGCAGTACGAGTTTGCCACCCAGTGGAAAAAGGTCAAGGACTACGCCAACGCCAAGGGCGTGAAAATTCTGGGCGACATCCCTATCTACGTCTCTGCCGACTCGGTGGATGCATGGGTGGGCGGCGAGCTCTTCGAGCTGGACGCGCAGGGAGGCTTTGCCCGCGTGGCCGGCTGTCCGCCGGATTATTTCTCCGCAGACGGCCAACTTTGGGGCAACCCGCTGTATAACTGGTCGTATCATAAACAGACGGGATACGCCTGGTGGATCCGGCGTGTCCGCCACGCCCTCGGCATCTACGACCTGCTCCGCATCGACCACTTCCGCGGCTTCGACACTTACTGGGCCATCCCGGCGGGCAGCCCTACCGCCTGCACCGGCAAGTGGGAGATCGGCCCCCGAATGGACTTGTTCCACGCACTGGAAGCTGCCCTCGGTAAGCTGCCCATCATCGCGGAAGATCTGGGCGAGCTGTTCCCCAGCGTCCGCGAGCTGCTGGCCGACAGCACCTTCCCGGGCATGAAAGTTTTGCAGTTCGCTTTCGGCGGCGGCGACAACGAGTATCTGCCCCACAACTACGTCAAGAACAGCGTGGTCTACCCGGGTACCCACGACAACACCACCCTCACCGACTGGTGGGAGAACGCCGCCACCGGGAAGGAGAAGGCCAACGCCGCCGCTTATCTCCACCTGACCCCCTGCAAGCCCACCGCGAAGGAAGTGGCCGCCGTCAAGCCGGACGCCGCCCGCATCGCGCTGCTGCGTGCGGCCCTCGGCTCTGTGGCTGACCGGGCCATCATCCCCATGCCCGACTGGCTGGGTCTGGGCGCAGAGGCCCATCTGAACACCCCCGGCAAGCTGGGCGGCAACTGGACCTGGCGTGCCGCGGAGGGCTTCGACGCAGAGCCTCTGGCCAGCCGTATCCAGACTGAGTGCGAGGTCTACTGCCGCGCCAAGGAGCCGGTCGAAAAAGAGGCAAAAACCTCAATTTGACGGGAATGTAAAAAATCTTTTTGAAAATTGTGCGTTTTGCTGGTAAGCGCCCCGCCGTCGTGGTATAATCGCATAAGATGCAGTCAGATATAAGACTTATTTTCACAGCGATACGCTGGCCATGAAAACAGGCTCGACTGTGAAAAGGCAGAGCACCGGGAAGGAAGACCCGGTGTGTAAAATGGGGAAAAACGCATGAAAAATGAATGGACTGAGCAGGACTTGCGGCAATTCGTCGAAAGTTCGCGGCCTGTGTTTCAGGATGTGAGCCTGACGCAGGTGGACGAGGACGCCGACCGCTGCTGGCAGGACGACGGCCTGATGGTGGACTACGAGCTGCGCGGCGGTCAGGTGGACTGTGTGCTGCGCCGCTGTGTCGTGGCCGACGGCAAGGTGTGGCAGCTGCAGATGACGGCCCCTCTGGCTGGCAATGATCTGCCCGAAGACCGGATGACCCCGCGGGAGCGGGAGATGTGCCGCGACGACATGAACCACGACTTTGTGACGGGGGTGTTCAACCGCCGCTACTACGAGACGGAATTCTGCACGAAACTCGATGAGTGGACCGACTGCCACCGCTGCGCGGCGCTGGCGCTGGTGTCCATCGACGGCGCAGAGAAGCTTTCCGCGCGGGAGAGCGACGCCGTCATGGGCCAGCTGGTCTGCTTTGTGGCAAACCAGTGGAAAAAGCACTTTGACCAGCCTGCTGAGCGGGTGGTCTGCCGCCTGAGCGACACCCTGTTCGCCATCGGCTGTGCCGACCGCACCCGCCGTGAGCTGGAAGAGGAGCTGAAAGCCATCTACGCCGAGATGCCCAAGGAGTGTGTGGCCTCGGTGGGCCTGATGCGCCGGGTGCCGTTCACTCAGTCCATCGGCGTGGCCGGCACCCGCGAGGTGCGCTGCAAGAACTGGGATGCCCTCTATGACCTGTGCGAGAAGCGGCTGGCCGCTGCACAGACCGCAGGCGGAGACCGCATCTACGACGGCGAATAATGCATAAGAGTCCCCCTTTTGAGAGAAACTACCCTCAAAAGGGGGATTTTTGTATGGAAAACCAGAAAAACGACAATCTCAATATGCTGGAAGCCATCGTGCAGAATACCGAGATGGGGAAGAACACCCTCGACCAGCTCGTGCCGATGGCGGAGGATGAGCAGTTCAAGGCGGAGCTTCTGCGCCAGCGCAATATCTACCGCCAGCTCAATCAGGAGGCCCACGCCGCCATTGATGCCTGCGGCGGCTCGGCCCAGGGCCAGAGTGCCATGGCGAAGCTCAACACCAAGGTGAGCATCGGCATGAAGACCATCACCGACAAATCCACCCGCAACCTCGCCGAGATGCTCACCCAGGGCAGCGGCATGGGCGTCGTGGACTGCATCAAATCCCAGAAGGACTACCCCGACGCCGCGCCGGGGTCGAAGAGGCTGATGCAGAAGCTGCAGGATTTTGAGGAGGATAACAGGCTGAAGCTGGAGCAGTACCTGTAAACAGACAGAAGCCGGTCTTGTGACCGGCTTCTGTTGCTGTCTGTTACAGAGACTCTACCATCGCGGCGACGATCTTGGTCGCGGTGGCGACGTACTCGGTAATGCTGAACTTTTTGACCACCAGCACCTCATGGCCGTCCTCGTCGGCGTTATCGCTCATGGCGCGGAGGATGACGCAAGGCACATCGTTCTTGGCGGCGATCTGACTCACGGCCGCGCCCTCCATCTCCACGCAGTCGGGGGCGCATTTGGCCTCGATGGCGGCTTTGGTGGCGCTGTCGCCCACGAACATATCGCCGGTGGCGATCTTGCCTGCCAGAGCCTTGACGCCTGCGTCGGCGCAGGCTTTCTCGGCGGCGGCGATAAGGGCCGGGTCGCCGGTGTACTCCTTCAGGAAAGGCGGATTCTGGCAGATCATATCCAGCTGGGCGTCGTGGTAGAGCACCGTCTTGCCGATGACTACGTCGCCAATGCCGATCTTGCTGGTCATGTTGCCTGCGATGCCGGAGAAGATGATCTTCTCAGCACCGAACTTGGTGATGAGCACCTGGGTGGTGGCAGCGGCGTTGGCCTTGCCCATGCCTGCACAGCAGACGACCACCTGCTTGCCGGCCAGTGTGCCTTTGTGATATTCCACGCCGCCGTAGGGCTCGACCGTGACATTTTCCAGCCTGGCGCAGAGCTGGTCCACTTCGTCGGGCATTGCGCCCATGATACCTAAAATCATAAACTCTCCTTACACATTGAACAGGAACTCGATGACATCGCCGTCCTTCACGACATATTCCTTGCCCTCGGTGCGCTGCAGGCCCTTGGCCTTGACGGCAGCGTAATCGAAATCGTGGGCCTCGAGGTCGCTGTAGGCGATGACGCTGGCGCGGATGAAGCCGCGCTCAAAGTCGCTGTGGATCTTGCCGGCAGCCTGCGGAGCCTTGGTACCCTTGCGGATGGTCCAGGCGCGGCACTCCTTCTTGCCGTCGGTCAGGAAGGAGATGAGGCCCAGCAGGTCGTAGCTGGCGGTGATGAGGTTGTCGAGGCCGCTTGCCTCGATGCCCATCTCGGCGAGGAAGGCTTTCTTTTCCTCGGGGCTGTAGTCGGCGATGTCCTCCTCGGTCTTGGCGCAGATAGGGATGTAGCGTGCGCCCTCTTCCTTGGCGCGTGCAGCCACCAGCGGGACGTACTTGTTGTTCTCGATGCCCTCCATCAGGTCGTCCTCGCCCACATTGCAAGCGTAGAGGACGGGCTTTGCACTCAGCAGGCCCATCTCGTGGAGCACGGTCTGCTGCTCGGCGTCGTTCTCGTCGAAGTCGAAGCTGCGGGCGGGCTTGCCGGATTCCAGATGGGCGGCCAGCTGCTGCAGCCATGCGGCCTCGGCGGCAGCACCCTTGTTGTTGCCGCTCTTTGCGGCCTTGGCCATGCGGCCTGCGCGGTTCTGGACGACTTCGAGGTCGGAGAGGATGAGCTCGTAGTCGATGGCGTCGATGTCGGCGATGGGGTCCACGGCCTCGGCCTTGGTCACGTCCTCCACGACATGGATGATGTTGTCGTCGTCGAAGCAGCGCACGACGTGGACGATGGCATCGCACTCGCGGATGTGGCCGAGGAACTTGTTGCCGAGGCCGGCACCCTGGCTTGCGCCCTTGACGAGGCCGGCGATGTCCACGAACTCCACGATGGCGGGGGTCTTCTTGTTGGTCTGCCAGATCTCAGCCAGCTTATCCAGCCGCTTGTCCGGCACGGCCACGATGCCGCTGTTGGGCTCGATGGTGCAGAAGGGGTAGTTTGCAGCCTCCGCGTTCTTGGTGGAGGTGATGGCGTTGAACAGAGTGGACTTGCCGACGTTGGGCAGGCCGACGATACCTAATTTCATTTGTACTCATTCTCCTTCGATTTTCCTTGATTTTCAAGGGGTTTCAGCGTTTGGCGTCTTGGCTGTTACACCATTTTTACACCATTTTCGCATTTGGCTTTATTGGATTTCATCAGACTACACCATTTTGCTGAAATTGCTTGATGGCATAATCCAGCGATTCGGCAGTCACATGAACATACCGATCCATTGTTGTTTTGATGCTGGCCTGACCCAGCAGCTTTTGCAGCACCTTCGGCTGCATACCGCTTTCGATTGCTCTTGTAACATAAGTATGTCGCAGGGCGTGCATACAAAAGTGTTTGATCCCTGCTTCGTCGCAGAGCTTATATAAGTGGGTATCATAGGAACTGTTCTTTGCTGGCTCTCCTGTTCGCCAGTTGACAAAAACAAGATCACGCATGACAAGCTTGGAAGAAACGCTTGTACGTCTGTCTATGTACTCAAGCGTTTTGTCCAGCGTCGGGGACTCCTTTTGCTCCGGGCGGCTATCCCAAATACCTTTGAGGATTTCATAAGCCCGATCCGTCAACGGTATTGTACGGTAGCTGTGCTGCGTTTTCGGAGAACCAGCACGCCATTCGTCTTGCTTGTAGCGGAACTCCAAGGTCTTGTTGACCGTCAGGGTACGTTTCTCCCAATCGATAGCATCCCATGTCAGACCGATCATTTCACCAGTACGCAAGCCAGTTTCCAGAATCAGTGCGTACTGAGCATAGTTGTGGGAGCCTTTGGCAGCTTCCAGAAACCGTTTCTGCTCGTCTACAGTCAGAAAGTGGATGTCATCAACCGCCCGGACAGGTTTTGTATAGCGAACACCATCCATAGGATGACGGTCGATGAAGCCATTATCTTTGGCACTCTTGAAAAATGTGCCCATTGTCATATAGGTCTGCCGGATGGTTGAACCGGCGTAGTCGTCCTCCATGGCGTTCAAAATCCGCTGACAGTCGATTTGCTTGACATCGCGCAGCAGCATAGAACCGATAAATGGCTGGATGTTGTGCTCGTATCGCTCCCGATAATTCCGGACAGTGTTCGGAGCACGGTTGCCAACGACATCCCTGACCCATTGATTGAACCATGCGTCCACCGTCATATTGGGCGATGCCACAGTCCGACCTTCAGGGTGTAAGCGTAGATAGAGCTGTTTCTGTCGCCAATTCTTGGCTTCTGGAAGGGTCTTGAAGCAGCGTTCCTCACGCTCACCGCGATAATTTCGGCAACGGGCATAGTACAGACCGTCTTTTCGCTGACCAATCCCTTTTCCGAGTTGTTTTCCTTTAAGATTTTTGCCCATGTTGAGGCTCCTTTCATTTCTTGGATAAAAAGAAGCCCACACAGCAAATTCATTTTACCATGTGGGCGAATCGCAATCAAGTCTTAGAGTGTGTTATTTCGTGTTAGATGGCGTATTGCTCGTCCAAAAACTCCTCAAACTTTTTACGCTTGGTGAGCTTCTTGTTTCCAACGAACACAACGAACTTGCAGCCATCCTGCAAGGCAAGCTCGGAA
>ENA-OPCS01001937-OPCS01001937.1-human-gut-metagenome-genome-assembly--contig:-NODE-1937-length-9879-cov-2.352708_pt1 | contig 9879 bp, 8 predicted proteins | sample MGYA00241256_ERZ501492 | MGnify/ENA primary metagenome ERZ501492 (study PRJEB25962, sample SAMEA2042512) | human gut metagenome | biome: human gut; feature: human-associated habitat; material: faeces... | reverse complement strand
TATCGAAGACGATAATGGAGCGGATAAAGTAGAAGTATGGTTTGCGAGAGAATTGCAGATTATATTGGGATATGCAAGATGGGAGAATTTTCAAGTAGCATTGACTCGCGCTGTTGAATCATGTAAAACACAGAATATCAACATCGACGACCATTTTCGTGAGGTCACGAAAATGGTTACTTTGGGTAGCGGAGCTAAGCGTGAAATACAAGATTTCATGCTGACTCGTTATGCGTGCTATCTTGTCGCACAGAATGGCGACCCCAAGAAAGAAGAAATAGCTTTTGCACAAGGTTATTTTGCCGTACAAACTCGACGCGCAGAACTTATTGCGGAGCATATAGAACAATTGTCGCGACTTGAAACGAGAGATCGTTTGCGTTCTTCCGAAAAACAATTATCACGTAATATTTATGAGCGCGGAGTGGATGATAAAGGTTTTGGACGCATTCGTTCTAAAGGTGATGGTGTGTTATTCGGTGGGCATACAACAGAAGATATGAAGAACCGGCTTGGCATTAAATCGACACGCCCATTAGCAGATTTTCTTCCAACTCTTACAATTGCAGCAAAAAACCTTGCCACAGAAATGACAAATTACAATGTCGAACAAAAAGACCTTTATGGTGAGCATAGTATAACTACCGAACATATGGACAACAACCGCAGCATCCGACAAATGCTCGGTCAGCGAGGCATACGCCCGGAAGAACTGCCAGCAGCTGAGGACATCAAGAAGGTAGAACGACGCGTTGCTTCCAATGAAAAGAAAATTGAGAAGTCTTCTTCAAAACTCCCTAAACTTAAACCTGAAGACAACGAATGAAATTAATTGACATTATAGAAGTATTCATTGCTGGAGATTGGGGCGAGGAAACTTACTCTAAAGAAACACCTTGTGCGGTAACTTGTGTACGTGGGGCTGATATTATTCCAATATCAGAATATGATTTCTCGGCAATTCCAGTCCGCTATATTAACCAACAAGCATATGCAAAAAAATGTCTTCAAGTAGGAGACATTATCATTGAAAAGTCAGGTGGTAGCCCAACTCAATCCACAGGGCGTGTATCTTTGGTATCACAAGAGCTGCTTGACCATGCCGGGGCTGTTATATGCTCCAATTTTTGTACTGCCTTTCGAGTAAAGAAAGGTTGGAATCCCCTCTATGTCTACTACTATCTTCAGTTTATCTATAATCTTGGGGCGTTTTTTAATTTCGAAGGCAAAACATCCGGTATAAAAAATCTCCAATTGGATGCAGCCTTTGCTGCTATACCAATTGAAGATATTAGTGAAAGCATCCAAAACAATATTGTAGCTATTCTCCAAGGTTTAGAGAGGAAAATCGCTATCAATCGTCAGATAAATCAGAATTTAGAGGCGATGGCAAAGCAACTCTATGATTACTGGTTTGTTCAGTTTGATTTCCCGAATGAGGAGGGTAAACCGTATAAGTATAGTGGCGGAGAAATGGTTTGGAATGAGAAATTAAAGCGTGATATTCCTGCGTCATGGAAAACCAAAGCGATAGAAGATATTGCTGATGTTTATAATGGTGCAACCCCTTCAACTGTTAATGAACAAAATTATGGAGGAGATATTGTTTGGATTACTCCGAAAGATTTATCTGACCAGAAACAAAAATTTGTATATCAAGGAGAACGCAATATTTCGCAAGCCGGATATAATTCTTGCAGTACTCATTTATTGCCTCCAAATACAATATTGATGTCAAGCCGTGCGCCAATAGGTCTGTTATCTATTGCTAAGACTGAGTTGTGTACCAATCAAGGATTCAAGAGCTTTGTTCCCCAAGCGGAAAATATATCAACATACCTGTATTATTATCTAAACATTCACATCAAGCAGATAGAACAACTAGGCACTGGAACAACATTCAAAGAGGTGTCTCGTGAAGACGTGCTGAAATTTCCAATTCTAAAGCCAAGTGATGCAATCTTGGATTTATGGGAAAAGCAAGTGTCAGCTCTTAATAACAAACAGTTTGTAATTCAAAAAGAAAACGAATTCCTTACTAAGCAACGAGACGAACTTCTCCCACTTTTGATGAACGGTCAAGTATCGGTAAATTCTGATTTATCGAACGGTTTATAGCCGTTTTCCCATCGATAGTACGAATAGTTTTGGCCAGTTTCTTTTGCTCAGCAATAGAAATTGGCTTTATTTCAATGGCTTGGTATGCCTGCTCTAGTTGTAGGTTCTTAATTCCTGAAGTTTTGCCCTCAAAATTGAAGAAAGCTCCCATGTTATAAAAGTGCTGAATGTAGAGATAAATGTATTCCGCATCCCACTCTTTTTTCACACGGAATGCTGCGCAAAAGTTTGAACAATCAACCGATTGCAACTTTTCTATAAGGTTAGGCGTTATAAGGCAAACTCTTCCTGTCGATTGTGTGGGGCTGCCTCCTGATTTTTCTACAATTATATCACCTACTTGTAGCAGCTTATTTTCATAACTACGTTTTGAAATATACCTTTTGGGTATATGATTATAATCTTGGTTTTTGATGGGCTCAATATCTGCACCACGTACACAGAAGACTTCGCAAGGAGTGTCTTCCGTATGTGATTCATTGCCCCAATCACCTGATATAAAAGTCTCTATGGTTTCTATTAGTTTCATTATTAAGAAATCAGATAGCGTTAATACTTATTGAAAGGATGACAGATATGAGCGCAACTATCAATGCCCACTTTGCAATTAAACGAGAGTATTTTGCTTCATACAATGATGCAAGAATACTATGGTATCTTTGCTCTTGACAAGCTTTATAGCCTTCTGGTGTGAGAGACATTTGCTGTGAGTTTTCATCAAAATTGATGAGACCCAACCATAACATTTCATGGACCCAAAGTTCAGTTTGTGCATGAATAGAGTCAATATAGTCAAATGTGCATTGTTTGTCAAGATACGTATGGATGTCCTTATATGATACATAGTCCTTACCAATATAAAATTGATTGGCAAGTAAATAATCCAAGATTTTACAGAATAGCCAATATTTCACTCGGCAATCTTTTGATATTTTGGTTTCACTTTTAAGAAATTCTTTAATTTCAGTCATTATATCTAATCGTATATATTTACTTTTGTAGTTTTATTACCAGTTTCTTTTTTCTTCAAAATTAGCTATTTTCTTTGACTCCCAATGCTCGTTGAGAATTTCGTAGAAGCGGTCATATATCTTTCTTTTAATAGACTCAGAGTCAAATTCGTTATCATAATAGCATTGGCTATAATCCACAAAGAACCGCTCTTGCGGCAATAGTTTCTCGTACTCATTGTCCAATACCCCCTCTATGGCGTCCTCTAAGCAGGGTGATATTTCATCGTAACACTTGCTTTGGTACTCTATTGAGAGAATATTAAAAAAGTTAAACGAAGAAGGATAATCATCTGTACCTATGTGAATGTTCCAGGAGTTTATTTTACGAATGGCTCGCTTACAAAGACTGTTTATGATGCCTTTTGCAAAATACTCGCATTGATCCTGTACTTCTTGGATAAGTTTTTCGTCTTCTGTCATACTATATCTATATTATTCACCCAACATTCCCCTAACTTCTTTATCGAAGTCAGAATCAATCCGTTGGGTTTTATTAAAAATATCGTATTCGCTTTCTGCCTTTGTCTTGGCTTGTGCCGCAGAGATTCGCCCTTTGTCGGGCAATATCTGATATTTGCGGAAAGTCAGAAACTCATTGACACTGGCTGCAAATTGCTCCATATTGAACGTGTTTTCACGCTCTATGAGGTCTTCGATATAATCGAAATATCCCGTTACAGCACGTTCCAACCGCCGGATTTCATTCTCTTGCAAATAGTTCTTGGCTATTGACACATCCGATTTCAAGATACGCCCATCGGGAGCATTCTTCCATGTAGTCAGCCCCATGTGTTCTTGGGTATGGTCAGCCTTAGTGTAGATGATTTCTGCTGCTGTTTGCCCGGTAATGGCATAGTGAAAACGGTTCTGTATCATGGCATAGAAATCGTGTGTGGTAGGCGAGTTCTTGTCATAGTCAATACTGCACTCTGCATATATATCGGTAATCTGTTGCCAAATACGCCGTTCACTGGCACGGATGGAACGTACCCTTTCCAACAATTCACGGAAATAGTCTTTTCCGAATACTTCCGTTCCCTGTTTTAAGCGTTCATCGTCAAGCACAAAGCCTTTCTTGATATACTCATTCAGAATCTTGGTAGCCCACTGACGGAACTTGGTAGCTTTTGGAGAAGATACACGATAGCCAACAGCAATAATCATATCAAGATTATAGAAATCAACCAACTCTTCAACCTCGCCTCTTATGCCTCGATTTACGACGGTTGCAATTTTTGCAACTGTCGTGTCTTGCTGTAATTCTTCCTCTCTAAATATATTGGCTATGTGGCGGCTAATACCTGATTTGTCAATACCAAAAAGCTCTGCCATAGCCTTTTGCGTACACCAAATGGTTTCGTCTTTTATAACCACCTGTACTCTTCCCTCTTTATCGGGAAGATTGTATAACAAAAACTGTATTTCGTTACTCATTGTTTCCTACATTTTCGTTGAACTGCAAAGCATCCAACTGCTTCATAATTTCCTCTTCCAACCGATGGCTTTCTTTAAATTGCTCGGAGAGTATTTGTTTATAATTTGCCATACGGTTGTTAAACTCTTCTTCCGTTATATCTACATAATCTATCTTGATGTCGAAATATTGTCCAGCAGAAAGAGAATAGCCCTTTTCCTTTATCTCATCGTAAGAAACAGCTACGGAAAAATCCTCTACAACTTCTTTGTTGCGGAACGTATTGACTATTAAATCTATCTCATTATCAAGCAAACGTCGTTTCTGGTTATTGCCTTCTTTATATTCTTCACCTAATTTGCTTGCATCAATCAAAATTACTTTATCTGCTGTTGCCGACTTATCAAAGAATATAACGGACACATTCGTTCCGGTAGTAGCAAATACATTAGTAGGCATTGATATACATCCACATACTATATGTTCATCTACAATTTTTTGAAGAATATTATAGGCAACAACATTGTTACGTTTTTTTGATGTAATAAAACCAGTTGGGACTACGACAGCTGACTTCCCTGTATCCTTTAAAGAGTTTATTACATGCTGTAAGAAACACAAATATATTCCCATCTGAGGCTTTTCGGGATTGATTTTTTTAACCTTATTCGGAACTCCAGCCCAAAACCGAATCGTATCAGCAGCTAATGTATCACGATACTCTGGAAAATCAAGTTTAAATGGAGGATTTGAAACGATAAAATCAAATTTCTTCAATGCGCCACTTAATTCTGTATGTGATGGTTCTGTCAATGTATTGCCCTGTACAACATTTGGCAGAGAAGCAGACAAACTATTCAGAATAAGGTTTAGACGCAACATTTCACTCGACTTTTCTGATATATCCTGACTATAAATCGAGCATCTATCTTCTCCTATCTGATGAGCAAGAGCCATAAGCAATGTACCTGTTCCAGCCGATGGGTCGTAACAAGTCACGCCTCGTAAATCTGCATTGTCCCCGACCAATAATCTCGCCATAACTTGGGCTATGGCACGTGGAGTATAATATTCGGCATATTTACCACCTCCGGCATTATTAAATCCCTTCAGCAAATGCTCGAATATTCTTGAAAAGAAGTCATACTTCTCAATAAATACATGTTCAAAATTGAATGAAGCAACATTACGCATCAGCGATTTTGCAAATTCATCACGCTTTTGAGTATCAGTTACGAATGTTGTTATGGCACTGAAGATATTTACCTTACTTTTTCCGGAAGTTGTTACAGAAAAGGTATCTGCATTGATATTGGCTATATCTATTAATGTAGCATCCAACAATGTAGAGAAATCTCCCTTTCCTGTGAAATTATATAGATGAGAGAGTGTATGTTCAGGTTTAAGTCTCGGCACAGAAGCAGGCAAATAACTGAAAAGGTCTTCTACCTCTTCCTCTGTAAATGTATCATATTCGGCATCCCACTTTTCTGCTTTGCTTAGCCGTTCTCCGTACATTTTATCTCGCTTGGCTTCATAGCCGAACTTATCATTAAAGAACTTGTACAGAAACATTTCTGTGACAATTTTATATTCGCTTCCTGTTCCTGCCAAACCAAATGCACCTGTTGTACTTTTCAAAGAATCAATCAGGGCAATCGTTGATTCTGTTATATTTATATCGCTCATAATCAATATGCAAAATTACGTTGTTGGAAATATTCTGTTGTGATAAGATTGTTGATATATTTACGGTCTGTCAAATTTGCCTTAATTCCAAGGTCTATTAATTTACGACCAATAATAGCCAATACATCACGCTTAAAGGCATCTTCATTATCCAAAACATTGATATTCAAGAATAACATATTGTCTATTTGAGACTTCATCTGTGACAGATTCTCGGCTATTTCATATTCGTGTGCAGATATAATAGGCTGTTCACGTTTTTGATTTTCCTCCTCAATCCGCTTGTGAATACGAACAAAACGCTCATCACCCTTATATTTTTTCTTCAAGATATTATTCCGTCTGTTTATTTCCCGAATCTTTTTCATTACATTATCCATGTAATCAATGCTGTCTTTTGCATCTTGAGTATTTTGCGGAACAAAACCTTTTTTACGGAAATATGCTCGGAACTCATCTGCAAGGATGACATATTTTTCTTCATTCCTATCAAAATTGGCATCAAATTCAGTTTGTACCTTTTCGCAACGCTCACGAATATCATTGACAACAATTCTCAGTTCCTCAGATATTCCCTTTTTGAACTCAAATTCCAATTCTGACAGAGCGACATTGATTATTCCGGCAACATCTGCTTTATGCTCTGTACTTTCAAACAGATTCATCCTCTCTATGCGATGCGTAACCTCTGTAACCAAAGTAGGAATACCACCAAAAGCCAAAGACTCTATTTTTTCTTTCAATTCATCATCACCAAAGGCTCTGACTTGATTCAAAATAGCTTTAGCATCATTCAATACTGACCGTAGTTCATAGAGCCTGTCTTTATCCTCAATTTCATCAATTTCCTGTCTGAACTCTTCCGGATTATCGCAAGTGAAATTAAAGAGAATACTCTTGATTTCTTTCATTTTCGCTATTATCTCTTCCTTATCTTCGATAATAGCATTACCAACAGGCTCGTCCTGTTGGATCTCCTTAATATCCGCTGTACGGTTTAATTCTCTCAGATAGCGGTCATTTGTAGAATCAAAGTTTTCCTTTATATCTACAAAGTCAACCACATAGCCATATTTAAAATCTTTATACGGACGATTTACACGCGTAAGAGCCTGTAACAAATCATGACCGTCAAGACTACGTCCCAAATATAGTTTCTTCAACCTGGGAGCATCAAATCCGGTAAGCAACATTTGATTGACAATCAGTACATCTACTGTCTGCTGCTTCTTATATTCTTCAATATATGCCTTTCTTTCTAATTTGTCTCCTTCATCATGCAATATCAGAGAGGCACGTAATGGTTTGGCATGACCATACGCAACCATTGGCTCTGCTACCATTCCCAACTGTTCTTCCCATTTATCTTCAATGCGCTGCGCAAATCTAAAACGCTGCTGCCATAAACGAAACATTTCACGAGCCTGTGGATTTGTTTTGCACACGATCATTGCCCCGATAGAATCATCAGCTTGTTCTTTTCTGAATCTTCGCAAATCAGAAATGATATAATCAAGCAAAGCATTCAGGTAACTTTCATGCTCAATTATTTTATTTTTGTCTATATCACTTTTCTTGACCTCTACGTTTCCAGCCAATTTATCAAGAATGCTCTCAATACGCTCTTTATAAATGGTTTCTATCGGTTCACGCATCAGTTTTAGCGTATAACCATCCGCTATCGACTTATCATAATAGTAGGTGTCAATGTAATCACCAAAGACACGCCAAGATTCTTTTTCTTCTCGCAACAAAGGAGTTCCTGTCAATGCGATTTTTACAGCATCCTTATCAGCTTCCAGAAGATTTGCAAGAAAACTACCCTGTGGACTATATCCTCTGTGTGCTTCGTCTATAAAGAATACACGCTGAAGATTAGTATTATAGCCTGACTCTATCTGTATTTTAGTGGAATCCTCCTTAAATTTCTGTATGTTTACAACCATTATTTCCGCTTTACCCTCACTGTTCACTACAGGGGTGGTATCGCGGATATCTTTCATTAAATCATCCCGACTATTGACATTCCTTACGACTAAGCCACGTGCAACAAACTCATCACTCGCCTGCTCCATCAGCGCAATACGGTCCACTATAAAGTAGAATTTAACAGCCGTCTCGCGTTTTGCATAATAATCGGTCAAACTACGAACTGAATAATACGCCAATGCTGTCTTGCCACTGCCTTGTGTATGCCATATTATTCCACTCTTGACACCTTTAGATAGTTTTTTGCGAATAGCCAATGATGCAAACAATTGCTGATAGCGCATCACATGTTTTTCAAGAGTTGTGATTTTACTGCCATCTTCCAGCTCTATAGTTCGATTAACATACGCAAAGCCATATCTTAACAGAAACAAAAACCTCTCCCGGCAAAGCATTGATGTCAAAACACGATTCGTTGGAGTATCTACCTTCTTATTGGTTTCATAATCGGGCAAGTTTTTAATAACGATACAGTTCCTATGTTTGAGAACCTGTTTTTCTGAATCTTCCGTCAACGCTAAATATGGATATTTCGACACGAAAGTAGCATCAGCCTCTCTAAACACATTAAAGAAAGCTCTCTCTTTTGCTGCACAACAATAAAATGCACCTTGTATCGGAACTCTGTTTTCATTATCGTATTCCTGATTATTGGAAAAAATCATCAATTGGGTAAGATTGATAAAGCGACGAAAACTCTTGCTCCGCATCCGTTTATTAATCCTATCCCGCTCTGCTAAAATTCCATCGTGATTATTAGGCTTCTTGACTTCGATAAAAGCTAAAGGCAAGCCGTTTATAAAGCACGTAATATCCGGACGGAAGCTATCACCGGATTCGACATTTTCGCATGTAAACTCTGTCGTAACGTGCCATTCATTATTATTCGCATCAGCGAAATCTATCAACTTCACACCACTGTTGGAAGAAAGCATAGTATAGAATTCCTTGCCCAAATCATCATTATTCAAGATTCCGACAATTTTATCCAGTAACTGGCTGCATTCCAAGTCCGTCAAAGCAGGATTCAGACGTTTTACTGAACGGATAAAAATATCCGTCAAAATATTCGTTTGGGGATTGTATGATGTTAAATCATCCAAATATGTATAACCGAGCTTGCAAAGATGCAATGCAGCCGGGACTTGTACTCTTGTATTCTCCGTAAAGTTTTTCATTGCATTTTACCTTTCCTCTTTATCTGTTATCAAATCCTTTAAATCCACCTGTAAAATCTCAGCAATCCGCTGAAGTGTTTCCAAATTCGGCTGAATTCTATTGCACGCATAAGCATTGACCATGCTAAAACTTTTATCAAGTTGCTTGGCTAACCATGTCTGGGAGATGCCTTTATCCGACAAAACAGTCTTTATTTTATTTAGCTTCATTGTTTAATGCGATTTTATAGTGCAAATATAGCGAATTATATTCGATAATGGTGTATATTTGCATTAAGAAAAGGCTATACTTAAATAAGTTATACCTCAAAACAGTTGAAATTAGACATATTTATGCAAAATCTTCGATTACGAATATAACAGTAAGTACAACTATCCTCAAAATCACTGAAGTTGAATAACAATGGGAAAGACTGTAACAACATATTTAATCGACGGAGATCCTAAAGGAACTCAATACGCATTCATTAGCAACAAA
>ENA-OPCS01001935-OPCS01001935.1-human-gut-metagenome-genome-assembly--contig:-NODE-1935-length-9881-cov-4.962650_pt1 | contig 9881 bp, 10 predicted proteins | sample MGYA00241256_ERZ501492 | MGnify/ENA primary metagenome ERZ501492 (study PRJEB25962, sample SAMEA2042512) | human gut metagenome | biome: human gut; feature: human-associated habitat; material: faeces... | reverse complement strand
CTATTCATTTCGCCCGTGTCGTGTAATACGCTCTCTGATTGAAGCTTGCCCTCTGTGCTGTCGCGTGAGCGACACGATGTAATGCCGTAAAATCTACCCGCTACCTACCTTAACTAAATATTTTGTCTGTTGCAGCGTTTCGGCATTTTCTTTTTATTTGAAAAAGAAAAGCAACCTCAGGGCTGCGCCCCGAGACCCCGGCAACGCCGCGCTGTAGCACCAAGCTCGCGACTATCAACAAGTAGCTCGGCACATTTGCCCGTAAACTCGCTTTGCTCAAACAATACGGGCTCGTGCGTCTTGCTTCGCAAGCCGTTCCCTCGCCATTCTAAAAGAGTCTTCAAACACTGCGGCACGGCTATTGAAGGTCTGATTACAAAAATTTGTTGAGTCGCTCGCTTCTACTTTGCAATTGATAGGCGAACAAAGTTCGCCCCTACGGTCTGCAAAATGAGCTTTTCCGAAGGTTTCATGCCGCTTGCGCGGCAACGGTGTGTCAAGGTCGCCGCACCCTACAAGTTGCAATATTGCACCCGTAAAGCCTGATTTATATGAATTACAGTTCTTTTAAATAAAAGCGGTTCATTGTGCCGTGCGGGGTTGAACAGGGCTTTTCGATCTGATGAAAGCCTGTTTTTTCATAGAGCTTCAGAGCCGCCGACAGATTCGTGTGGGTCTCGAGATAAAGATTTTTATATCCCGCTGACCTTGCCCAATCCTCGGCTATCTGCATCAGCCCTTTTCCGCAGCCTTTTCCTTTGACGGAATCGTCCAGATAAAGCTTCTGAAGCTCCGCGCAGTTTTCTATCCCGTCAAATTCGGCAATGCCGACACCGCCGATAACCTGTCCGTCTGCGGAGAGTGCGACAAAATAGGCGCGCCCTGACGGGCTGCTGTTATAATATGCGCTCAGATGATCCAGCTCGGGGTCAAAATACGCCGTTCCCGGGATATCCAGATGAAAGTTTTCCAGATTCGCGCGGATTATTTCGGCGATTCGCTTATCATCTGCGGGTTCTATTTTTCTGTAGTTCAGCATGGCAGTCATCTCCGCAAATCAATATTTACTCTTCTATCATCGGCTTGAGATTTTTGTATTCCTCCTGCGCAAATGCGCGGGCGCTCTCTTCGAGCGGCTGGGCTGAATACCCCTCGCGATTCTCGTGGCCGTCGATGTAGTTCAATGAATTGTCGCGCCAGCTGCGCGCGGTGTCAAAATACGCGGTCTTTGATATCTCCGAGTTAAAATCAATGTTTTTTGCCAGATAATACTGGTATGCGTGATATGTCTCGTGGAGTATCGTTACAGTAACATCCCGGGCACTGTCCTCCCGCATGTGTTCGATGTCGACTACTATTTCATTCTTTTCGTCATCGTAATAACCGAGAGTGACGAGGTCTATCCTGCCGGACACAACCGAGACCTTCGGTATTCCGAGCTTTTCCGCCTCGTAGTTTGAAAGCAGCTGAATAAGCGTTATGCGCTCTTCACTGCTGCACTTTGTCCATTCGTCCTCGCAGAATTTCTTCAAAAACGAGGGCGTTTCCTCCTGCACCTGTTCCTGAGCGGCGACCCACTTTGTGTCCGGCGTGTATTTGCGGGGCTCAAAATCATAGACAAAAAGCGAAAATATTCCCGGCACCAGAAACACTATCGCCGACACTGTAACAAAAAATCTCATGGCGCGTATATCGTGCCGCTTCTCGTCGTGGGCGGCGCCGCGCGAGCGTTCGCCTCTGCGCAAAATTATGCCGAAAACCGCGGTGAGCATCGCCGGCACGCACAGAAGAATAACAGCCGTCACCGGGTGATACTGCGAAAACACCGCCATGAGCAGAAGTCCGACCGGGAATAGATTGGCAAAAATTTCAAACCTGTTTCCCCGGCAGCCGAATCTCATGGGGACGATATTTTCCCATAGAAGAAGGAAACCCGCATATATGCTTATCACCAGAGAGAACTGCACGGAGGTTTTGCTCTCCGGATAATACAGGCTCGTCCTGCAATAAGCCGCAGCAAAAATGAACGTGAACGGGATCGCTATGCTCAGTCTGCACAGGGCGGACTTGAACTGCCTTGCCGTTATGTCCTTTATTTTTGTCATAACTCCTCTGTCCCCTCGGTTGTCAAAGTCCTTTTCTCGCCTCGTCTATCACATTCTTGTTCTCTTCGCTTAAATCGAGATAATCGTCCGGCGCACGCAGCGCTTCGTCGATTATGAACCGCAGCGACCAGCGGTCGGAGTAGTCCTTTGCGCTGTCGTCGCGGTAGGGGTTGTTTTTAAGCAGGCTTAAAAGCTCTTCGGTAAGCTCCGTCTCGTTGAGGCGAATGAGCCGCCGGAAGAGAAATACGAGGCTGTATTTATAGGTGTTCAGCTCGCCGAAAATCGCTTTTCGCAGCTCGTCATCCGTTTTAAGCGTATCCGTAAGGCGGCTTTTCATCTTTCTGTGCATAAGAAAGCGGCAGCAGATGCGGGAAGCGGCGGCAGACTGCGCGCGGTCGGCTTTTGCCTCGCCGCAGTCGGCTATTACGCCGTCTATGAGGGCGTGCGCCGAATCGGGGGCGGTCACGCACAGCTCCTCGATTTCGGCGCAGAGCTGTTTTTCTTCGCTCAGAAAATCTCTCATATTTTCTCCCCGCCCATCTCGGCATAGCGACGCACGATAGACTTGAAGTGACGCCCCTTTTCCTCAAAATTTTTATATTTGTTGTAGCTCGAAGCGGCGGGTGAGAGCAGGCAGGTGCAGCCCGGGCGAGTAATACTCAGAGCCGCGCGCACAGCGCCCTCCATGTCCTCCGCGATAATTATCTTCTTTTCGCTCCCGTTCTGCGCCATGTGCATACCGATGGTATGCCCGGTGTCCGGCAGGCAGACGAGATTTCTTATATTGCTCTTTTCCAGAGCCTTTTCAAATGCCGAATAGTCGAGCCCTCTGTCCATTCCGCCGAAAATCAGCGTATCGACGTCTCCGAGCGCCTCGACGGCGCACATGACGGAATGCGGGATAGTCGCTATGCAGTCGTTGACGAACTTTATGCCCTTGACGGTAGCAAAAAATTCCATTCTGTGCTCTATGCCCTCGTAGTCTTTAAGCGCCCTCATGATATCCTCATCGGATACGCCGCAGCGCCTTGCGGCCTCGGCCGCGAACATACAGTTCTGGATATTGTGCTCGCCCAAAAGATGGGGGTTTATGTCGCGGTACTTCTCGGCATCGGGAGTGTTTACGCTGACTCCGACCGCCTCGCCCGGATATTCTGATAGGTCGAAGAAGCCGTCGAGCCCCTGATCCGCGTTATATATAAACGTATCGCCCTTACCTTGATTGCGCACTATATTGAGCTTCGCGCCGACATAGCATTCGAAGCTGTCATAGTGATCGAGGTGCTCGGGATATATATTTGTCAGCACTGCAATATGCGGCGAACGGGAAGTAAATTCAAGCTGGTGCGACGACATCTCGATAACCGCTGTTTCGCCCGCGCAGTCCTCGAGGCTGTCAAACACGGGATATCCCATGTTGCCTATCAGGCACGCCTCTTTTCCGGCGGCGCGGAGCATGGAATAAATGAGCGTGGAGGTGGTGGTCTTGCCCTTTGTGCCCGTTACTCCAACGCAGTTGAAGCCCGAATAGCGAAGAAAAAGATCGGTCTGGCAGGTTATCTCCACGCCCTGCGGCCTCTTCCAATGCAGCAGCGGCACACCGGGGGCCTTTATGACCGTGTCGGCGCGGTTTATGGCGTCAAGATAGCCGTCGCCGCAGATAAGCTCAACATTCGGGTCGTCGATTTCGACCTGCTTCGCGTCCGCGATTATCAGCTTCTGCTCGGGCAGGTAGCGGCGGATAAAATTATAGGTCGAGTGACCCTCGCGCCCCATGCCGAGCAGGACTATTCGTTTATTTTTAAGATAATCAATCAGCTGTTGATACATATTCAAACATCCTCTTTACGCACCCGTCAAATTTTTTCGGGATAAGATTTTCCTCGTTGAAGCCCGTGAGCAGAGAGCTGTCCGCGCGGGCGGTGTTTTTTTCGCAGAAGCGGCGTAGTAGGGCGGGCATAGGCGTCCCGCTCTTTCTGTATTTCTCCGCCGTTATGTCGAGCGCGAGCACGACCTCGTCCGCCGTGCCGACGCATTCGAAGGGCTTTACTCCCGTGAAACCGCAGAGGCCGTCAAAGTCCGCTTCAAGCTCGGTTTTGTCGAGCATATCGCAGCCGAAAATGCTTTTCAGCTCCTCGGGAGAGAGGAACGGCGAGAGCATAACGGCGACGAACAGGCACTTCGGACATTCGCAGCACCAAATATTTTTCTTGCTTCCCCTGTTGCAGCTGCGGAATATCGCGTGATACTGCTTATACAGCGCGAACTGCTTTGCGATTTGCAGCTCGCAAAACGGGCGCAGGAGGCTGAAATACACGGCGCTTTGAGGGAAGCTGCGGCGGCGGAATTCATCGAAATCCCGTTCAAACTCGAATGACTTCGAATACTGGTGATTGACGCTCTCCCCTCCTATATTCGATTCGTTGGCGCTCGACTCGTTCGAGAGAATAACATCGTCGGCGCCCGTTATAAAGCCCGCATACATCGAGAGAAACGCGACGACGGACGAAAACGGCGTGTGACCGTTTAAAAAGCCCTCGGCGTTGCGCTTCAAAAGCTCGGGATCTATCGTGCGGTAGAGCTTGATTATCCTGTCCTCGCCGTAGCCGCCCGCCAGGACGCACTGCGTGCGAGCCGGCTGGTCGTTGACGGTGAAAAAGCGAAGCTTGTCGCCGAACGGGCGCAGAAGCTCCGTTGTGACCGCCGAATCCTTACCGCCGCCGACGGGGACTATCTCTATCCCGGACGAAGCATAGCTTTCGCATTTCGGGATTTCCCGAGGCTCCGGAGCCTCTATATTTACAAATGAAGCCATATCGGTTTTTATGCCGTTTCTGTAAAAGAACTCGCCGAGGCCGTTGAACCAGAGCTTTTTGAAAAATTCAATATCCTTTGCGCTCAGCTCGCCGCACTCCACTCTGAAATTCGGCGGGCAGGCGCATTTCCAATAGCTGACCGCCTCCGCAAGGCCTATGAAGAAAACCATTCTCCTCGCGTAATCCGACGAGGGGGAATTGAATATATCGAGACTTTTTCCGTCTATCCTTGTCTGCGGATGAAATTCGCACAGACCGGGGATTGAAAAATCAAAGCTCAGGTGCAGCCCGTCATCCTTTTCGCTCACAGAATAGCCGCGGTAGACAAACTGCGGATATTTTCGACGAAGCTCCTCAAAGCGTCCGCTCATAGCAAGACCTCTTTCTGCATAGATATAACCGCGGACGCCGCACGGCATCCCGATTCACGGTAAATTATATCAGAAAAAAAGTCAAAATTCAATCAAATACGCTTGACATCGGCAGGGCTGTGCGCTATACTGTCGGGAGCGATAGGGGAGTAATCGGCGCACTTTCGGGCGCGGCAGGGTCAACACACTGATTTATATCTGGTTCTGCTTTGGAGAGGCTTTTGTCTCTTTAATTGATGAGACTTATCTGCGCAAAGGGCGCAGGTGGGTCTTTTTTTATTCCCTGCCCCGTAAAAACGGAGGAATCAACATGGGTTTAGCTGAACTTTTCATTCTCGCCGTCGGGCTTGCGATGGACGCATTCGCCGTCTCGATATGCAAGGGCGTGTGTCTTAAAAAGGCGAGCCTCGCTCAGAGCGCGGCGGTAGGCGCATATTTCGGGATTTTTCAGGCGGGAATGCCGATAATCGGTTATTTCCTCGGCACGGGCTTCGCCGACAGGATAGAGCGCTACGACCACTGGGTGGCGTTCGCGCTGCTGCTCGTTTTAGGCGGCAAGATGTTCATAGAGAGCTTCAAAAAAGAGGATGCAGAGAGCACGGCCGCCGGAAACGACCGCGACGAGCTGAAATTCACAAAGATGCTCGTTCTCGCAATAGCGACGAGCATTGACGCTCTCGCAGTCGGAATAACCCTCGCGTTTTTAAAGGTCAACATCTGGGCGGCCGCCGCATTTATAGGCGCGGTAACCTTCATAATTTCCGCAGCGGGAGTCAAGATAGGCCATGCGTTCGGCGAGAAATACACGAACAAAGCGGAGCTTGCCGGCGGAATTATTCTAATGGCGATAGGCGTAAAAATACTCCTTGAGCATCTCGGGGTCATAAGCTTTTAAAAAACATCCGCAGAGGGCGAAAGCTCCCTGCGGATGTTTTCGGTATATAAACCGTCGAGATTCTTCTCTGTGACCTCTTTTCGACGCGGAGCATAATAAAAGTTTCTGTTGACAAGCGCGTAGGAACGGTATATAATACTTCAAAAATGAACTGTCTAAATTTGAATTGAGGTGTTATGATGAATATAAATATAGACTTCCCGAAAAAGCTGGCGACAGCGTACAACGCGGTCTGCAAGCCGCTCTGCCGCGAGCTGAACATTCCGCAGACAGCGTTTGACATCCTGATGTTTTTAGCGAACAATCCGGATTACAGCACTGCGGGCGACATAGTGAACATCAGAAAGATAAAGGCGAATCTCGTCTCCGTCAATGTCGAGAGGCTTGCAAACGAGGGATATATAGAGCGAACCGCCATAGAGGGCGACAGGCGAAAAATTCGCCTCTCGCTGACCGAGAAGGCTCTGCCGACCGTAGAGCGCGGCAGGCAGCTGCAGCAGGCTTTTTTCGATGTGCTGTTTGAAAACACGACGGACGAAATGAAAAAGAATTTCACGGAGACGGTGAAAATAATAGACCGCAATCTCGACGGGATTCTAAAAGGGTGAGATAAATGAAAATTTTCATAACGGTGCTCGTGACATTTTTTGCAGGCATGGGCGCGGGGCTCGGCACGGGCTTTGCGGGCATGAGCGCGGCGGCGGTCATAAGTCCCATGCTGATAACCTTTCTCGATATGGATCCGTATACGGCAGTCGGCATAGCGCTCGCATCGGACGTGCTCGCAAGTGCTGTCTCGGCCTACACCTACGGAAGAAAAAAGAACCTCGATATCAAAAACGGGCTTATCATGATGGCGACGGTTCTGACCTTTACCGTCGTCGGCAGCTATCTCGCAAGCCTGCTCCCGTCGGCTGCCATGGGCGGTTTTTCGGTTGTAATGACATTCCTGCTCGGAGTCAAATTCATTGTCCGTCCGGTTATGACGACAAAGGAATCGATGGAAAAAGTTCCCGCGAAAAAGCGCGCGATACAGTCCGTTATCTGCGGGACTTTAATCGGGCTTATCTGCGGCTTTGTCGGCGCGGGCGGCGGCATGATGATGCTGCTCATTCTCACATCCGTCCTCGGCTACGAGCTCAAAACCGCAGTCGGCACAAGCGTATTCATAATGACCTTCACCGCCCTCACCGGCGCTGTGTCGCATTTTGCGATAGGCGGTATGCCCGACCTCACGGTGCTTCTGCTCTGCGTTGCGTTCACGCTTATCTGGGCGCGTATCGCCGCGGTTATAGCCAACAGGGCTCAGCCCAAAACTCTCAACCGCGCGACGGGCGTTGTCCTTGTCGTGCTCGGAGCAGTCGTGTTCGCGTTCTCGCGGATAAAGTAAGAATTTTTTCCGCTTATTTTAAGGGGATTTTTCCTGCCCGTTTCCGCTTGACAACAGGCTCGGCGGTTATATAATTAGAATGTTAGCCTGCGGGCGTAAAGACACAAAGGGGTAACCGAAAATGGAAAAAGATAAATCGTTTCTCGGCACGCAGCCGGTCGGAAAGCTGCTTTTTAAGCTATCGCTTCCAACGGTCATAGCGCAGATAGTCAATATGCTCTATAACATAGTTGACCGCATATATATCGGGCATATGCCCGTCGACGGCGGCCTTGCACTGACGGGAGTCGGCGTTTGCCTGCCGATAATCATGATAATCTCGGCTTTCGCCGCATTTGTCAGCGCGGGCGGCGCGCCCAGAGCGTCCATATCCATGGGCAAGGGCGACAACGACTCGGCGGAAAAGATTCTCGGCGGCTGCTTTTTCATGCAGATAATAATATCCGCCATGCTGACTTCCTTGCTGCTCATCTTCAGCCGCGACCTGCTTCTCGCCTTCGGCGCGAGCGAAAATACTATCGAATACGCAGTCGACTACATGAACATATACGCCATGGGTACGGTGTTCGTCCAGCTGACCCTCGGCATGAATGCATTTATTACGGCGCAGGGCTTTGCGAATATCGGCATGGTGACGGTTATGATAGGCGCCGTGTCAAATATAGTGCTTGACCCGATATTTATTTTCGGGCTCAATATGGGCGTCAAGGGCGCGGCGCTCGCAACGGTTATCTCGCAGTGCGTCTCGTGCGTCTGGGTCGTGGCGTTCCTCTTCGGCAAAAAGACTGTTCTGCGTTTAAAGGTTAAGAACTTCTTCGTCTCTCCGAAGCTTATTCTGCCCTGTCTTGCGCTCGGACTTGCGACATTTATAATGCAGTCGAGCGAGAGCGTTATCTCTGTCTGCTTCAATTCGTCTCTGTTGAAATACGGCGGCGATATCGCCGTCGGCGCGATGACGATACTGACGAGCGTCATGCAGTTTGCCATGCTGCCCATGCAGGGCATATCTCAGGGCTCGCAGCCGATTATCAGCTACAACTACGGAGCCGGAAACAGCGAGCGGGTCAAAAAGACCTTCAAGCTCCTGCTCGGCGTTTGCCTGACCTATTCGTTCCTGCTCTGGGGTCTTATCGAGCTGTTCCCGCAGGGCTTTGCAAAAATGTTCTGCTCCGATGCGGCGCTCATAGACTTTACCGCTAACGCCCTGCGCATATACTGCGCCGTGCTCTGCCTGTTCGGAATACAGATGTCCTGCCAGATGGCGTTCGTCTCGATCGGCAGTGCGCTGTGCTCGATATCGGTTGCGGTCGTTCGCAAATTCGTCCTGCTCCTGCCGCTGATATATATCATGCCCATGCTCGCTTCCGACAAGACGATGGGCGTTTATATGGCGGAGCCCGTTGCGGACGTTATAGCCATAACCTTTACCTCGATCCTCTTCGCCGTGCAGTTCGGCAAGGCCATGAAGAAGCTCGATGGACGGAAAAAAGAGGGTTGTGTAACATGACAGACGGGATAAAAATACGTGCGGCATCGCCCGAGGACGCGCCCGCGCTGCTGAGAGTCTATGCCCCGTATGTTAAAAATACGGCGATAACATATGAATACGACGTGCCGAGCGTCGATGAATTTAGCAAAAGAATAGAAACGACGCTCAAAAGATTCCCGTATCTCGTGCTCGAGAGGGGCGGCGAGATTATCGGCTACGCCTATGCGGGTCCGCTCCATTCGCGCCCCGCATACGACTGGTCGGTCGAGACTTCCCTCTATCTCTCCGAGGATGTCCGCGGCGGCGGACTCGGCAGGCTCATCCACGACGCGCTCGAAAACGTGCTGCGCGAGCAGGGCTTTCTCAACATGAACGCCTGCATAGCCTATCCCGAAAAAGAGGACGAATATCTGACGAGAAACAGCGCAGAGTTCCACGCGCATCTCGGCTACCGCATGATAGGCGGATTCACGAAGTGCTCGTATAAATTCCGCCGCTGGTACGGCATGGTCTGGATGGAGAAGCTGATAGGCGAGCACCTTGAAGATCAGCCGCCCGTAACGCCGTTTCCGCAGATAAGAGAGGTTATCTTTGAGAAATACGGAATAGAATAAAAATACGCGCCCCGAGAGGGGCGCTCCGTAATGAAGTGCGCCTCAGTTATATTGCCTGCGGCAGTTTAATCGGCGAATATAATATCACGAAAGCCGGCAGGCTTTCATTTCACTTTCCGAAAGGAAAATATCACTCCGGGCAAAGCCCGGAATATCACTTTTGTCCATAGGCACAGCGAGCTTCGGATTTTGTTACCAAAA
>ENA-OPCS01001921-OPCS01001921.1-human-gut-metagenome-genome-assembly--contig:-NODE-1921-length-9943-cov-2.132484_pt1 | contig 9943 bp, 7 predicted proteins | sample MGYA00241256_ERZ501492 | MGnify/ENA primary metagenome ERZ501492 (study PRJEB25962, sample SAMEA2042512) | human gut metagenome | biome: human gut; feature: human-associated habitat; material: faeces... | reverse complement strand
AGTCCTTGTTTCTACTCTTGTTTTTGATAAGTGTCGCAAAAGTAATAATAAAAACATTCAATCTATCACTTTTTCCCGTTTTTTTCTGATAAAAAGAATCCTACGTTTCTTTTCTCCTCAATCAACAGACAGCATTTTTATGACATTTTGCTACTTATTTATCAATTATATTGTTATATTTGCGAAAACAATCGCAGAAAATTAGCTTATGTATCCTTTAAATACTTCCGTATTGTTAATATACACAGGTGGAACAATTGGTATGATTGAAAACACCACAACCGGTGCTTTGGAGAGTTTCAACTTCGAACAACTTCAGAAACACGTTCCCGAATTGCAGAAATTCAACTTTCCAATTGATACTTACCAGTTTGACCCTCCCATGGATTCTTCGGACATGGAACCGGATATGTGGCGGAAGCTGGTCTGTATCATTCACGAAAATTACGACCGCTATCAGGGATTCGTCATTCTGCATGGCACGGACACAATGGCGTACACTGCGTCAGCACTCAGCTTCATGTTGGAAGGACTGGACAAACCTGTTATTCTGACAGGTTCGCAACTGCCGATAGGGGTACTCCGCACGGACGGAAAGGAAAATCTGATGACGAGTATTGAAATTGCCATTGCACAGAATAAGGAAGGAAAAGCGCTTGTCCCGGAGGTCTGTATCTTCTTCGAGAACCATTTGATGCGGGGAAATCGCACTACCAAAATAAATGCCGAAAACTTCAACGCTTTCCGGTCATTCAATTATCCGGTACTGGCCGAAGCGGGGATTCATATTAAATATAATAATGTACAGATTCATGTGAACGGAGAAGAACGGGAATTGAAACCGCACTATTTACTGGATACCAATGTGGTCGTTCTGAAACTTTTCCCCGGCATTCAGGAGAATGTAGTGGCTGCCATTCTGAAAATAGAAGGATTGAAAGCGGTAGTACTCGAAACGTACGGTTCCGGCAACGCTCCCCGGAAGGAATGGTTCATCCGCTTGCTCTGCCAGGCCAGTGCACGGGGAATCATCATTGTCAACGTGACACAATGTAGTGCAGGTACCGTAGAAATGGAACGTTACGAAACCGGATATCAGTTGTTGCAGGCAGGGGTCGTCTCCGGATATGACAGTACGACGGAGTCCGCCGTTACCAAATTAATGTTTCTGTTGGGACACGGCTATACGCCGGACGAGGTGCGTGACCGGATGAACCGTTCAATAGCGGGAGAAATAACTCTGTAAACTTACCGGCTCTATATAACGTTCCGTCCGGCATTGAGGAAGGTATCCGGTACCGATGAGGACTTCTTTCCTTACCGTCCAACAGTTAATAACATTTCAGCAATAACGATGAGTTTGGAAACGGATGATTGAACAATAAACTGATTTTGCCGGGATTTGTTTTGCGCGTTGAACAGATTATACATACTTTTGTATTCTCTAGAAAACTAATAAGAATGCAATGGCTAAAGAAAAGACCGTATATGTGTGTAGTAACTGCGGACAGGATTCACCGAAATGGGTAGGCAAATGTCCGTCGTGCGGAGAATGGAATACGTATGTTGAGGAAATCGTACGGAAAGAGCCGGTTAACCGCCGGCCGGTATCGGGCATAGAAACGCAAAAGCCCAAGCCGGTTATTCTTAGTGAGATCATAGCGGACGATGAACCGCGAATCAATATGCATGATAATGAACTGAACCGCGTACTGGGCGGCGGACTTGTTCCGGGTTCTTTAGTACTGATCGGCGGCGAACCGGGAATCGGAAAATCAACTCTCGTCATGCAAACCGTACTCCGTATGCCGGAAAAGAAAATCCTTTATGTATCCGGCGAGGAAAGTGCACGGCAATTAAAATTACGTGCCGACCGTCTTTCTGAGGTTTCCAGCGACTGCTTCATTGTTTGTGAGACTTCCCTTGAACAGATTTATGTCCATATCAAAAATACGAATCCGGATTTGGTTATTATCGACTCCATACAGACTATCTCTACGGAAACCATCGAATCGTCTCCCGGAAGTATCGCTCAGGTCAGAGAGTGTTCGGCATCTATCCTACGTTTCGCAAAGGAGACTCATACGCCGGTCTTGCTTATCGGACATATAAATAAAGAAGGGAGCATTGCAGGCCCCAAGGTGTTGGAACATATCGTTGATACAGTTCTCCAATTTGAAGGTGACCAACATTATATGTACCGTATTTTACGCAGTATCAAGAATCGCTTCGGTAGTACGGCCGAACTGGGTATTTATGAGATGCGGCAGGACGGTCTACGCCAGGTGAGCAATCCTTCGGAACTACTGCTTAGCCAAGACCATGAAGGAATGAGCGGAGTAGCAATCGCTTCTGCTATCGAAGGAGTACGTCCCTTCCTGATTGAGACTCAGGCTCTGGTAAGCTCCGCTGTTTATGGTAATCCCCAACGTTCGGCAACCGGATTTGATATACGAAGAATGAATATGCTTCTGGCCGTCCTCGAAAAACGTGTCGGGTTCAAGCTTGCACAGAAAGATGTATTTCTGAATATCGCCGGAGGACTGAAAGTGAATGACCCGGCCATCGACCTCGCAGTTATCAGTGCCATTCTTTCTTCAAATATGGATACAGCTATCGAACCGGAAGTCTGTATGGCAGGAGAAATCGGTTTGTCGGGAGAGATACGTCCGGTGAACCGGATTGAACAACGTATCGGAGAGGCCGAGAAGCTTGGCTTCAAGCGTTTCCTGTTGCCCAAATATAATTTGCAAGGCATTGATACGAAGAAGCTAAAGATAGAGTTAGTGCCCGTAAGAAAGGTAGAAGAGGCGTTCAGGGCGTTATTCGGATAAGACACTGATTTATGTTATCTGCCTTATCTTTTTATAATCTAAAGTAACAATAACCAAATGATACAAGAATACCAACTCCGCGTACTTCCCGAAATCGCAGCGAACGAACAACGGCTGAAAGAATATCTCTCTGAAGAGAAAGGACTAAATTTACGCAATATCAATGCTACCCGCATCTTAAAGCGAAGCATTGACGCTCGTCAGCGAACGATTTTCGTCAATCTGAAAATACGGGCCTACATCAACGAAATGCCTGAAGAAGATGAATACGAGCATACGGTATATAATAGTGTGGAAGGAAAACCACAAGTAATTGTGGTTGGCGCAGGTCCCGGCGGATTGTTCGCCGCTCTGCGCCTTATCGAACTCGGATTACGCCCGGTGATTGTAGAACGCGCAACAGCGGCCAGCTGGGCGGCAACGACGAGCGTGAAGATGTGCGTGAACGGAAAAAGGACCTGGCGCAAATCAGTAGGGAACATACGGTAAATCCGGAATCCAATTATAGTTTCGGAGAAGGGGGTGCAGGAGCTTATTCGGACGGAAAACTTTATACCCGCAGTAAGAAAAGAGGAAATGTAGACAAGATATTCAATGTATTCTGCCAGCATGGAGCTTCTACGGCTATACTGGCTGATGCACATCCGCATATCGGAACGGACAAGTTGCCGCGTGTCATTGAAAATATGCGGAATACGATTCTCAAATGTGGCGGAGAAGTACATTTCCGGACAAGAATGGATGCGTTGATTATTGAGAATAACGAGATCAAAGGCATTGAGACAAATACAGGAAAGACTTTTCTAGGTCCTGTGATACTTGCAACCGGGCATTCGGCAAGGGATGTTTATCGTTGGCTCGCAGCTAATAATGTAACGATTGAGGCAAAAGGTATCGCTGTAGGTGTCCGTTTGGAACACCCGGCAACACTGATCGACCAGATACAATATCATAATAAAAACGGAAGGGGAAAATATCTCCCTGCTGCAGAATATAGTTTCGTCACCCAAGTTGAAGGCAGAGGCGTGTATAGTTTCTGTATGTGTCCCGGCGGCTTTATCGTCCCTGCAGCCAGCGGACCGGAGCAAGTGGTAGTGAACGGAATGTCACCTTCCAATCGTGGCTCGCGCTGGAGTAATTCGGGAATGGTGGTAGAGATACAGCCGGAAGATTTCATAAATGAAGAGTTGAGAATGGAAAGTGGAGAGTTAGCTGCGCAACAAAATGAACAACTACTCGCTCTTAACCCTTCTCTCAGTAGCTCTCAACTTTCGATGTTCAATACCCAACTTCTCCCCCTGCACTTTCAGGAAGAATTGGAACGTCAATGTTGGTTGCAAGGCGGCAGACGCCAGACAGCTCCGGCACAGCGTATGCTGGATTTCACCCGCAAGAAGCTAAGTTATGACTTACCGGAATCTTCATATAGTCCGGGGTTGATTTCTTCTCCGCTTCACTTCTGGATGCCGGAGTTTATCAGCAAGAGATTATCACTCGGCTTTCAACAATTCGGACGCAGCAGTCATGGCTTCTTGACCAACGAAGCCGTTATGATCGGGGTAGAAACACGTACCTCTTCCCCTGTCCGCATCATACGAGATAAAGAGACGCTTCAACACGTAACCGTTCGCGGACTATTCCCTTGCGGAGAGGGTGCGGGCTATGCCGGAGGAATCGTTTCTGCCGGAGTAGACGGAGAACGGTGTGCGGAAGCAGTAGCCAACTATCTGAATCAATCATCCGAACAATAGAAAAGAATGAACTACAAACCTGAAATAGCAATTATTGAGCCGAATACTCTCTGTAGCCTGGGACTCAAATCCATATTGGAAGAGATCATCCCTATGGCAACGATCCGTACCTTCCATAACTTCAATGAGTTAATGGATGATACGCCGGATATGTACGCCCATTATTTTATCTCCGCACAAATCTATGTGGAGCATAACGCTTTCTTCCTTCCCCGGAAGCGAAAAACGATTGTCCTTGCCAGTGACAGCCCGCAATTCCAACTTTCCGGTGTTCCGGTACTCAATATTTATGAGTCGGAAGAAAAACTGGTAAAGAATATCCTGAAACTTCATCAACATGCTCATCACAACGGATATCCCGTGAAGGATATGCCTCCGATGATTCCTGCAGAACATCCTCAGGTACTTTTATCTGCTCGCGAAATTGAAGTACTCGTGCTGATTACCAAAGGGTTAATCAACAAAGAAATAGCAGATAAACTGAATATCAGCCTGACTACCGTTATCACTCACAGGAAAAACATAACAGAGAAATTAGGTATTAAATCGGTATCCGGTCTGACTATTTATGCCGTAATGAACGGATATATAGAAGCAGACCGGATATAAGTGTTTTTACTATTGACTATCAATTAGCCCATACTACTGAGTTATATGGCATATCAGAAAGATCGGTGTAATCTGTCCACTCTTTGCTGTTCCAATCAAAATCAGAAGTGGTGCGCCCTTCTTCTTTATCGGAAAAGAGCACGGTGATTGTACCGATACGGTCAGGTCTGTTAGTTATTGAAACAACTTTCTTATCGGACAATTGAACAAACGGTTCTTGTAACTGTAACTTGCTGCTCTCCTTATCCGGTTCAAGAAGACGGAAACTGCTGCCACGATTGTCACCTGATGAGTAATAAATCATGTAACCGACCTTCTTTTGGTATAATAAGGAAGGACTACCGCTATCGGGAAGTGCCATTCCGAAATAAAACGGAATAATAGCATCTGCTTCAATCCCTTCAAGTACATAAAAGCCATTTCTATAATTATACAACATGGGAACCCATTTCCCGTTTCCTTTCCTTGCTGACAATAAAATAATCTCATTACCTTGCATAAACACACCCGGATAATCCCCGAATTGTTCAGGAGTAAATCCTTCCGGAAGTTCAAATTGAGGTTCCGGCATAGGAAAATTACTCCGCGTCTTAGTTGCATAATTACTTTGTTCCAAACCTGCGGAAACATTATATAATGAATATCCTTTACCTCTCTGTTGAATGGCCGCAATATCATTTCCGCTGCCAATAACCAATGCCAGTGTATTATAATCGTAGAAACTTAAAGCCTTCCACTCGCCTGTACAGAAATCAAGGAAGAAGGGTTGCTGCACACCATTTTCTTTTGCCAGCCCGCACAACCCATAAGTCTTTTGAAGATTGACAACCGAACGGAAGTCCGGATGTGCACTCATATCCCACGTTTTTTTACCAGTGACGGTTTCTTCAGCATACGCCCGCTCTATTGTCTTGTCGGTCTCATTTATTCCATACAGTCTGAAATCTTTAGGCGTTTGTCCATCTGCAAGTAGTACTTTTCCCAACGACATTCTCTCACTTGCCCTGTTCAGGAATATCTCAACACGTGATTCCGGCTTGCGATAAGGCATTCGGATACTCATTCCATTCGAATGCCTCTCTACAATCTCCGCACTGACAGGTCCAAGATATCCTTCCGGGAACAAGGGTTCTCCAAGATCCCAACGAAAGTCAAAGTCCACCTGGTCGCCTTCCTGAAAACCATCACCATAAATATGAACGATATCTCCCGGTTTAACCGTTTGGTTAGCTTCCGTCACCCCTGCATTAGTCACCAATATCTTTTCTGACGGGCCGTCCTTTTCATCGCTGCAAGAGGTCAATGAAAAGCAGAGAAGTGTTATAGCCCAAGCGAATAGTTTATTCTTTGTCATAATCCGTTTCTATTTAGTTCTGTTGTCGGGCAAAGATATAATATTATCAGGCAAATAAAGAATATTTCCGACAAAATCTTCCGGATATTCATAGCATATTTTGTTTTTCTATACTGCATAATCCTAATAAATGAGGATTGCCTGTCAACGATATTTGCCGTTACTTTGCACCGGACAAATTAACTACAGATGAAGACAAAGAATATTATGATTGCCCTCACGCTCCTAACGACAGGGACAGCATGGGCGGAAGATTTCCCGAAAGACTCACTGAAAGTGGTAGATATCGAAGAAGTGGTAGTAATCGCTACTCCGAAAGAGAACCGTAAACTACGTGAGTTGCCGGTAGCTACCACATTATTATCTCAAAAAGATATGCAAGCAAATCAGGTACACTCCGTGAAAAACCTGACAGGCATCGTTCCTAACCTGTTCATCCCGGACTATGGTTCCAAACTTACTACTTCTATTTATATCCGCGGAATCGGTTCACGTATCAACACCCCCTCCGTAGGGCTTTATGTAGACAATATCCCTTATATAGATAAGTCCGCTTTCGACTTCAACTACGCTGATATCGAACGTATCGACATTCTTCGTGGTCCGCAAGGTACTCTTTACGGCCGTAATACAATGGGCGGACTAATCAAGATACATACCAAATCTCCTTTCACTTATCAAGGGACTGATATCCGAATGGGAGCCGCCACCTACAACGACTATAATGTTTCACTGACACATTATCATCGTATCTCCGACCGTTTTGCTTTCTCCACCGGAGGTTTCTATGAACATACAGGAGGTTTCTTTGAGAATGCAGCACGCAACAATGAGAAAATAGATAAAAGCAACGCCGGAGGCGGACGCTTCCGCGGTATTTATCTGCCGACACCGAATCTGAAAGTCGATATGACATTGAGCTACGAATATAGTGACCAGGGGGGATATCCTTATAAATATACAGGTGTTACAGAAGGAGAAGAAACTCGCCCCGAATATATCGGAAAAATCGCCAACAACGAACGCAGTAGCTATCGTCGCGGATTATTAAACTCCGGAGTTAATATAGAATATCAAACCAGGACATTTATTTTAAATGCGGTCACAGGCTACCAAAACCTGAATGACCGTATGTTTCTCGATCAGGACTTTACAGAAAAAGACATTTATACTCTGGAACAGAAACAAAGAGCAAATACAATTTCTGAAGAGATCGTATTCAAATCAAAGCCGGAGAAGCGTTGGCAATGGGCAACCGGAGTTTCCGGATTCTATCAGTGGTTACATACAAGCGGCCCGGTAGATTTCAGGCAAGAAGGCGTAAAAACTGTAATTGAAAGTAATGTAAACAAAATATTTGAAGGGCTTGCTGGTCCCAAGATGCGCATGACAGCCAATAATTCCATATTGGGAGTTGGCGGTAGTTTTGACACTCCGATATTAAATGGAGCTGTTTTTCATCAGTCAACATTCAATAATCTGTTTATCAAAGGACTATCTGCCACAATCGGTCTACGTTTAGACTACGAGAAAATTAAGATGGAGTATAATTCTATCAGCAACCCTCTAAACTTTGACTTCTCTTTAGCAATGGGACCTATGAATATTACCAGTAAAGGTTTGGAAGCTATAAGCTCATTCATTGGCAAGGAATCCACCGACTACGTACAATTACTTCCTAAATTCGCTCTCCAGTATGAATGGGAAAAAGGAAACAGTATTTATGCAACTGTATCCAAGGGATATCGTTCGGGAGGCTACAATATTCAGATGTTTTCTGATTTAGCACAAGGAGCTTTAAAAAATTCAATGTTGGATGCATTAGCTGCCGACCCGAACTTTTCTTTAATGGCGGAGAGAATATTAGGAATGAAAGATGAACTGCCGGAGGTGAAAGCAACGACTCAATACAAGCCCGAATATTCCTGGAACTATGAAATAGGTTCTCACCTGACTTTGTGGGAAGGTAAACTTTGGGCTGACCTTGCCGCCTTCTACATGGATACACGCGACCAACAAATTTCTCAAATGGCAGAAAGTGGTTTGGGACGTGTCACAATCAATGCAGGAAAAAGCAGAAGTTATGGTGTCGAAGCTGCCCTACGTACCAGCCTGACAAATGAGTTGAGTCTAAATGCAAGCTACGGATATACGTATGCCACCTTTACAGATTATGTAACAAAGCAAAAAGACAGTGAGGGTAATCTTACGGATAAGTCATATAACGGCAAGTATGTACCCTTCGTCCCCAAGCATACATTAAATATCGGCGGAGAATACGCTATTACTTGCAATCCCCGTTCTATCTTTGACCGCGTAGTGTTCCAAGCAAACTATAACGCTGCCGGACGAATCTATTGGACTGAGCAAAATAACGTCAGCCAATCCTTCTACGGTACTCTCAACTGGCGCACAAACTTAGAAATAGGTGATGCAATGATTAGTTTTTGGGCACGTAACTTCTTGAATAAAGATTATGCAGCCTTCTACTTTGAAACAATGAACAAAGGGTTCATGCAACAAGGACGTCCGATGCAATTTGGGATAGATCTTCGCTGCCGATTCTAAGGAACTATAAGGAGGGCGGAGATCCCCGCTCTTACAATAATTTACTTCGAATAAAAAAAGGAAGAACTGATTAAGTTCCTCCTTTTTTATTTATCCAATATCAATGAAGCGTTATTTCTTCGCTAACTCATTAATTACGTCCATAATCTTCTGACCGATTTCTTCTGCAGCTTCCATTGTAGAAGCTTCGCTATATACGCGAATAATCGGTTCCGTATTACTTTTACGCAAATGTACCCATTTGTCTGCAAAGTCAATCTTCACACCGTCGATATCGTTGATTTCCTCATTCTTATAGATTTCCTTTACCTTAGCAAGGATAGCGTCTACATCAATTTCCGGAGTCAGGTCGACACGGTTCTTGGCAATGAAGTAAGGAGGATAAGTAGCACGGAGTTCGCTGACTTTCTTTCCTTCATGAGCCAAATGGCTAAGGAACAATGCGATACCAACCAATGCATCACGACCGTAGTGGCTGGCCGGATAGATTACTCCACCGTTTCCTTCACCACCGATAACAGCATTGGTTGCCTTCATCTTTGTTACTACGTTTACTTCGCCTACGGCAGAAGCATTATATTCCATACCATACTTACGAGTCACATCACGCAAAGCACGGGTAGAACTCAAGTTAGAAACAGTGTTACCCGGAGTATGTTTCAGTACATAATCGGCAACAGTAACCAATGTATATTCTTCACCATACATTACACCGTCCTCGCAAATCATAGCCAAACGGTCAACGTCCGGGTCTACTACAAAAGCTACATCAGCTTTTCCACCTTTCATCAGGTTCATGATGTCACCCAGGTTTTTTTCAAGTGGTT
>ENA-OPCS01001919-OPCS01001919.1-human-gut-metagenome-genome-assembly--contig:-NODE-1919-length-9944-cov-2.440388_pt1 | contig 9944 bp, 10 predicted proteins | sample MGYA00241256_ERZ501492 | MGnify/ENA primary metagenome ERZ501492 (study PRJEB25962, sample SAMEA2042512) | human gut metagenome | biome: human gut; feature: human-associated habitat; material: faeces... | reverse complement strand
AAATAAAAGCATCTCCACTAAAAAACACAAAAATTAAGTGATAACTTTCTTGTATCCAATAAATCAGCGTATATTTGTCAAAAATATCACGTTTATTATCAGAAACAAAGGGTCACCTTTTTTTGTTATAAACAAATAGAGAACATGAATTATTAATCCCAATTACAGGAATGAACGATACTAAAGTATTAATTGAAAAAATAAAAGAAGGAATTCAAGAGAAAAAAGGTAAAAAGATAGTCGTTGCCGATTTAACCAGCATAGAAGATACCATCTGTAAATATTTCGTTATCTGTCAGGGAAATTCTCCCAGTCAAGTGAGTGCAATAGTAGATTCAATCAAGGAATTTACACGCAAAGGTGCGGACAGCAAGCCTTATGCAATCGACGGACTCCGAAATGCAGAATGGGTAGCTATGGACTATGCCGATGTATTGGTACACGTTTTTTTGCCGGAGACAAGAGCTTTTTATAATCTTGAGCACCTCTGGGCAGATGCCAAACTTACTCAAATCCCCGATCTAGACTAATTAATGATTATGGACAATAATAATAGCAATAATAACAATAGCAATAAACCTAACAATAAGGTTAATATGCCCAAGTTCAACCTGAACTGGATGTATATGATTATTGCCCTTATGCTTCTCGAGATCGGAAGAGCGTATGCTTCTCGGCCTCTGGTGGGGCAGTGATTCAAAAGGAGCAGGAAGCAAAGCTGTAACTTACAGCGAGTTTCAGGACTATGTAAAAAAGGGTTATGTCAGCAAAGTATTGGGTTATGAAGATAAATCAATCGAAGCTTTCCTCAAACCGACTGCCGTAGGGGCTGTTTTTGGAGCCGACTCTACCAAGGTGGGACGCAACCCTGTCATTACAAGTAGAACCCCGTCTACCGATAAACTGGAAGAGTTTTTGCAGGCAGAAAAGGAAGCCGGTCATTTTGACGGTTCATCCGACTATCCGCCCAAATCGGATATTTTCCCCGCAATTCTGATTCAGGTACTCCCGCTTGTCTTGCTGGTTGCGTTATGGATATTCTTCATGCGCCGTATGAGCGGAGGCGGCAGTGGTGGCCCCGGCGGCGTATTTAATGTAGGAAAATCAAAAGCCCAGCTTTTTGAAAAAGGCGGAGCCATCAAGATTACATTTAAAGATGTAGCGGGGCTGGCCGAAGCAAAACAAGAAGTGGAGGAAATCGTAGAGTTCTTAAAGGAACCGCAGAAATATACGGATTTGGGAGGTAAGATACCCAAGGGAGCATTGCTGGTAGGCCCTCCGGGAACCGGTAAAACATTGCTTGCCAAAGCTGTGGCCGGCGAAGCGAATGTACCTTTCTTCTCATTGGCTGGTTCCGACTTCGTGGAAATGTTTGTGGGTGTAGGTGCATCCCGTGTTCGCGACTTGTTTAAACAGGCTAAAGAAAAAGCTCCCTGTATCGTCTTTATTGATGAGATTGATGCCGTAGGACGTGCCCGTGGCAAGAACCCTGCAATGGGAGGAAATGACGAACGCGAAAACACATTGAATCAGTTGCTGACAGAAATGGACGGCTTCGGTTCCAATAGCGGTGTGATTATCCTTGCTGCTACCAACCGTGTAGACGTACTCGACAAGGCACTGCTCCGCGCAGGACGTTTTGACCGTCAGATACACGTGGACCTGCCCGACTTGAACGAACGTAAAGAAGTATTTGGCGTGCATTTGCGCCCGATTAAAATAGACGATAGTGTAGATGTGGACTTGCTGGCACGTCAGACACCGGGATTCTCGGGTGCGGATATTGCCAATGTCTGCAATGAGGCTGCACTGATCGCTGCCCGCCACGGCAAAAAGTTCGTAGGCAAACAAGATTTCCTCGATGCCGTAGACCGAATTGTTGGTGGTCTGGAAAAGAAGACGAAAATCACCACGGAAGCGGAACGTCGTTCCATCGCTATCCACGAGGCAGGACATGCTTCCATCTCCTGGTTGCTGGAATATGCCAATCCGTTGATTAAAGTAACGATTGTTCCACGCGGACGTGCACTGGGCGCTGCCTGGTATTTGCCCGAAGAACGCCAGATTACCACCAAAGAACAAATGCTTGATGAGATGTGCGCCACATTGGGTGGACGTGCCGCTGAGGATTTGTTCCTGGGACGTATTTCGACCGGTGCCATGAATGACCTGGAACGTGTTACGAAACAGGCTTTCGGCATGATTGCCTACCTAGGAATGAGCGAAAAGCTACCCAACCTCTGTTATTATAGCAATGATGAATATTCTTTCAATCGTCCGTACAGCGAAAAAACTGCTGAACTGATTGACGAAGAAGTGAAGAATATGGTGAACGAACAGTACGAACGTGCAAAGAAAATACTTTCCGAACATAGGGATGGGCACGCCAAACTGTCACAGTTGCTGATAGATAAAGAAGTTATCTTTGCAGAAGATGTGGAAGAAATCTTCGGAAAACGTCCTTGGGCTTCCCGTTCTGAAGAAATCAGTGCAAACAAGATTTCGGAAGAACTTAAGAAAGCTGAAGACGCAGCCGCCAAAGAAGCTGTGGAGAGCGAAAAAGAAGTAAAAGCGGAAGAAGAAAACAATGTTGAAGGCGGAACAGAAACCGGCAAAACAAAGGTTTCAGCAGAAGGTACCAAAGTTTCTGTAGAACGACCCGCAAAAGAATAAAGAACTAAAAAACGGAATTACCGTGAAAAGCAATTTCTTAAAACGCGCCATCACAGGTGTGTTATTCGTAGTAGTATTGGTGGGCTGTATCCTATACAGCCCCCTTTCATTCGGTATCCTGTTCACCATTATCGGTGCACTGAGCGTACATGAATTTGCCCACCTGATAAACCAAAACGGTGAAGTACAAATCAATAAAACAATTACCGCTTTGGGAGGCGCTTATCTCTTCTTGGCCGTAATGGGCTTTTGTCAATCTACTATCGGAGCCCAGGTATTTCTGCCTTATCTGGCATTACTGCTTTACCTGATAATTACAGAACTGTATCTGAAAAAGAAGAATCCCATTGGCAACTGGGCCTTTTCCATGTTAAGCCAGCTGTATGTAGCATTACCGTTTGCATTGCTCAACGTATTGGCTTTCCAATATAACCCGGCAGAAAGCAGCGTGACCTACAATCCCATCCTACCACTTTCCATCTTTGTATTTATATGGCTGAGTGACACTGGAGCATATTGTGTAGGCTCGTTAATCGGCAAGCATCGTTTGTTCGAACGTATTTCCCCCAAGAAGTCATGGGAAGGAAGCATCGGTGGTGGTGTGTTCTCTATTGCTTCTTCATTCGTATTCGCCCACTACTTCTCATTCCTGTCTGTTTGGGAATGGGCCGGACTGGCACTGGTTGTTGTCATCTTCGGTACTTGGGGTGACCTAACGGAATCGCTAATGAAGCGCCAGTTAGGCATCAAAGATTCGGGTCACATCCTACCCGGCCACGGTGGAATGCTCGACCGTTTCGACAGTGCTTTACTGGCAATCCCCGCAGCAGTGGTTTACCTCTACGTTTTAATGTTAATGAAATAAAAAAAGGCCGGAGGAATTCACATTCACCCGGCCTCACACACAAAACACTTTACTTTACTTCAATTGCATCTTTGAGAAATCTAAGTTAGAAACTTTTGCGGAATTATCCGATTGTTTTTCAAAGGTAATTTCGACTTCATCGTTTACTTCTGAATTCAGCTTTAACTTGATACCTTTCGTTTCAGAAGTTATATTCAATTCTTTCAGATTGAACGACACTAATCCGGGAGCACGAACTCCACTCAGGTCATCATAATCATTGTATCGAAGCTCCAGATGGATATATCCGTCATCATTACCTTCTTCTGCTAAAGGAACCTCGGCATCTTCTGCACGTTGTACCAGACTGATACGATGTTTCGTACCCGAATTCTTCGGCAGATTCTGCATAAAGATAATGTTCATATATCCCCCACTGATAGTGATATCCCCTTTATAAATAAATACCGGATCATTACCATATTCTTCGTCATTCTCCGATGTCAGCGGTTCCACACTTTTCGTCAGGGCATGCCAGATCTTCTCAATCTTCACGGCATGATCATATCCTTCATAATTATCATAGATGGGATTAAAGATTGTTATTATACGCTGCCCGTCTACAGGCTGATACCAACCCATATTAGTATTAATAGGCCAAAGCGTTCCCCAAGTGTCACTTTCCAGATAGAAAGTATTCCCCTTCACGCGTACGGTGCTCCAATTCGGATAAGAGAAATCACCGATAGAGTATCCGTCATCTAAATCATCGCATGATTGCAACGCAGGTAGTACTGCCAAGCACATCATAAAAAATAGCCAATGTAATCTCTTCATAATCAAAGTCCTTTTGCTTGTTTTCGTAAAAATTGTTAGTTCATAATCTTTCGTGTATTCTGACTATAAAATACGAAAGCCGGGCATTTACTGCACCGGCTTTATCTCTTTTAACTATTTTATAGCCTTTTGAAACAAAAAGACTTTCATTATGTAACTCCTCTACTCCTTTAGCTCCCACTACAATAATGCAGGTGTAACAGGCGTATCATTTCTTGTGCAGCATGCTTCGGCGCACCGGCATCTCCCAGACGCGATGCCATGTACTCATAGCCTTCGAGCATTCGTTGCCGATACTCCTTATTATATAAGATACGTTCCAGTTCGGCACGGGCCTGCTCTACTGTCATCGTATCAGCCACGAGCTCTTTCACCACTTCACGGTTTGCAATAAGATTCACCAATGAAATATACTTTACCGTCAGTATATGACGGCGCAGGAACGAAATGACTTTTCCTATCGGCGTATGATAGCAAACAGCCTGCGGCACCCGGAACAAGGCCGTTTCCAGCGTAGCAGTTCCCGAAGTTACCAATGCAGCTTCAGCCTGTTGCAGCAAACGATAGGTTTGTCCGAAAAGAATCTTTACTTTCGCACCGCCTATATATTCATGATAATAGTCAGGAGAAATACCGGGTGCACCGGCCAAAACCAATTGGTATTCAGGAAAAGCAGAAGCTGCACGAAGCATATCGGGCAGGTTATCTTTTATCTCCTGCTTCCGGCTACCCGCCAGTAAAGCGATTATCGGCTTAGACTCCAATCCGGTCTCACGAATAAAATCATCGTACGTTTCAGGATGTTCCGCACGGAAAGCGGTCACTTCATCTACCGTAGGATTGCCTACATAATGTATCGGATAATGATGCTTGTCTTCGAAAAACTCCACCTCGAACGGCAGAATGGAAAACAATTCATCCACATCCCGCTTGATATTCTTGATACGGTATTCTTTCCACGCCCATATCTTCGGAGAGATATAATAATAGACCGGGATTTGCGTCTTAGCTCGCAGGAACTTGGCAATATTCAGGTTAAAACCGGGATAATCCACCAGTATCACTACATCCGGCTGCCATGCCACAATATCCTCTTTACATCGTTTCATATTGGCAAAGATTGTGCGCAAATGCAGTAACACCGGGATAAAGCCCATATAAGCCAGCTCTTTATAGTGCTTCACCATCGTTCCACCCACTGCTGCCATCAGGTCGCCTCCGAAGAAACGGAATTCCGCCTGCGGATCTTCAACCTTCAAAGCAGCCATCAGGTGAGACGCGTGTAAGTCACCGGAAGCTTCACCGACAATCAAGTAATACTTCATAAAATTAAAAATTTTATGAAGTTGAGAGTTGGGGAAGTTGAGAGTTGAGAATTATTATGCAGCATCATAGCGCAGCTAATTCTCAACTTTCAACTCTCAACTCTCAACTTCTTCAAAACCAGCTTTGCAGTTCATCTATAAGTTCGTAAGCCGTAACATCCACCTTGGTCGGAGTAATAGCTACATAGCCGTTATCGAGTGCCCAATGATCATTCTTTTCATTATCGGAATCGGTATTCTGGAACTCACCGGTCAGCCAGTAGTAATGGGTATCACCGCGATGCGCGAAATTCTCCCATTCATTGGTCCACTGTCCTTTGGACTGTTCGCAGACTTTAACTCCCTTGAGTTCCTGTACATTGGGGAAATTTACATTGAGGCAAGTCAACGGAGGCAGCCCCTTTTCCAAAACCTGACGGGCTATCTCACGGATATAAGGACCGGAAGGCTCAAAATCAGGATTCGGATCATGACAGCAAAGAGAGAAACCAATGGAAGGCACACCTTTCAGGCAACCTTCAATTACCACTCCCATCGTACCGGAATAATGCACATTCACGGCAGAGTTATCGCCGTGATTGATACCACCGACTATCAGATCGGGTTTGCGGTCGAGCACCGTATGCAAGGCAAGTTTTATGCAGTCTACCGGAGTACCGGAACATTTATAAACTGTCAGCCCTACATCCTTACGAACCAACTGGTAATGAATGGGTTCCGTTACAGTCAGCGCACTTGCACTACCCGAACGCGGCGCATCCGGCGCCATCACAACTATTTCTCCCAGCGGACGAAGAAACTTAACCAACTCACTAATGCCTTTTGCAATGACACCATCGTCATTGGAAACCAATATTAAAGGTCTCTGATTTTCCATATTCATCTTTATTTTCTATGCAAAAGTAGGCAAAAATAAAGAAAGCACCTAATACAATACTTTGCTTTTGTTGTACCAGAGTTTGCGTTTCATTCGATATATCGAATAAAACCAGCGTAAACCGTTATTCTTCGTGATGTCCGTCATCTCCTCCCGTCGCACTCAACACGATATTGCGTGCGACATGCGCCTCGTTTCCGGCAGCATCCGTACAGTAAACCATCAGGTGGTAATCTCCCGGAGTGGCATTAGCCGGTATCACGATATCATGATGATGGATATGAGCCGTTCTTTGTTCCGAAACATCGTAAGACTTATTAAAGGTGAAATCAACAGTCGTCTCAGCAGTGCGGGTATCATGCGAATGATGGTCGAAGTTATTGTGAATCTCTATCTTGTAGGATTTCAACATGACATCATCCGATAAGTCCATCTCAAAATGTACTCCGTGTTCACTGCCTATTGCCAGCACTCCGCCTTCGGCAGGCGATTTAAGATCAATCACCGGTTTTGTAGTATCACTAAGCGGATTGTCACTGTCTCCGCAAGCAGTAAGTAATGAAACACTTATCACTAAAAGGGAAATAATCATCGGGAAATAAAATCTTGTTTTCATTTGAATAATTTTTTAAATGGTACTTTAATTAATAATTGAAAGTTTCGCCCCGGTTCGGGAATCTCCACTTTCCGATAAAAACTGAGATGATTGTAATACCGCGTATTGAATAAATTACGGACAGTCAGAGTAATCTCCACTTCCGTTCCGGCAACGGGTAAATCAAGAGAGCCAGCTATATGAAAGAGGTTTGCACCCGGCGTGCGGTCTTCATTACGATCCACACGATTTTGCTTGGTTATGCTCTGCCATTCGGCATAAAGCATATACCGCTTCCTTTGCCAGGTGAGCGTGTTGCGCAGCGTGGCAGGCGGAGAAAAACTCAAAGGAATACGTTCATCACAATTGTAGGTATAGACATACTCACCGGATATACGGTAGTTGAGAGTGGGCAAAACAGTTAGTTCCACACTCGCCTCCGCTCCGGCAAACAAGGCTTCCGTCTGCGTATAACGGTAAATCTGTCCCGTATGGGGTAAGACAGACCATTCCCCCGTAGGCCGCAGAAAGATATAATTACTAAACCAATTGACGAAAGGAGAAACATATACGGACCATCTCCCGTACTTCAACTGATAAGAAGCATCCATCTGCCAACCCTGTTCGGACGAAAGTGTGGCATCTCCCTGTTCATGACGGAATGTGCCGTGATGCACACCATTCGAAGCCAGTTCATTAGCTCCCGGAAGACGAAAACTCCGTCCGACATTTACCTTCAGCTGATGCCGCATCGAGGGCGTCCATACCACACCCAATGATAAAGAATAGTCGCCAAAGTTCCTGTTTACCCGGCGGCTGTTCCACCGGTAGAACTCCACCTGCTCTTCATCATATCCCTGTTCCTGCAAATAAGTAGCCAGGTAAGGATCATCATGGGCAAAGACACGCATGCGACCATAATCATACCGTACACCTCCACTGACGGATAACGTATTATCCGGACGATACGTCGTAAGCCAGGATATACCGGTAGTAAAACGATCATATTCCGGCAACAAGAAAGAATAACCGGAAATCGTATTTCGCTGGAATTGAGAGTCCCACCCCATCCGGTGTTCCCAGGAAGAAGAACCGACCCACCGTCCTTTTGCCGAAAAACTGAAAGTATTCAGATTAAAGGCCAGTTCTTTGTCAGGATCAGTTTCCGGCAGAGGTTGTGTTCCGTAATGGGTATGAAACGCACTCCATTCCTCGCGGTGATTGTTCTGATAACCGATATCACCCGACAGAATAAACTTCTCCCAGGCATACTGCTGATGAGTGGTCACTTTCAGATGATTTACCTTACTATAAGGAAGATCGATGTTCCGGCTGTCACCGTCGTCTTCCAGACGTGACAAGTCGGGAACTCCATGTGCTCCAGGGAAGAACCCCGTCTTCTGAAAAACATTGGACACAGCAAGATTCGACTTATATCCTTTCTTCTGATATTGGGTAAAGAAATTGACATTACGTTCCCATCCCGCCGTATTTTTCAGCCGACGACCGTAGACCGGCATCTTCTGAGTCAGATAAACAATCGTGTCTGCCGGGATACGGTAATCTCCAAAGCGCTGTTCCGAGTAACGCAACCGCGTATACCATGCATTTCTTTTGATACCCAGCATCAGTGAAGCGCCTATGGTTTCGTTCACAGACTTACCCAACAGCGTCACGTCACCAAACAACATATTCTCTGCCGGCACCTGCACCGGAGCAATGTCAATCACTCCGCCCATGGCGTCACTGCCATAAAGCAGCGAAGCAGGACCTTTCATTACATTCACGGCATCCACATTGAAAGCATCCAGCTCCAGACCATGGTCTGCACCCCACTGCTGCCCTTCCTGTTTGATGCCATTCTCCAATACAGCCACCCGATTAAAGCCCATGCCACGAATCATCGGCTTGGAGAATCCCGAACCGATATCCATAGCCTGCACGCCGGGAATATTTTCCATAGCCTGCATGAAGTTACCCGTGAAATGTTTCCGCAAGAAATCCCTGTCAGCCACTTCGAGCGTAAGTGCTGTCTTTTTGTTCTGAAGCTGTTGATAGGTTTCCGCTATCACGACTTCAGGCAAAGCTACATTACGGACTGAATCAGATTCCTGCGCATGGACGGAAAGGGTTGTACACAACATCCCCAGCACGCCCGGAATAATTCCTATACGCATTGATTACAATCTTGATTAGAATAAAACAATGAGAGGCAAGCTATAAAAGCCCGTCTCCACATGAATGTAAATTATGTAATCAAGCTATGGGAGGTGCACGTAGATAATGTGAATAAGAGAGTGTATAGACAATCTTATCCTGATGAACAACCTGCTCAAATGTGATGGGCGTTAAGATGCAACGGAAGTCAACAGACTGCGCTTCCGTGAAAAGAGAAAGAGAAAAGTGGCAGATAGCACAATCATCGGACGAATGGCGCGGATGATCTGCATGGGAACAGGAAGCAGCATGCTCGTCCTCGTGATGGTGAAAAGCCTTCACCACGAAGAACGGCAGAAGTGCCATCATCAGCACCCACGCTATAACTACTCTCTTCTTTCTGCTGTTATTCACTTTCTTAATCGACAAGTATTTGAATAGGCTGCGAAGATATGTATCTCATATTAAAAACGCAAACTCTGGTACTTAATATGTGTTACCGCTCCGGCTTTTACCAATATATAGGTATATGCCAATCTCAATTTATACTTCTCTTGGTCACGTTTTGTGCATTTCTGTAGGGTTATGAATTAATTCACCACAGATTACACAGATTGACACAGATTCTATTTTACT
>ENA-OPCS01001910-OPCS01001910.1-human-gut-metagenome-genome-assembly--contig:-NODE-1910-length-9975-cov-10.297480_pt1 | contig 9975 bp, 8 predicted proteins | sample MGYA00241256_ERZ501492 | MGnify/ENA primary metagenome ERZ501492 (study PRJEB25962, sample SAMEA2042512) | human gut metagenome | biome: human gut; feature: human-associated habitat; material: faeces... | reverse complement strand
TTCAATATTCTGATTAACGACTCCTGTCTGCAACCCTTGTTCTCCTTAATTACCTTACGGATATTCTCCATAAAGCGTTTCTCGGATTTCTTTGTCGGCTTGGTCAATATGTCCTTGCCGTATTTGCGGATATTAAAGCCAAGAAAATCAAAACCGTCATGCACGTTGGTTATCACCGTCTTTTCCTCTGATAAGGTCAGACCTCTTTCAGACATAAATTCAGCAACCAATGGCTTGATTTCATTTTCAAGAGTTTCCTTGTTCTCGCAAGTGATGATAAAATCATCCGCATAACGTACAAGGTTCACCATTGGTGAATACAACTTACCATTAACATGATGGCGCTTATATCTATCTGCAAGAGCTTTCTGCAATCCGTCCAAAGTCATATTGGCAAGTGTCGGAGAAATTATACCACCTTGCGGTGTTCCTTCCTCGGTCGGGAACATTTGCTTGTTGAAAACATAGCCACATTTCAACCATTTTCGGAGTATTGCCTTATCCATTGGGATATTGGCAAGTAACCACTCATGGCTGATATGGTCAAAACACCCTTTTATGTCACCCTCCAAAATCCATTCGGGAGAATATCCCTTTCGGAGAATGTTATGACATTGCTGTACTGCATCCATACAGCAGCGTTCCTTGCGGAAACCGTATGAACGAGTATCAGCTGTAGTTTCTGATACAGGCTCCAATGCCATAAGATAGAGTGCTTGCATGGCTCTGTCTTTCATTGTCGGTATTCCCAACGGTCGCAGTTTGCCGTTGCTCTTCTTGATATGAACTCTTCTCAGCGGCATTGGCTGGTAGCCTCTGCGTTTGAGTTGGGTTATTGCTTGCGTTTTAGCTTTAGGGGTATCCCATATTTCTTTGTCAACCCCAGGAGTACAACCACCCCCGTTAGAAGTAACCCTCTTTACGGCTAAGGCTTTTGCGTAAAAAGAGTGGGTAAGCGTCCATTGCAAGGCTTTCACCTTGTTATGTCTGCCTTCCTTCTGAGCCTTTACAATACGAGCTTGAAGCTTCTTAACAGCTTGCTCCGCCTTAGTCCAGTCTATTCTGTCCCAATTTGATTGCAGGTTGTCAGTCGGCGCACACGATTGGTCGAGGAGATTTTCTTTGATTTTATCGTTCATTTGCATTCCTACTTTAAAAAGTTCTAAAAGTTTATTGTAAAGAATTACCATTTGGCTAATGTTGGGTATTTGCCTCCCAAACATTACCACAGAAGTCTGCCCACTTTCGTGGTAGGTTGATGTTGTCCCTTGTCAACTCGTGATAAGTGGCTCAAACCCTATCCGTCCCATTACAGAACGGCATTCGCTTTCTCTGTTATCTTATACCTGCACATCATTCAGCATCCATTACTTTCAGCTTACCTGTCTTTTGTCTGACAGGAGATGTACAGGCTTACCATGTTCCACATAGATAACTAACGGATAGGTTAGGTTCTGTCTCATCCTCCGACGGTCTTTACATCCGTGTAATCCTACCATGGAGAGGATTATCTGACCGCATCCCATTTTGGGTAGAGTGTATCAGTATCTTGCACTCTTTTACGACATTACGAAGTTTACTAACAGTTCGCTTACGCTAACCATACTATCCAGCCTCGCCACTCTACGGTATGATACTAACCATACTTGACTTCCCCTCACGGTTCTGTCTTGTCTTGCGAAAGTGTACTTTGTCCCGACCGCTTAATACAACATTAAGGTGCATCGGTCGGTAGGCTACCGCTGACGGAACAGCGGGTTAAAACTGATACTTAAAGTATCATTCCAACAATTATCTATGCGACTTCATGTCGCACCCATGGCCTGAGCGAAATGCTGTATGAATTTACTTCAGTGGCAGCCAATAACGGTTCTGGCTTTGAAGGGCTGGGCGACAATACCTGGTTCTGGAACATCTCTTGTGGCATCGTGCTTATCCTGAGCCGCTTCATTCCGATTGTGGGTCAGGTAGCCATCGCCGGTTTGCTGGCGCAGAAAACATATATCCCGGAAAGCACCGGTACGCTGAAAACAGATACCGTGACTTTCGGTGTCATGACATTTGCAGTGATTTTCATCGTAGCCGCCTTGTCATTCTTCCCTGCACATGCCTTGAGTACAATTGCAGAACACTTTAGCTTATAAGAGTAAAATATTGAAACGTATCATTGAAGAAGATACGATAACAACGAAAGAAAAAAGATATGAAAAATAAGAATCACACTTCCCTGTTTCAGAGGGAACAAGTAATGGAAAGCTTGAAGCAGTCGTTCGTCAAGCTGAATCCCAGAATCATGGTGAAGAATCCCATCATGTTTACGGTAGAAGTTGCTACCTTAATCATGCTGGTTGTTACACTCTATTCGGCCACTCATACCTCACAAGGTTCATTTGTATACAATCTCTGGGTGTTTGTCATTCTGTTTCTCACCTTGCTGTTTGCCAATTTTGCCGAAGCCATAGCAGAAGCTCGTGGTAAGGCGCAGGCCGACAGTCTGCGAAAAACCCGTGAGGAAACTCCGGCCAAACTGATTGTCGACGGTAAGGTAAAGACCGTGAGCAGTTCGCAGTTGAAGAAAGGAGATGTTTTTGAATGTGAGGCGGGCGATGTGATTCCGGCAGACGGTGAGATTATCGAGGGACTGGCTTCCATTGATGAGAGTGCCATTACCGGTGAGTCTGCTCCGGTTATCCGCGAAGCCGGAGGCGACAAGAGCTCCGTTACCGGAGGTACCAAAGTGTTGTCAGACCGTATCAAAGTGACCGTGACTACACAGCCGGGCGAAAGTTTTCTGGACAAGATGATTGCGCTGGTAGAAGGAGCAAGCCGTCAGAAAACACCGAATGAAATAGCCCTGACCATATTGCTGGCTGTATTTACGCTGGTATTCCTGATTGTGTGCATTACACTGAAGCCGATGGCCGACTATTCTCACACCGTGATTACGATTGCTGCTTTCCTTTCTTTATTTGTGTGTCTGATTCCAACTACCATCGGAGGGTTGCTGTCGGCCATCGGTATTGCCGGGATGGATCGTGCTCTGCGTGCCAATGTAATCACCAAGTCGGGTAAAGCGGTAGAAACGGCCGGCGACGTAGATACATTGCTGCTCGATAAAACCGGTACCATCACCATCGGCAATCGTAAGGCTACTGCCTTCTATCCGGTGGCAGGTCTGGATAAGCATGCGTTCGTAGAAGCTTGTCTGCTTTCTTCTGTTTCCGATGATACCCCTGAAGGAAAATCCATTATCGAACTGGGACGTGAACTGGGAGTACGTATGCGTACGTTGCCTACCGAAGGAGCCCGCATGATTCAGTTTACCGCCGAAACCAAATGTTCTGGTATCGACCTGAAAGATGGAACCGAAATCCGCAAAGGTGCCTTCGATGCCATTCGTCGCATAGCACTGGAGGCCGGTAATGAATTTCCGGAAGAGACGGAAGATATCATCCGGAAGATTTCTGGCAATGGCGGAACCCCTTTGGTGGTCAGTATCAACGGGCAGATTGCCGGTGTCATAGAATTGCAGGACATCATCAAGCCGGGCATTGAAGAACGCTTCGAACGCCTGCGCAAGATGGGGGTGAAAACGGTAATGGTGACCGGTGATAACCCGCTGACTGCAAAGTACATTGCCGAAAAAGCCGGAGTGGACGATTTCATTGCTGAGGCCAAACCGGAAGACAAGATGAACTACATCAAGAAGGAGCAGGCTGCCGGTAAGCTGGTAGCTATGATGGGCGACGGCACGAACGATGCGCCGGCACTGGCACAGGCCAATGTGGGTGTGGCCATGAACAGCGGCACGCAGGCTGCCAAAGAAGCCGGCAACATGGTCGATTTGGACAATGACCCTACCAAGCTGATTGAAATTGTGGAAATCGGCAAGCAGTTGCTGATGACTCGTGGCACACTTACTACCTTCTCTATCGCCAACGACGTGGCCAAATATTTTGCCATCATCCCGGCTTTGTTCATGGTGACCGTTCCACAGCTGGCTCCACTGAATATCATGGGGCTGCACAGTCCTGAAAGTGCCATCCTTTCTGCTATTATATTCAACGCCCTCATCATTCCGATTCTGATTCCGCTGGCTTTGAAGGGAGTGGCTTATAAACCGATTGGCGCGAGTGCCTTGCTGCGCCGCAACCTGCTGATTTATGGAGTGGGGGGGCTTATCGCGCCTTTCATCGGAATTAAACTAATTGACTTATTTGTAGGATTATTTTTCTAATAAAACGGACAGTTATGAAAAACTTTATAAAATCAATTCGCATTACCATTGCATTCTGTATTCTTTTCTCTGTATGTTATGTGCTGATACTATGGGTTTTCGGGCAGTTCTTCGGCCCGGGAAAAGGAAACGCAGAAACGATTACCCTGAACGGGAAAGTAGTAGGCGCGGCCAATGTGGGCCAGGCCTTTACCAAGGATATTTATTTCTGGGGGCGCCCTTCGGCTGCCGATTATAAGGCAGATTCGTCAGCTGGCTCCAATAAAGGACCTACCAACGAAGCATATTTGGCAGAAGTGGAGGCACGGGTAGATTCTTTCTTGGTACATCATCCTTATCTGGAGCGTAAGGATGTGCCGGCCGAGATGGTAACTGCCAGCGGTTCCGGCTTAGATCCGCACATTACACCAGCTTGTGCATACGTGCAGGTGAAGCGCGTGGCCGAAGCACGTGGCATGAATGAGGAGACCGTGAAGGCGCTTGTCGACAAGATGGTTGAGAAACCATTCCTCGGCTTGTTTGGAACAGAAAAAGTCAATGTATTGAAACTGAATGTGGCTTTGGAGGAAGCAAACCCCACGGTGAAATAAACGGATGAGTCCGTTCGTATCCTTGACATTCCGGACATGGAGTGTCGGGGATTTTTATTCGGGGGATTTTGATATGGGCTCTATCGAAATGAGATGGTTTGTTCTCAAAATGAGAAGGTCGCTTGGAGAGCGTTTTCTCTTTGTGCGAAGTTATTTTCCTGATTCTTATAGGATTATGATTTTGGCTGATTTCACGGCATGACATTTGTCTGTTCAAGGGAAAAAACAAGAAAGGTTATGGATAATATTTTTGAATGCGATGCCCCTCGTAGCAAAGGCCGGAAACAGGGACTAATAAATACCCGGCTTATTATTTATATTTTGGGAGTGCTGGTATTGGTCGAAGCTGGACTGTTTGCTTTGTGTGCCGGGGTTTCACTTTTGTATGAAGAACCTGATTATATTTATTTTGTACAAACCATGGGTATCAATATTGCTCTTGGAGGAAGTATGGTGCTGGTGGGCAAACGAACCGACAACCTGATTAGTCGCCGTGACGGGTACTGCATTGTCAGTGTGTCGTGGCTGTTGTTTACGGCATTGGGGATGTTGCCTTTTTACTTTAGCGGATACATTCCTTCTGTGGCAGATGCTTTTTTTGAGACCATGTCTGGTTTCACCACTACAGGAGCGACCATCTTGGACGACATCGAGTCATTACCCTATGGGTTGCTGTTCTGGCGCAGCCTGACGCAGTGGATTGGAGGACTGGGTATTGTGTTGTTTACCATCGCGTTGCTTCCTCTTTTCAGTGGTAGCAGCCAGCAGCTTTTCCTTTCGGAGGCTACCGGCGTGACGCATGACAAGATTCATCCCAAAGCGAAGATTATGGCCCGTTATCTGTGGCTGATTTATATAGGCCTGACGCTGGTGGAAACGATTCTGCTGATGTGTGGAGGGATGAACCTGTTTGATGCAATATGCCACTCTTTTGCCACCACGGCTACCGGCGGATTCTCTACCAAGCAGGATAGTGTGTCTTACTGGCATTCTCCGTTTATTGAATATGTGATTTCTATTTTCATGATTCTTTCCGGTGTAAATTTCTCGTTGTATTATATGGCGCTAAAGGGAAAGTATCAAAACCTGTTGAGGGATAGAGAGCTGCACTGGTTCCTCAAATCAGTGGGCATACTGACGGGAATCATTACCATAGCTTTGTTTGTGACAGATTATTATGACCTGGAAACTGCATTCCGCAAAGCGCTTTTCCAGGTAGCTACTGTACATACCTCTTGCGGGTTTGCAACGGATGACTATAACCTGTGGCCTCAGTTCACCTGGATGCTGCTCCTGTTTGCCATGCTGTCGGGAGGTTGTACGGGTTCCACAAGCGGAGGAGTCAAGAACCTGCGTTTGCTCATCATTGCCCAGAACATCCGTAACCAGTTCAAGCAGATGCTTCATCCGCGTGCCGTATTGCCGGTGCGTGTCAATAAAGAAGCAATATCCTCGCAGGTATCGGCTACGGTATATACTTTCTTTGCTACGTATCTGGTTTGTATTTTTGTGGGCTGGACGCTGCTGATGTGCTTTGGAGTGGGACTGACGGAAGCAATGAGTACGGTTGTGTCGGCTATTGGTAACGTAGGTCCGGGGTTGGGTGCTTTTGGTCCCGTGTTCTCATGGGCTGCCTTACCCGATGCAGCCAAATGGATATTGTCAGTACTGATGTTTATCGGTCGTCTGGAGATTTTTGGTATCCTGCTGTTGTTCTATCGTGGATTCTGGGAAGATAATTGATAGATAGGTTATGAAGTGGGGAGTTTGTTTAAGTATAAAAGTTTGACGAAAAAATGGAAGAAAGAGAGCATAACGTACCGCATTTTCTGGATTTAATCCGTCGTTCCCGCCGTGGTAAATTCAAGGTATACATTGGCATGATAGCCGGTGTGGGGAAAACCTACCGGATGTTGCAGGAAGCACACGAGATGATGGACAATGGCATTGACGTACAGATAGGGTATGTGGAAACTCACGGGCGTGCCGGCACGGAGGCGCAGTTGGAAGGCTTGCCGGTAATTCCTCGCAAGAAGATTTTCTACAAAGGAAAGGAGCTGGAAGAAATGGATCTGGAGACGATTCTTCAGCTTCATCCGGAACTGGTTGTGGTAGATGAGCTGGCCCATACGAATGTGGAAGGATGCCGCAATAAAAAACGCTGGCAGGATGTGATGGAACTGCTGGATGCGGGCATCAATGTGGTGTCGGCCATTAACATTCAGCATATTGAGAGCCTGAACGATGAAGTAAAGGAAATTGCCGGCATCGAAGTCAAGGAACGGGTGCCCGACAGTGTACTGCAGGAAGCCGATGAGGTGGTCAACATTGACCTCACGGCCGAGGAACTGATTGCGCGGCTCAAATCGGGAAAGATATATCGTCCGGAGAAAATTCAGACGGCCCTGCACCATTTTTTCAAGACCGAGAATATTCTGCAACTTCGTGAACTGGCCTTGAAGGAAGTAGCTTTCCGCGTAGAGAAAAAAGTGGAAAGCGAAGTGCTTCCGGTTGTGTCACAGCTGGCACGGCGGGAGCGTATTCTGGCATGTATCAGCAGCAATGAACATACTCCGCGTCACATTATCCGCAAGGCTTACCGCCTGGCTTCCCGCTACAGCACGTCTTTTACGGTACTTTATGTGCAGACTCCCCGTGAGAGTACAGAGCGTATCAGTCTGGCTTCACAACGCTACCTGCTGAATCACTTCAAACTGGTGACGGAACTGGGGGGAGACGTGCTGCAAGTATTTTCGGAGAGTATAACTGAAGCCATCATAGAAACCTGCAGAGAAAAACAGATTACGACCATCTGTATGGGGCATCCTGCCTTTAAAATGCCTCAGACCATCTTTCAGATAGGGAAATACAAAAAGTTTTTGCAGGCTTTGGCCGAGATGAAAATAGATTTGATTATAATTGCATAAAATTCAATGAAAATGAATGGTATGAATATTAAAGCAAAAATCGCGCTTACGATAGGCGTGCTGGTATCTATGATTGTGCTGCTGGTAGCACTCTCTGTGGCTAATCTGCAGATTCTTACGGCTACGGAACCGGATAGCCCGGCTGCCGGTCCGGGATTGAACCGGGCCTTGATATGGATTACGGTAATCGGAGGCATTTGCATCTTGATAGGTATCGGTATGCTCATCAAGTTGCCTGCATCCATTAACTCGCCAATCAAACAGCTGGCCGATGGCATTCTGGAAATAGCCAACCATAATTACGATGTGACTCTGAATTTGAAAGGAGGCGAAGAACTGGTGGAAGTTTCGAAAAACTTTAACCGGATGGCCAGACGACTGAACGAGTATCATAACAGTACCTTGTCCGACCTGATGGCTTCCAAACGCTACATGGAAACTATCATCAACTCCATTAATGAACCGATTATCGGACTGGACAATGAAATGAATATCCTTTTTATCAATCATGAGGCACTGAATGTGCTGAACCTGAAGCGGGAAAACGTCATCCGGAAGTCGGCTCAGGAAATAGCCATGAGCAACGACTTGCTGCGCCGTCTGGTAAGAGGGTTGATAGAAGAGGGTGGAAAGGTGAAGAAGGAGCCGCTGAAAATCTATGCCGACAATAAGGAAAGTTATTTTCAGGTGAAGTACATGGACATCACGATGCCGGGAAAAGATGGGGTGACAATGGAGAAGAGGGGCAATGTGGTGCTGTTGAAAAACATCACAGAGTTTCAAGAACTGGATACGGCAAAAACCACGTTTATCTCTACTATCTCGCATGAACTGAAAACACCGATTTCCGCCATCATGATGAGTCTGCAATTGCTGGAAGACAAACGTGTGGGACATCTGAATCCGGAGCAGGAGGAGCTTTCGAACAGTATCAGGGAAAACAGCGAACGTTTGCTGAGCATTACGGGTGAATTACTGAACATGACACAGGTGGAAAGCGGTAAACTGCAACTGAAACCGAAGATAACCAAGCCAATTGAACTGATAGAATATGCTATCAAGGCTAATCGGGTGCAGGCAGAGAAGTTTGGTATTCAGATTGAGGTGGAATATCCGGAAGACAAGATTGGAAAACTCTTTGTAGACAGTGAAAAGATTGCATGGGTGCTGACCAACTTGCTGAGCAATGCCATTCGTTATTCTTCAGAAAACAGCCGGGTTATCATTGGCGCACGACAGGTGAATGGAAACAAGGAAATTGAGATGTATGTACGCGATTTCGGAAAGGGTATTGACCCGCGCTATCACAACAGCATTTTTGAACATTATTTCCGTGTGCCGGGTACTAAGGTGCAGGGCAGCGGACTTGGACTTTCCATCTCACGCGATTTTGTAGAAGCACATGGCGGTACGTTGACCGTGGAAAGCGAGATAGGTAAGGGTAGTTGCTTTACGCTTCGGCTGAAAGCCTGAAAAAACTTTTGTGTTAGGCAGATTTGAAAAACACGTGTACGAAGCTTCAGAGCAAGAATCCGCATAACAGCAGAAGGACAAGTATGACCACCCCTATAATCAGTTTGATTCTGAAGGCTCGGCTTTGATCCGCTTGTTCTTTCTCTTGTGTCTGTTTCTTTATCTTCTCCAGCTTTTCCACGGAAAGTGTAGGAGGTATCTCCGTGTGCCGGCATTCGGTCATTCGCCGGCGCGTTTCCTTCATACGTTCCCGGTCGCGTTGACGGAGTTCCCTGTTTTCTTTGTCCCTCCGCATCATGTCGTGGATGCATCCTAATGTTCCCATTACGGTTATTATTTAGTGACAAGATAAGCAATAAACATCAATACCAAGATGATGGACAAACCGATATATCTGTATTTCTTGCAGAAAATCGTTGCGATACATAGAATGGCTATTAGTAGCTGATAGCAGATTTCTCCTGTCGTGCAGTTGCTCATAAATACATTCATGATTGCTACCCCAGCCATCATGAAGAGCAGTAGATTAAGAAGAACCTTAAAAATGTTGTTTATTATTCTGTGTACTTCCATTGCTCGGTTTTCTGAATAGTTATTGAATCGAAGCCGCAATATGACTCTATACAAAGATAGTAATTATGACTGTAAAGGACGAGTGATTATCCATCTAATTTTCAGATTCCTATTCTTTGTCTGTTTGAATGTTCGCTGAAAATTACTACATTCGCAGTAGAATCTAAATCCAGTG
>ENA-OPCS01001903-OPCS01001903.1-human-gut-metagenome-genome-assembly--contig:-NODE-1903-length-10008-cov-3.290264_pt1 | contig 10008 bp, 5 predicted proteins | sample MGYA00241256_ERZ501492 | MGnify/ENA primary metagenome ERZ501492 (study PRJEB25962, sample SAMEA2042512) | human gut metagenome | biome: human gut; feature: human-associated habitat; material: faeces... | reverse complement strand
CCAATGCGCACTCCGGTTTTTCCTGGTAATCTGGCAGAATCATGCCAAGTGATGACCGTTTGCCCTCCCGGCCTACCAATAATCCTGAGATTTTTCTTTGACGAAGGTATATTAACTTTCTCTTGATATATTCCTTCCTCTAAAAATACAACTGTTTCACGGTCGCAAAAATCAGGAACAGCCACTATTGCCTCACTTAAAGTTTTAAAATTACCACTTCCATCAGCAGATACGACAAAATCTGCCTGATAAAGTGAATCGCCTGCATTCGCTGTAATATCCGTTACTGATAAAATAACGAGAAAAAAATATATAAATATTTTCATCTTAGCTTATTTATATACAACGCTCCCTTCCGCCTTATTTGAAACAAAAGCGTTTCTCTCCGATATACAGGAAGAAGAAACTGAAATCAACCGATTGCGACTGCCCGTTACTATCAAAGCGTTCCCATCTATCCGGCGACATTGAAAACCTATAACAGTTAAATCTTTCACATTATTGAGCATCAATGCCGGACCACTTTTTGGAGTAACCATCACATTACGCAAGTTTACATTGGTAGCTTCGTGTATCTTTGCACCTTCGTCAGCGTATATGTGACAATCTTCTATAAATACATTCCGGACATTCATCTCCGGCAGTCCGTTGAAAAGCATTGCCCGTTTTGCTCCGTGACAGGTTACCTGCGATATATATATATCCTTGAATTGTGGCGTAGTCTCATCTGCATCAAAAGCAATCATGTCCTCGTCTTGTTCCGGTAGTTTCACGCTCACCCGTTTCCCATAGAACAAGTCAAATAGTAAAGCTTCCGAAACGATATCATTCATCATGATATTTTTAATGTAAATGTTCTCTACAACACCTCCACGTCCACGTTTACTCTTGAATCTCAGGCCTACATCCGTACCCGAAAAGCGACAATTGGATACGGCAATGTTCTTTACTCCTCCACTCATCTCGCTGCCCACAACAAAGCCTCCATGGCCATGATAGCAAACGCAGTTGTCCACAATAATATTAGAAGCCGGTATACCACGACGACGTCCCTCTTCATCTTTGCCACTTTTAATACAGATAGCATCATCACCTACATCAAACCAACTGTCGGTAAGAAGCAAATTGGTACATGACTCAATATCTATTCCATCACCATTCTTGGCATACCACGGACAACGCACAGCGATATTGTGAACAATAATATCACGGCTAAGAGAGAGGTGTACATTCCAACAAGGAGAATTTTGGAACACAATTCCTTCCAGCAAAACTCCATCACATTCTCTGAAATTCACCATTACAGGTCGTAAAAAGTCACGAACGCTTTCAAAATCCTCCATTGTCTTAGCCCAGGGAACAATGTTTTGAATGGCATCTTTGGCACCGCGATAGTAACTTTCCGTAGGATACCACAACTCACCATCCTCACTAAGTATTCCTCCACTTTGTATACATTCATTCCATACCATAGGTGGCATTTCATTCTTCTTTCCAAGGCGCCAAATATCACCTGCACCATCTATGATTCCCTTGCCAGTAACAGCTACATTGCTCTTTCTCACAGCCGAAAGCTGAGGCTTGCAACGGAACGTCTTACACCCCTCAAACACGGTTTCGACAATGGGATAGAGAGACTTGTCTTGGCTGAAAACCACTATCGAATTGTCTGACAGATGTAATTCCACATTGTTTTCCAATTCAATTGGTCCGGTCAGCCACACCCCTTGGGACACAATCAAACGTCCCCCTCCCTTTGAAGCAAGATATTGAATGGCTTTCTCAAAAGCTTCACTATTGAGTGTCACTCCATCACCAGAACCGCCAAAATCTGTTAAGCAGATATTTAAATCAGGGATTACAGGCCGCTCAATAACAGGCATTTCAAACGGTAAATCACGATAAATGTCTTTCATATCCTTTGCTTGCAATTTCATACTTGAAAAGGACATAATTATAAATAGAAAAATTAATAACTGATTTTTCATTCTATATCGATTAAAAGTTAATCCCAACCTTCATTTTGATACCCCTTCAACGCTAAATTCAATTCTATTGCAGCCAAAGGTATAGGGCGCAGATAAAATTTGGTGGTAATCCTCCCCACAGGAATATCCGGATTGTGCGCTTCCACATATTCTGCTAATTTCCCCGTTCTAGTCAGGTCTGTCCAACGATGGTACTCCCCAGCCAATTCGCGGGCACGTTCATTCAAAATATAATCAATGTTCATCTCAGATGCGACCGCAGGTGTTGCTTTAGCACGATTACGTACAATATTAATATAAGAGACCGCTTCTTCCGGTTTATTCAACTTAATATAAGCTTCCGCAGCTATCAGATTTGTCTCTGCTAAACGAGCTAAATAGATGTCACGCATAGAAGAAGTAATCTTAAAATACTGTTTTCCATTCTCTATATCATCAAACTTACGAAATGGAGCTACTCCACAGATATCTGCAGACATTTTAGCTTGATAAGAAGTTTGTTCATTGCTAATATTATTTCCTTCCGGAAGCATTTCCACTATAATTGCATTTTTACGACTGTCAAGAGCCGAGCGCCAACTTGCTATGTTTGCAATCTCCCAAGAAGGACAATAATAATAAATCACTTCACTCGTATTTTTCTTTTTCTCATCATAATAGTCCCAATAACTTTGACGCAACTCAAGCATAAAAGTTCCTTCATATCGTTCATCTTGAGCCGGATTATCCGTATTTGTATTAAATACTTCATGCATCCATAATGTGGGAGTTAATGTAGAGGAGGTATATTTATGACCAGCTTCTGCACCTTTTAAATAAGGTCCGTAATCAGCTTGTTGTCTGTTTCCATCTTTCTGTACATCAGCTACAGTTGCTACATTGTAATCAATAAAAAATAGAATCTCCTCATTCCTTTCCCCTTGGTTACTGAACAAAGTTGTAAATGGAGTGGTCAAAGGAGCACCTGCTCCTGCACTTTTAGCTGATGTAACGGCTGCATTAAAATCTTTCTCATCATGAGTGAGGTATCCTTTGCATAAATAAGCTTTTGCCAAATAATGTTTAGCAGCGACTTTTGTAAAACGACCGTCGCTTGATTTCTCAGCAAGCACAGATGAAGAAGAAGCCAACTCTGTCAATTCATCAATAATAAATTGGAAAATAGATTCCGCACTCTCTCGCTGTACACTTGTAATAGGAGAAGTAGTACGTGTGGTCACTAAAGGAACTCCACCGAACTGCTGTACTAAATTCAAATAATAAAATGCACGTAAGCCACGTGCTTCAGCAACGCGCTCGGCACGGCTATCATCTTCACCTCCCCAATAAATCACTTCATTCGCTAAAGAAATAGCCTTGTAGTGTTCCTTATAAAATGTTGTCACATTTTCTTCGGCACTTGAATAGTTCTGACCATACAAGTTACAAACTTGCACAGAAGTACGTCCACTTGCAAAAAGATCAGTTCCTCCCTCAAACAGCCAAGGAGCATCACTATATATAGTTCTTAATGAGCCATAAGCAGCATTACACAAACTTTCAAACCCAGCTGATGTGTTATAGTAATCAGCTCCCGGTACATTCGATTTATTATCCTGTTCCAAGAAATCAGAACATCCAGCTAATATTGCAAATAAAAAGACTGTCACAACTGTATATAACTTTTTCATAATCATATTTCTACTATTAAAATTTAACATTTAATCCTAATTGATAAGTAACAGAACTCGGTCCTCCTGTTCCATCTGAAATTTTAGCATCAGCCCATTCCGGATCAAATCCTTTATAATCTGTGAAAGTGAAAGGATTTAATATATTAGCGTAAATACGCAAATTCTCAAGACCTATTTTCTTTATCAGTTTTTTAGAAAAAGTATATCCAACTGTTATATTTTTAATTTTCCAATAAGAAGCATCCACATAATTATTAGATTCAAATTCTTTATTCTTACTAGTATACCAACCATTTCCACCGCCATAATTATAAGCTGCCCCATCAAACGGATACGGATAAGAGCCTACGGTTGTATGGTCAGCCACTATATTAGGATTGGATGTAAGTGAGGTCGTTGTTTTTCCATCCCACGTATAATTGAATATTGGAGCACCCTCTGGAATATAAAAATCCATATTCAATTTAGTTCGTCCACGGTCACTATAATTTGTAAATTCTTCCATAAAAGGACTATATAACAAATGCCCTTGCTTCGTATTTATACTCATAGAAAAATCCCAATTCTTATATGACAAAGTGGTAGACAAGTTTCCAGTCCATTTCGGTAAAGCATGCCCCAATATCTGCCGATCATCATCATTCAGTTTCCCATCTTTATTTGCGTCTTCATAAGTCATACATCCTTCAAAATAGCCATACCATTCAGAATTGGTCTTTGTCACCCCATTAATCGTTACTAACTCATTCGCTTTTGCTTGAGTACATATTCCCAATTGTTTCAAATCATAAGCAACATCAATGGGTTGCCCGATAAACCAACGCTCGGCACGCATGTCTTCTTTCTTACCTTGTAGTTCAAGAATTTCATTTTTATTCTTAGCGAATGAGGCCGTTATATCCCAATAAAAATCCTTTGATTGAAATAATATTCCTTTCAACATCAATTCCACTCCGCTATTACGCACTTTACCTACATTCGCAGTCATACTTCCATTATAGGAACCTTGTTCTAATAATAATTTCATATCCATAAGCAGATCTTTGGATGTTTTTGTATACCAATCAAATGTACCAGAAACTCGTCCTCCCAAGAAAGCAAAATCCAGACCTGTATTAAATTCCGTGGTAGTTTCCCAACTTAATAATTCATTCATAATACCAGGACCAAATCCTTTACCGAAGCCAGAATAATAAAGCTGATTGGCAAGAAATGAAGTTTCATAATTTCCTACAGAAGCATTATTTCCCGTAGCACCATAGCTAACACGTAATTTCAGATTATTAATCCACGACATACTGTTTTTAACAAAATTCTCTTCACTAATACGCCACGCTAATGCCGCCGAAGGAAACATTCCCCAGCGATGACCTTCTTTGAATTTTGAAGAACCATCCCAACGAGTAGACAAAGTAGCCAGATATTTCCCTTTATAACCATAATTTACACGTAAAGCATATGAAAGCATTGTCGATTTCCCATAAGAACTCTTCACATCGCTATAGCCCGAAGCAGCCGAACCCAAATTATACCACAAAGTTTCAGAAGTAACATTATTTCCTGTTAACTCATATTTTTCAGCTTCTGTGCTATAAACACTCATCAAAGCCATAGCATTCAAAGTATGACTTTCACCGAATGTCTTAATGTAATTCACTTGTGTATCCCATGTATAAGAAAAATATTCATCTTTAGTTATAGTCGCTTTAGCATCACCGGTAGGATTGTCTTTAGCATTGTAAGTCCCTGCTTGTTCTTCAGAAAGCCCACCATAGTATTCTCCTCTTCGTTTAGTAGACATTGTTGGAGAGAATGTTGTTTTAACCAATATTTCTTCTATCGGCTGATATTGCAAATACATCGTTGTCAATACGCGATATCCTTTAGTTTTATCCTCGGAATTCATTGCATCAACTAAAGGCGAAACTGTAGAAGTAAACCCTGCCGGATACGCCTCACTTTTCTCTTGTCCAGCTACCAAATCTTTACCTGGCATATAATTCAGTTCTCCAGTTGCAGTATTGTAAGGAAGCCAAAAGCCATTAGAGCGAAAAGATGTCTGTACTGCTCTTCTCGAACCATAATTATACTCAAAAGCGACCAGATTAGCTGTTGCCCCCATGGCCAATTGCCTATTTATCTTACCATCAATTGCTAATTTCAGATTATAGCGTCTCAGTCCATCACCCATTACCCCATCCTCTTGTTGATAACCAGTACCTACACGATAGGAAACTTTTTTCCCAGCACCTGACACTTGGATGAAATGATTCTGCTGTGTACCATCTTTAAGCATTAGATCAGTCCAGTCTGTAAAATCATGGTTCAAAAACTGCTCTTGCATTTTAGGAGCATTTTTATTCCAACAAGCTTTCATATTTGTTGTTGTTATTTCAAGAGGTAACCGTCCATTAATAATCGCTGCATTCTCAACAGGTGTAGCATATCTCATATAACGGTAGTTAATCCATTCAATCGGGTCCATAAAGTCAGGCATCCGCGCAACAGTTTTATATCCAGCATAGCCATCATATGTGACAGACACTTTCATGTCTTCTCCTGCTTTGGCTTGCTTAGTAGTAACAATGACAACACCATTGGTAGCACGCGAACCATAAATAGCAGTGGAAGAGGCGTCTTTCAATATGTCTATTTTTTCAATATCTGAAGGATTGAGAAAATTAATATCATCACAAATAATACCATCTACTACAAATAAAGGTTGAGTACTACTTCCTAATGTACTTTTACCGCGAATGGAAATATTGAAACTCTCACCTACACGGCTGGATGATTGGCTAATATCCACCCCTGCAACTTGCCCCTGTAAAGACTCCATAACTGTAGTAGCTCCTTTGGATGTCAGTTTAGTATTATCCACACTGCCAATAGCACCTGTTAAATCTGATTTCTTTTGTACACCATAGCCAACTACCACAACCTCTTCCAGAGCCTGGGCATCTTCTTTCAAAGTAACTTTGATATAGGATTGTTCCCCAACTGTAACAACTTGAGTAATATACCCAATAAAAGAAATCTGCATTTTTGCATTTAAAGGTACATCTTGCAAAGTGAAATTACCTTCAAGGTCTGTAATAACCCCATTTGTTGTACCGACAATTAAAATATTTGCACCAATTATTGGTTCTCCGGCATTGTCAAGAACCGTTCCCTTTAGTTGATGGCTCTGCGCAAAAGCAATTGAGCAGATTGTACTTAATAATAAAAGTACAAATACCCTTTGAGTAGTCTTTCTAAAATCCATAATGCTGTTTTTAATAGTTATTAAATTTAGATAAAACGTTTTATTTTGGGTGCAAGAATAGCGAATAACAACCATTTATACTTGGATTTTTTTTCATTTTTATAGGAGAATTTATCCAAATACAATCATAAAGAAAAAACAGCCATATATCAATGACAAGTATTGCAGCAAGCCCACCTTCACGGTATAGACGTGCAACATTTGCTGGGAAAGAATGGACTAGCTACCCTCTTGCAGAAGGAAGGATACAAGATGGAGCCTGTGAAGTGAAGCAATAATCTTTCAAAAGGAATTTCACAATCATCGATTCAGCCACGGCTCCGGATTCAGTTTCTCCTTCTCCTTCCTTAACTGGAAGTGCAGCACCGTGCGCCCATTGTCCGCACCATCCGAGAATACTTGTCCGAGGGCTTGCCGGGTAGTAACGGTATCCCCCGTCTTCACTGAAGCAGAAGCCAGGTTACAATAAACGGAAATGTAATTTCCATGGCGGATAAGAATGTTGAAAAGTCCGTTCAGTTGGAATACGGCAGCTACCTTTCCATCAAAGATAGCACGTGCCTGTGCACCGGGCTTACCTTGAATGTCTATCCCTTTATTATCCAGTTTCACATTGCGAAGCCCCTCTACAGAATACTGACCGTAGCGGCTGGTAATGATATACGGCCCGGTAATAGGCATTGGCAACTTACCACGGTTGCCCACAAAACTGCCGGATAATTCCCGGTCTGCCTTATCCATTGTATAGGTTTCGAGAGGTGCCGCTTTCTTGGCGGTGGTCGCTTCGGAAGAAGAAGTTGTAGCCGGTTTCGTTTCTTTTGCAGCAGCCTTCTTACGGGCAGCCGCTTCCTTACGTGCCTCTTCTGCAGCACGTTTACGGGCTTTCTCTATTTCTTCGGCTATCAGACGATCGATACGGGCATTCAGTTGATTGGCTTCCTTGCGTTTTTTGTTCAGCTCATTTTGCAGCCCACGCTGCTTCTTCTGTAAATTGGCAACCAAGGCTTTCTTCTCCTTCTCCTGGTCTTCTAACTTTTCTTTTTCCACTTCACGCTCTTTCAGCAAGCTGGCTTTGGCTTTCTTTACCTGTTGAAGTTCCGTCTTCTTTTGATTGACCTGCTCTTGTTTCTTCAGGATCTCTTCGCCTTGCAGGCGCTGATAGTCGGCATACTCACGCACATAGCGCAAACGGCGATAAGTTTGCGATAATGTCTTGGCGGAAAGAATAAACAAAAGTTTGTCTTGAACGGAACGGTTCTTATACAGATATTGAACAGAAGACTCATATTTCTTCTTCTTATCCTTCAGATCATTTTCAAGGCGGACTAACTGACGTTCCAGTTTGGAAAGCTCACGATCTATAGTCTCCATATCATTATTAATGGCGAGGATATACCGTTTCCGTTCTTCAATCTGCCCGGTAAGGGCGGCAAGTCCATTCAACTGGCTACCGACATCTTTCTTTGTAGTGTTCAGAAGTATTTCCGACTCGGCTATCTGCTTTTGCAAAGCGCCCCGTTTACTTTCCAACTCCTTAATCATCTTGTTGGATTGGGCGCAAAGTGGCAGAGCCAGACAGAAACAACCTATGAAAATACAAAGAAACTGTCTCATAACTTGGCCAGCATCTCTAAAAGTTCAGTCCATTCAACCTTAGTATATCTGGAAGACACCTGAGTCGGAGTCAGCGATATCTCTTTGTCCGAAAAGTCGGTAAGAACGATTTTTCCTTTTTCCAAAGAAGGAATACCCAGTTCCTTACCTGTCAAAGAAGCTTTGCCACCGGGTTTGGCTGCCTCAAAAAGCATCTTCTCCAAATGGGCAAAGTCGGCCTTCTTGGGCAAAACGTCTTTCAATTCCTTACGGGTAGCCTGTACATAACGTTTTCCCATACGGTCCACTACCAACACATCGTCGGGAGTAATCTCCAATCGTGCCACTTCACTGCGGAGGATAGGCATCAGAAGGGAAAGCTGCATACGCTCACCGCTTACAAGCTTCATGGTACCGTTCACTGTAATCGTGCCTCCCTTGTTAGGAATGGTCAACTGTACTTTAGAAGATAAAAAGCGCGGTTCTCCCAACGAAGAAGTCGCTTTCCGGGAAGTCTTACAACCGGAAAGACCTACTACCAGGGTCAGGAGAAGCAAGAGAGGCAGCATACGAATACTGCCTGCCGTTCTGTATTTGCAGTGTAACGTTCTCATTCGGGTATATATTTCTTTTTCTCGATCTTCTTTTTCAACGTCTTGGACTCACTGCCCATTTCCTGGGCCTGCTTCCAATACTTCAAAGCACCATCCACATCACCGGTCATATAATAGATATCACCCCCATGTTCAAGAATGGTATCACTTTGGTCCTCATCATTCTTTATTGCATCGTCTATGTAGAGGCGGGCTTCGGCATAGTTACCTTTCTCAAACAGAATCCAAGCGTAGGTATCCAGATAAGTGGAGTTCTTGGGTTCGGCTTTCACCGTTTTATAGCTCATCTCTTCCGCTTTGTCCAGGTCACGACGTTCCAGCGAAAGGTAATAGGCATAGTTATTCAATGCTCCCAGATTTGCCGAATTATAAACCAATGCAGAGTCGTAAGCCGCATAGGCTTCCGTATTCATTTTCTTTGTGTGATAGAAATCACCCATGATAGCATAAAAGTTAGAAACGAATTCTTTATCACTCTTTTCCGGGATGTTTTCCAATCCTTTCTTGCAAATGGCAAGTGCATCATCTGTGCGGTCAGCCTGGTTATAGGCTATGGAAAGATAGAAATAGAACTCCAGCATATCGGGATTAGACTCGATACCGGCCTCGCAAAGACGGATTACTTCTTTATAATCTTCTTTCCGTATTGCTTCACCGAGAAGTGTCATGCGGGCAGCCGTATTCGTCGGATCAATGTCCAGCACTCGTTCCAGTACGGGCATGGTCTCTTTATTCATTTTCTTGGCAAGGAGATATTGGGCATAAAGCATCGGCATCTGTGCATCATCCTGATCTTGTTCCATAATACGGTCGAAAAGGTTAATCACGCGGGTACTGTCTCTACCTGCTCGTTCATTTTCAACCACAAACTGACG
>ENA-OPCS01001893-OPCS01001893.1-human-gut-metagenome-genome-assembly--contig:-NODE-1893-length-10056-cov-1.510449_pt1 | contig 10056 bp, 4 predicted proteins | sample MGYA00241256_ERZ501492 | MGnify/ENA primary metagenome ERZ501492 (study PRJEB25962, sample SAMEA2042512) | human gut metagenome | biome: human gut; feature: human-associated habitat; material: faeces... | reverse complement strand
CCCGCCGATCTACTACCTAAGTGCTATAGAGGGGGTACTGAACAGCCTGCATGTTGCCGGATTATATCGGGAAATGCCTTTTTTCTTATCCAAACTGAAAGAAATCGGCACGGGCAACCACCCTACAGAGTTCCTGATGGAAGTACAAGGACACTCCTACCTGTATGAACTTTCGGGATTGCTCAACACCGGACAATTTGAAGCGGCAACGCATCTTGCCGAAGCCCATACCGACTTTTTATCAAAGAAAGCATCCATGACCAGACCGGAAACCCAGCTAAAGCTGGCTCTTTATTCTTCCATCCTTCATCTTTGCCCGGGAGAACCGTCAAAAGCTCGCAAGAGTATGAAAAAGATACTCGGCTCCGACAAATCCTTCCACACATTGCCGTCCTACAAAACAGCCCGCCTCGTCAACCTCCTGATCCAAGCGGAACTGGGGAACTATGACTTTTTTGCAAACGAAATAAGCTCCATCAAGCGGACAATCAGCTACGAGAAGCAGATGTATATCACCGAAAAACTACTTTTCCGCTTCCTGATGGCCCACCCCTTGCCCATCTATAGAAAAGATCGGGAAAAGTTGTGGGCACAATACCAAAAGGATATCACACGTATCCGACAGGACAAATATGAAAAACAGCTTCTCAAGACCTTTGATTTCACAGCTTGGATTGAGAGCAAACTAACAAACATCCCCTTCCGGGAGATTTTGTATTCTGAATGATCCGGTTATACACGGATCTTATGTCCGCTTAACGCATAATAGAAAATCATCAGATATGCAGGGAAACAGATCCAGTAGGCCTGCTGCAAATCACCAAATTCATCGGCCAGCCAGCCGAACAGCAACGGGAAGATAGCACCGCCCACAATAGCCATTACCAACAAGGAAGAACCGGTTTTGGTGAATTTTCCCAAATCCTTCATTGCCAATGGCCACAGAGCCGGCCACATCAGAGAATTGGCAAGACCTAACAGCGCGACAAACCAGATAGAAACATGTACAGGAAGGAATACGACCAACAAAGAGCTGGCCACACCGATAATCGCACAGATAAACATCGCTTTCTCCTGTGAAATATATTTCGGGATGAAAAATACGCCGACCAGATACCCAGCCACCATACCGATCACCGTATACGAAGTGTAGACCTGCGGGTCCGCCAGTCCGATCGATTTGGCATAATCCACGATACTTGCCATCGCGAGTGTCTCTACGCCGACATAACAGAGCAACGATACCAGCCCCAACAATAGGTGCGGGAACTGCCAGATGCTCGTCTTGTTGGAGGCATAAGCGGAGGCAGCCGACTCCGTATCGTTTTCATCCTCTCCTTCCGCTTTTACTTCCGGCAGCGGGACAAATGCAACTAGAATTCCCAAAACGACAAAAATACCGGAAATGAAATAGAACGGCATCTTGATATCTTCCAGTTTCACGTCGCTCAGGTTCAGGAATACGCCAAGGAAAATCGGAGCGATCGCCCAAGCAGCCTTATTGGCAATCCCCATCATACTCATACGGGTGGCAGCACTTTCCAACGGGCCTAGAATCGTAATATAAGGATTCACAGCAGCCTGCAACATCGTATTACCGATACCGCTTATGAAAGAGGCAAGCAGGAACATGGAAAAACTCTTATTTTCGGCAGATGGAATAAACAAATACAATCCGACGGCAAAGAACAGAAAAGACAGGATCATCGTCTTCTTATATCCGATCGCCTTGATAATAAGTCCGCAAGGATAACCGAAAATAACAAAAGTGGAGAAAGTCGCTGCCAAAACCAGGTATGATTCAGCAGTAGTCAGATCCAATGCAGTACGCAGGAACGGAATAATCAATCCGTTAATACCTAAGGCGAAGCCAATCATAAAGAAAAGTACGCCAATAACAACCAAAGGGAATAGATACCCTTTTGAAGCAGAGTTTGTGTTTTCCATGTTTATTTGTTTTTACGTTTATAAAAGATTTTCGACAAATGTACAGATATTTTCCCAATAGCCGGTGTCAGAAGGTTCATTATTTCTAAACCGGACACAGATTTTGCTGACGATGTAAACGAATAGGTTGGTGTATATCAGCAAAAACAGTAATCCGGGGCATAATATCAGTAATTTATCTACAAAAAGAAAAAGAATACATGCCGACCTTTGCAAAAAATTCAATGCAAAAAATTCAAAAATATGCCGGCCAATGCCATTTTTAGCGGCATACCGGCCCAATCAATACGGAAGATATGAAAAAAATAATAACATGGGCATTGTTGATGGCTGGAGCCACGGCAATGGAGGCTGGAAACAGGATAATTGAAGAGAATATAATTCAAACTGATAACAAGAATATAGTAATGGAAAACTTAGAATTGACAAAAGAATGGGATAAGATTTTCCCGAAGAGCGATAAAGTGAATCACAGTAAAGTTACTTTTCGTAATCGCTATGGCATTACGCTTGCCGCCGATATGTACAGACCAAAGAATGTAAATGGGAAAATGGCGGCTATCGCGGTATCCGGCCCATTCGGAGCTGTGAAAGAACAAGCGGCAGGCCTCTACGCACAGACAATGGCCGAACTCGGTTTCCTGACCATCGCCTTCGATCCCTCCTACACCGGAGAGAGTGGTGGAACACCCCGCTATGTAGCCTCTCCCGATATTAACACCGAGGACTTTTGCGCAGCTGTGGATTACCTCTCTACCTGCGATGATGTCGATCCCGAACGCATTGGTATCATCGGTATTTGCGGATGGGGAGGTATGGCGCTCAACGCTGCCGCGATCGACACCCGCATCAAGGCCACAGTCACTTCCACGATGTACGATATGAGCCGGGTAAATGCAAACGGCTATTTCGACTCCATGAATGCCGACCAGCGTCATGCACCCCTATTTTTTATTACGTTTTACCAGCTCAACGAACAACGTACGGCAGACGCGAAAAGCGGCTCATACGCACTCGCCGGTGGAGTGATCGACCCATTGCCCGATGATGCTCCCTGGTTTGTAAAAGACTATCACGACTATTATAAGACCAGCCGTGGTTATCACAAACGCTCACTCAACTCCAACGGAGGATGGAACAAGACATCGGCTCTTTCATTCATCAACATGCCCCTACTCGCTTACAGTAACGAAATCCGCAGTGCCGTACTCGTGATACATGGTGAGAAAGCCCATTCCCGCTATTTCAGCGAAGACGCATTCAAAAAACTGACGGGTGACAACAAAGAGTTACTGATCATCCCCGGTGCCAGCCATGTCGACCTTTACGACAACCTATCGGCAATCCCGTTTGACAAAATCGAACATTTTTTTCTTGAATATTTGAAATAATAAAATAGGCAATCACGTCACAGCATGAACTCTTAGTTTGCGATATATACTGTCATACTATCATAGTTTCGACATATCCATTGAATATCAATAAATACAGGAATGATAGTAGCAAATTTAACTATCAAGCTACTATCATTCCACTATCATGATTTGTCTGTTTCCTTTGGGTTGATCCGGAAAGTAGCGGACAAATTTAGCACAAAGCAGGTAGAAATTTCCACCAAGCCCCCGTTCAAGCTCAATTCCGCCCCCCATCTATACGGCTCCCGGATCCAGATGTCGAAGGTAGCGAGGCCCGGATGTCAAAAGGGAAAAGCAGGTAGTTGCTTAATAATAAGCTATATACTTTGGTAAAAAATATGCTTGATGTTATGATAGTATGATAGTAGAAAAACAACTGTCATACCATCTATCATTCTATATATCCATTGATTTTTAATGGATTGATAACAGAGTATGATAGTATGACAGTTGTTTTTCCAATGATAGCTTTCAATTAGCGGACGCTTATCTTGCTTTTCTCCGTACAGCTTTCACTTTCCGCACATACGATATAAAATCCGGCAGGCAACGAGAACTGATGCACCGTCGTGCTCAGATGATCGAATATGGAGACCATCTTACCGGAAAGATCGTACACACGCACGCTCTTCAACAGGTCTCCCGCCGTAGAGGCCACTACCACCTGTCCCGGCATCGGCGTATAGACGCGTATCTGGCTTTCCACCTGGATGCTACGTGAAACATTCAGGAAATAACGGCCATGCGTAGCCCCCGGCACCGTCACTTCCGCATTGCGCGAATCGACCAAAATCTCTTCATTCTTCAAGGCGTCATAGAGGTAGAGAGAGTCGCCGAAATGTTCGAGGCCGGCAAAGCGCAACGTTACATCCGACTCATCTTCACTATAAACGCCCAACGGGATATTAGCCATTTCGGGGGTTACATTGATACAGGTGGCTTGCGTACCAGCGATCGAGTAAACAATCGGGGTTGCCGGATGATTGACATTCAGCAATATAGCCACATCTTCCTCCTTTTTATATCCGACCTCGGCTTTTTCTCTTTGAATCAGCGAGAGGGAACTTTTACGTCCAGAGCGTTCAGCCTCAATATATAGAGAAGGCACAACGCTTAAGGGAACGGACTTTGTCATTGCCTCTTCTTCTGAAGAAATATTGTCGGCAAGCATCATGTCTGTGGAATATTTCAAACCTTCTATTGCAACAACTTTCGTTACAGGCTCTTCACGAAACACAAAGAAACCTTGCATTGGAGCCACACAACCAGCCGTTGCCTCTTGCATATTTGAAAGAATACCTTCTTCAGAGACACGAGTCACAACAGTTTCTCCTTTTTCATTCAAGAGCCAATAAGTTGATCCTAAATTATTCTCTTTTAAGAATACTTCCATATTCAAGTAAGTCATAAAGGGATTACCTGCCAAGAAATATTTATTGGCATCTGTTTGATTTTCCAAATTAACTGTAATAGTTTTTTCATCCTTACCTAAACTCAGCTGGCCATAGTTATCACCTCTTGTAATACTCTGAGTATTCGGCTTCTCTGGAGTAGATTCACCATTTGAATAATAATCGTATGAAGTATCACCCTTTGGCAGTCGGACTAACGAAGTAGTTCCATTATCCGGTAAATTCTCTACATGAACAGAGAAACCGGAACCTGGGGTATAAAATACCTCGGCATCATTATATTCCGTACTCCAATTAGCAGATATATACGAATCATGAGTATCCGGATCTGGGTTTTGTCCTTCATCCCGGAAATACAAACCAGCCGTATTGTCCCACTTCCGCTGATAATAGGCCGGAGCGAAACGGTTGTTCTTATTCGGGTCAAACACGATCGGAGCAAAAGCATCTGTTACCTGTCGTCCACTATCGGTTTTGGGCGAATACATATCGCCGGCTACTACACCTTTAAGCGGTGAAGAAAGCAGATACCACTGGTCTTTTTCCATTTCAAACTCTACGCGGGCCGTGTCGTAGGTCAGGTATTGCTGGCTCATCAAGGTAGCGTTGGGCTTGAAATAGATTTCGTTGCAGGTGTTGGCGTAGAAGCGATCGGCGTAATAATAATCTTTTGTGTTTTCCAGCGGACGTGTTACCATCAAATCGAATTCGATATTGTCGGTTGCCTGATATGGCAATTCTGATTCGTTTTCCAACTCTTTTATTACATCGCCTCCTGTTTTATCAGCCCATTCCGTATTCAGCAAGACCGGATTATTATCTTCGCTCTTAATCGTTACCTTGGTAAATTTCATTGGAGCGAAAGCCTTTTCGTGTTCACCGTTGGGATTCGTACCTCCTTTATATAAATCAGCAAAAGAAGAACACACCCAGTTAGCGTCATTATTCCAGTTGCGACTATTATTTGTCCCTGTCCAAGTTACGTATTCCGGGACAATCTTTATCATAAAGTTAATAGTTCCATCACAATATTCTCCATCGAGATATTCGTCACTCCTATTATATTCGTGGAAGCGTACCTGCAATTCATATTCGAAACCTTCACGGAATTGGAGGTCTTTTAATTGCTCTCCTTCTTCTGAAAAGTCGATAAACCGAAGCTTCAACAAGCTGTTGTATGAGTCGGTATTAACTGCATCAATATCTTGTAAAATAGCCACTTTCCCAGATTTATTCATCCAGTCAGGGTCACTTGTTTCACCAGTAAATATGATATTGGCAAATGACTTTCCATTTTCTCTGGCAAGACCTAAACGATGTGTTTCCTCCGTTTTAGAAAACTTAACTCTACGAATCGGAATTACTAAGTCTTTGTCTTCTGTCTGACACATTTTAATATCCTCCAATCCTAAACGTACGGCCGGCTGGAATTTATCATTCGGATATGCGATATCAGTAATTCCTAACCATGCTTCCGGCGTGTTTTTACTAATCTTGAGAGGAAATGGTTTAGGCTCCGTACAAATAATGGCATCCACAAATTCCTCAGAGGCTTCAATCGCCTTTGTGTTTGGTATGGCGACTAAATATTTACGTTCTTCCGATACGGGATAGTCAAACTCATTCTGGTCAAGATATAATAATTTTTGCTCACATAAGGCTTGCAAAAGCTCTTTTCCTAGAAACTCGCCCACCTGATCTAAATCCCCACACTTTCCTCGATATTGCTTATCCGCACCACATACTTCATGAAAAGCGTTTAATGCTACTTGCAATTCACTGTATTGCTCATCATTTTCTGTTCCCACATACCAATCTATCGGAACTTCCTCTCCTTCCCATATTTTCTCTTTACCTTTATAAGTAAAGGTCAGTGTGGCTGACAAATCTGTACTGGAAGACGAACAAATAAAAGCCTCTTCCACCTTGGTATCGGTATCAACAAAAATAGAGAGACCGTTGTGGGAAACTTTAAATTCAGCAACTGGGAAACACTTATCCATGATAAGTTCATCTTCATCCTTAATAAAATCTTCATCTTTGAATAAGCCGACATGATAGAGCTTACCATCTTCCAGTTTATCATTCTTATGTTCCTCATCGATTTCCGGACTCTTTTCTTCCGCCTGAGTTTGTTCGAGAGTCTCTCCTACCGTTGTTTTAACATGAGCCAGTGAAATTACATCTCGCTTCTCGTCTTCAATAGTTTGCCAAGAGAGCTGGATAGGGGTAATTTCTAGTGTTGTGAAAAAGTATTTGGATAACTGGATAAAATCTTTGTGTCCAATAATCTTTGTTGTATCTTCTTTTGTTAAAACATCGTACAAATTCCCTACTATTCCAAGAGAGTCCGCTTTCTTTACTAAACTTTCTGGTGTTAAAACTTCAGTCGGCTTATTTTCATAATCCTCATACAATTTCTTATACTCCAGCATAGCCTTAAGCTTTCTTCTTTTACTTTCTTCTTCAAGATACGTATTAAGATCCTCAGAATTTGTTACCTTATTCCATTCATCATAATACTCCTGTTTGGTCGAAACAATCACACGTCCATTCGAAGCAGGATCGCCATTACCATTATAATCCAAAAACAACCAATGAGCATCTGCCGCAGATTTACCTAATTCATATTCATCCGTAAATGAATAATACACATTAAATTCATGATCTCTCAGTCCCAGATGCAAAAGCTGCTTGGTCCACGATTCATCCGGACCGACCACTGTTTCTACGCTACTATTTGCTATCTTTCCATAAACACCCAATATGTGCTCATATCCTGCACGTACCACTAAGTTCTTTGGCTCACAGGCTTCTTCACGTTCTACGTATAATTCGGGGTTCATCTTATAAATCCGAATATCGTCGACCGCAAAGTCCGCGCCATTCGAGTGGCGGCAGTTGTTGGCTACTTCCAGCAGGTAAGAGCTATAATTAGCTTCGCCCGGCTTGATTGTGAAGTAAAAATAGACTTGTTGCCATTGAGCCAAAACCGGATCCTTGCTATCTCGAGCACCAGACTGAGGTATTCTCCTAGCCGCTCCTGTATAGAATTTGTTTAAGATAACTTCTCTCCGTTCAGTTTCCTCCTTTTCACTAATAGCTCCTTCTTCACTATCTTCACTAATAACTCCTTTGAAGGTAAAACCTAAATCGGCAGCAATAGAACCTGGTGTATTCGATTGCAAATTACAACCCCAAGCCGTTACCAATAGACGAGTTCCTGCACATAATGAACTATCCACAGGTAATTTCACAATGACACCCGGTACTTCTGTGGCATCCACATACATGAAGTACCCCATTTCATCGTCTCCTAAACCACGAGTTTGCCTGTATTCATAATGACGGTCGTATACTTTCACAAAATAACTACCGGGATAAGGTTTTACGACACCCCCCTCAGGCGCCCAACCCGGTGGTCTACAGAACCAATCATAGTAAACTTCGTCTATCGATGAAATACCTGGATCATTCAATGTTTTGAACAAAGCATATTCCCCACGATACACATTTCTTGTACCCGTCGCTCTTCCATGACCAGACGTTGCTTCTTTTGTTGCATTATAATTATAAGGATATATAGAATCATAAGTAAAAGAAGCACTTACCGCATATTCCGAAAGTTCTTTCTGTAGTGTACTAGATCGATAATTCAGCATTGGTTCATTGGTAATCTTCCTATAATCCGGCTCTCCTCCCGGAGGTGCATCAAACGTAATAGAATTCAAACACACATAATCCTTTTCTATCTCATCTTGATAGCGGGATTTATATATATCATCAGTTGAGTTTTTCAACTCTTCTTCTGTCTTAAAATCAGCATAAGGCTCCAGATAAACGGTGAGCAATGATACAGGAAACCAATTATTTGTATTACGATTTTCTCCTACTTCAGCTGTTATATAAAGTTTCTTTTGCTTATCAATTTTCGAAAGATAGCCCAGATTCTGACAATAGAAGATATTTGGCCATTCAACTACACCACCAAATGCACCCTTGTCCCAGTTCCAATCTGTGTCATCCTCTGTCGGTAATATTATTTCATTAATCTTTTTTCTAGGACGGACTTTTGTCGAGTCAACACTATACCAATCAAAGTTTGCAGGATTTCCATCCTCATCATACACTCTCCAACGTACGGCATTTGCACATGCTGTATGAAGACTTGTTGTATTCGTTGGTTTATCTTTTACATAATAATTAGACAAGACTTCGGCTAAGCGGAAACTCGTACCATTATCAGCTCCATAATACGGTGTATGTATTTCATATCTTTCAAAAAAGCCGGCAGTATTCAATTGTCCAGGGTCGGTCTCTAACGGCCCTGCCTTGTGTTCCTCCTGAGCCTTTTTTAACTGTTCAATACGAGTTCTTGCGTCTTTGATAACATATTTATGACGTATGGTTATCTGGAAAGGAGGCATTAATCGACCATCTACGAATTCTGCTCCCGCAACGTTACTGGCATCCCATATTAAGGTTACATCTTCACCCTCTTCCCATTCTCCTGTATTATAATAGATATAACATAAATTACCAGGTAAATCAGATTCTTTTATATCCGGAGCAAAGTAGGCAACTCCATTGTTATAGCGTTGAAAATTTTGCCCGTCAAAAGTGATATGCTCATTATACCAAGCAGCGGATTTCTGAGGATTATCTTTCGGCGCATTCGGAGAATGCCAAGCAAGATACCCTCGGATTCCTCCTGTAGTTTGGGCTTGTTGGAGGATTTTAATCCGTTCATTCGGCAACGCATATAATGTGTCAATTTTTTCATGACGGATAATTTGCACAGGTTCTCCATCGTTAGAGTCCTCCGAAGGAATCTTTAGACTTCTATCGCTGAATGTATAAGTAATTTTTATCATGTTTTCGAGTTGGGAAAGATCCAATTGCTTTCCAACACTATCTATCACACTCGCCCTATCCAAAATACCTCTACCGAAATATAGGTCACAAATAGCTGCACCGTTTATCTCTTCCGTATTCTTTAGCATCAAACCTCTTATGAACACTTGGATATCATCTCTCCCATCTTCTGTCGTTCTATACCAAGCTAAAACCGTCCTTCCATCGGGAGTCTGTGCATATTCTCTTAGCCGCCTGTTTTGATTCTTATCTTCTGCGTCATGTTTTTCATCAATTGTAAGACCTTTATCCATAACAAGACAAATGTAGTCAAATGCATTTTGGCCTATTTCACTTTCTATTTTAGGTCTAAGTCTTTCACTGATACTTCCTGGATAAGAAATAAGTGTATCCCGGGAGTTTTCAAC
>ENA-OPCS01001891-OPCS01001891.1-human-gut-metagenome-genome-assembly--contig:-NODE-1891-length-10068-cov-1.723559_pt1 | contig 10068 bp, 6 predicted proteins | sample MGYA00241256_ERZ501492 | MGnify/ENA primary metagenome ERZ501492 (study PRJEB25962, sample SAMEA2042512) | human gut metagenome | biome: human gut; feature: human-associated habitat; material: faeces... | reverse complement strand
GCGGCGGGCGTCGATATGGAGATGGTGCAGACGCTCGCCACGGCGACCGATTTCGGATATGTCTTCCAGATTTTCGCTTACCTGCTGCTCTACGTGATCGGTGGTTACCTGCTCTATTCGGCGATGTTCGCTGCCGTCGGTTCGGCTGTCGATAATGTGCAGGACGCACAGCAGTTGCAGACCCCGATCATGCTGCCGATCATCCTGAGTATCTTCGTGATGATGGTGGTGATGAAGGACCCCAATTCGCCGCTGGTCTTCTGGTGTTCGATGATTCCTTTTACCTCGCCCGTGGTGATGATGGCCCGCATCCCGTGCGGTATTCCGACCTGGGAGATCGTCGTGTCGCTCGCGGTGCTCTACGCTACGTTTATGGCTATGGTATGGCTCGCGGCGAAGATTTACCGCGTGGGTATCTTCATGTACGGCAAGAAACCTACCTTCAAGGAGCTTTACAAGTGGATCCGCTACAAATATTAGCGGGCACGCTGCGGGGCCGGCCGGGTTTTACTTTTCCGGGCACCCTTTTTGCAGGCGGTGAATACATAAAAGTTTTTTCATAAATAGATTTTTTGATCGCGGGTCCCGGTTGTCGTAAGACGTCCGGGACCTTTTCGTGATCTCTGTCCGGAAATATCGTCGGATCGCGGGTATGTTTCCGATGGTACGAGTAATCCGGCATTACTCCGGTTGGACACGAATGAGAGGTTTTGCGTCCTGATACGTCGTTTCGGCAGAAGAGAGGATGTGTCCCGACTTTTGTTCGGAAAGGGCTTCGATGGCGCGAAAATGCTCGTTATTCGCTTTCCTGCGTTTTTGCGACGAAGGTCCGGTGTTTGGATGAACCGGCGTTGCAGCCGAAAAAATCGTGATTTCGGCTGTGCGATCTTATCGCGTTGTTTCTCCGATAAGAAGGCGGTGTGTCATAATTGCCCATTGCTGCGTTATCTTCGGGATTCGGACTCGATCGTTTACACCGAGTAAACTCCTGTCTTCCTCACCTTCGAAGCTTTGCATAGGGCTAATTCTTATGCATATAAAAAGGAGTGTGCCGAAATTCCTATTTCGGCACACTCCTTTATGGAAACGATGCGGAATTACCAGATAATCACGCGCTCCTCGACCGGCATATACATCTTGCCGTCGGTGATGTTGAAGGCGTCGAAGAAATCCTGGAGGTTGCGCAGCGTAGCGTCCACGCGCCATTGACCGAGCGAGTGTACGTCGAGTTTGGTCAGACGGGCGATCTCCTCGTCGCGGATGTTCTGTGCCCAGACGGTCGCGTAGCTCAAGTAGAAACGCTGGGCCGGCGTAAGTCCGTCGATCGGCTCGGGTTCGGTGCCGTTCAGTGTGTTCATGAGTGCCGTGTAAGCCACGCGCAGACCGCCCTGATCGGCGATATTCTCGCCCAGGCAGAGCGAACCGTTGGCGAAGACGGCCGGCTGGTCGCCGCGTGCGGGCAGCACCTCGATCGCGTCGAACTGCTTGACCAGAATGTCGGTCTTCTGTTTGAAGGCTTCGGCATCGGCATCGGTCCACCAGTTGTTCATGTTGCCGTCTTTGTCGAACTGACGGCCTTGATCGTCGAATCCGTGCGTCATTTCGTGGCCGATCACTACGCCGATAGCGCCGTAGTTCACCGCGTCGTCGGCTGCCGGGTTGAAGACCGGCGGGTGGAGGATTGCTGCCGGGAAGCAAATTTCATTGGTGGTCGGGTTGTAATAGGCATTGACCGTCTGGGGAGTCATGAGCCACTCCTCGGGATCTACCGCCTTGCCGACTTTGGCGAGTTGATCGCGGGTCGCCCACTCGCTGGCACGCTGGATATTCTCCCAGTAGGAGAGGGTCGGGTCGATTTCGAGCGTGGAGTAGTCCTTCCATTTATCGGGGTAGCCGATCTTCACGTGGAAAGCGGCGAGTTTCTCGCGGGCACGCATCTTGGTCGAGTCGCTCATCCAGTCGAGCTGATCGATGTGCTGGCCGAGGGCCGTGCGGAGGTTCTCCACCAGGGTCATCATGCGGGCCTTGTCTTCGGCGGGGAAGAACTTCTCGACGTACATTTCGCCTACGGCCTCGCCCAGGGCGCTGTTGGGAATGGCCATGGCACGCTTCCAGCGGGGGCGGGGCTCCTGTTTGCCTGACATCGTGCGGCCGTAGAAGTCGAACGATGCGGCGTAGAAGTTATCGTCCAGGTAGGGCGCTGCGGCGTTGAGGTATTGCGATGCCAGGTAGTAGCGCAGGTCCTCGATCGGAGTAGTTTCGATTAGCTTGTCCAACGCCTCCATGTATTCGGGCTGGCAGACGATCACACGCTCCGGATTGATCTTGGCAAAGTCGAAGAGATACTTCCAGTCGATAGCGTCGTAGTTCTTTTTCAGATCGGCGGTCGCCATCGGGTTGTACATGCGCTGCAAGTCGCGCAGTTCGACGTTCGAACGCATGTTCTTGGCCAGTTCGGTTTCGATGCGCATCACGGCGTCGGTCGCTTTGCTTACCTGGGACTCTTCGAGTCCGGCCAGCGTGAAGAGCCGGTTCAGATAAGTTTTGTAGGCTTCGCGGATCGACTCGTTCTCGGCGTCGAGGTAGTAGTCGCGGTCGCCCATGCCGATGCCCGACTGTCCGATGTAGAGGGCATTGACTTTGCTGTCCTTCAGATCGGCCTCGGGACCGAAGCTGAACAGGGGCGAGCTCGAAGTCATCTGCATCACGGACAGGATCGGAGTGAGTTGTTTCTTGTCGTCCAGAGACAGGATCGTTTCCAATTCGGCCCGGATGGGAGCGGCGCCCTCCTGGTTCAGGCGTACCGAGTCGAGGCCCAGCTTGTAGAGGTCGGCGATCTTCTGATTGACCGTGCCCTTCGCAGGGTTCTCCTTGGTCATCTGGGTGAAGAGCTCGTTGATGCGGATTTCGTTGTTGTCGTTCAACACGTTGAACATGTTGTAGCTCGAATGTTCGGGCTTGAGCGGATTTTTAGCCTGCCAGCCGCCCGTAGCGTACTGGTAGAAACTCTCGTTGGGGGCGACCGAAGTGTCCATGTTGGACGGATCGAGCGCCGGCGTCGAGTTGGTCGGTTTGTTTTGGCAGCCCATCATACAAAGAACGGTTGCAGCGAAAAGAATTTTTTTCATTGGTTGTTTACTCTAAAATATTTTAAGGTTTCTGTCTGTTTTCGATTCAGTACGAAGAACGGTTCGACGGGACCGCGCTCCGTTCGTGCCCGGCTTATTTGCGGATGGCCGCCACTCCCGGCAGCTCCTTGCCTTCGATGTATTCGAGCAGTGCACCGCCGCCCGTCGAAACGTAGCTCACCTTGTCGGCCAGGCTGAACTTGTTGATGCAGGCCACCGAATCGCCGCCGCCGATGAGCGAGTAGGCACCCTTCGAGGTAGCCTCGGCGATAGCCTCGGCCACGGCGCGCGAACCGGTCGCGAATTTGTCGATCTCGAACACGCCCACAGGACCGTTCCACAGGATCGTTTTGCAGCCCAGGATGTGTTCGCGGAAAGTCTTTTTGCCCTCCTCGCCGATGTCGAGACCCATCCAGCCGTCGGGGATGTCGTTCACCGGAGCCTGGCGCGTATCGGCGTCCTCGGCGAATTTGTCGGCGATCAGCGCATCGGGCGAGAATACCAGCTTCACGCCGCGCTCCTCGGCTTTCTTCACGATTTCGAGTGCCGTGGGGAACATCTCCGGCTCGCAGAGCGAGTTACCGACTTTGCCGCCCTGCGCCGCTGCGAAGGTGTAGGACATACCGCCGCCGATGACGATCGAATCGACCTTTTCCATCAGGTTTTCGAGGATCGAGATCTTGGTCGAAACTTTCGACCCGCCGATGATCGCCGCGAACGGGCGCCGGGGATTCAGCATCAGACGATCGACCGCCTGCAATTCGTTCTCCATCACGTAGCCGAACATCTTGTCGTGGGGGAATTTATCGGCGATCAGGGCTGTCGAGGCGTGTGCGCGGTGCGCGGTGCCGAAAGCGTCGTTGATGTAGCAGTCGGCATACGAAGCCAGCCGCTCGACGAACTCTTTCTGCGAGGCTTTGACCGCTTTTTTTGCAGCGGCTTTCTCCTCTTCCGAAGCATCTTCGGCCAGACCGCGGGGCTTGCCCTCCTCCTCGGCGTAGAAACGCAGGTTTTCGAGCAGCATCACCTCGCCGGGTTTGAGGTTCCGGGCTGTTTCGGCCGCTTTTTCTCCCATGCAGTCGCCGGCGAAAATCACGGGTTTGCCCAGCAGCTTTTCGATCGCGGGGACGATCTGTCCGAGCGAATATTTCATATCGTTGTTCTTCTTGGGCCGTCCCAGATGCGACATCAGGATTACCGAGCCGCCCGCGTCGAGTACCTTGCGGATCGTGGGGATCGCCGCCCGGATGCGGGTGTCGTCCGTTACCTGGCCCTTGTCGTCGAGGGGGACGTTGAAGTCCACGCGGATAATCGCCCGCTTGCCTTTGAAATCGTAAGAATCGATTTTGAACATAATTCGAAATATTTAATGGTTGAACGTGCTGGTTCCACAACCGGCTATAACGTGACAAATTTAGCAAAATAGTTTGTAAATGCGTCGTGTCCGCCGGGGAATTTGAGATTGTGGGGGCGGGAAACGATCCTGTGGATCGCTTTCCGATGCCGGAATTTGTCCTTTTGCTTCGTGCCGGCGCTATGTTTTCGGTGGAACATAGCGGGTTGTCCGTTTATTCCGTTTTCGTTCGCGGACGACTTCGGCGACCGGTCGTAAGCTTGCGGAATCCGGGCCGGATTTTGTCGGATACCGCCTTGCGGGGCCCGGGATTTGCAGGGGTTGCCGTCGGGGAGGGTCCGGGGTCCGGCGGCGATCGGATAAAAAATTCGACGACAGGTATCATTTTTATAAAAAACAACTATCTTTGCTGATAGTTTGATAGTAAAACACCCCTCGAACGTCACAAAATCTAACAATATGTACGGTAAAATTAAAGAACATTTGGAGCATGAGCTGGCCGAAATCAAAGCGGCAGGGCTCTACAAGAACGAACGCATCATCGAATCCCCGCAGCGTGCCGAGATCACGGTCGGCGGACGTCAGGTGCTGAATTTCTGTGCGAACAACTACCTCGGCCTTTCGGACAATCCGCGTCTGATCGAAGCGGCGAAGAAGGCGATGGATGCACGCGGCTACGGCATGTCGTCCGTGCGTTTCATCTGCGGTTGCCAGGATATGCACAAGCAGCTCGAGAAGGCGATCGCCGACTATTTCGGTACCGAAGACACGATTCTCTATGCCGCTTGCTTCGACGCCAACGGCGGCGTGTTCGAACCTCTGTTTACCGAGCAGGATGCGATCATCTCCGATTCGCTCAACCATGCGTCGATCATCGACGGCGTGCGTCTGTGCAAGGCCGTTCGCTACCGTTACGCCAACGCTGACATGGCCGAGCTGGAGGATTGCCTCAAGAAAGCCCAGGCACAGCGTTTCCGCATCATCGTAACCGACGGCGTCTTCTCGATGGACGGCAACGCCGCTCCGCTGGACGAGATCTGCAAGCTGGCCGAGAAATACGATGCGCTGGTGATGGTCGATGAGTGCCACTCGGCAGGCGTGCTGGGCAAGACCGGTCGCGGTATCACCGAACTCTACAACCTGCGCGGACAGGTCGATATCCTGACCGGTACGCTGGGCAAAGCCTTCGGCGGCGCGGTAGGCGGTTTCACCACCGGCCGCAAGGAGATTATCGACATGCTGCGCCAGCGTTCGCGCCCGTACCTCTTCTCGAACTCGCTGCCCCCTGCCGTAGTGGGTGCTTCGATCGAGATGTTCAAGATGCTCGGCGAGAGCGATGCGCTGCACGACAAGCTCGTGAAGAACGTCGAGCATTTCCGCAAGGGTATGATGGCCGCCGGCTTCGACATCAAGCCTACGCAGTCGGCTATCTGCGCCGTGATGCTCTACGATGCCAAACTGTCGCAGGATTTCGCCGCCCGTCTGCAGGACGAGGGTATCTTCGTGACCGGCTTCTACTATCCCGTGGTGCCGAAGGGACAGGCCCGTATCCGCGTGCAGGTTTCGGCCGGCCACACCACCGAGCAGCTCGACCGTTGCATCGCAGCGTTCGTGAAGATCGGTAAGGAGATGAACGTAATCAAATAAGTTTACAACCGACTAAAACGAGTTTTTCCATGCCTAAAGCAACTTTGGACGCTATCGACGGGAAGATTCTCCAGTACCTCGTCCGGAATGCACGCATGCCGTTCCTCGAGATCGCACGCGAGTGCGGGATTTCGGGTGCGGCCATTCACCAGCGTATCCGCAAGTTGCACGATTCGGGGGTGATCCTGGGAAGCCGCCTGATCGTGGACCCCAAGATGCTGGGTTTCGACGTATGCGCTCTGATCGGTATTTGCGTGCAGGATCCGATGTATATGATGCAGACGATGGAGAAACTCAAGGAGATTCCCGAAATCGTGGAGTGCCACTTCATCACCGGAAATTTCAACATTCTGGTAAAACTCTACTGCCTGGACAACGAACACCTGATGAAAACCATTTTCGACGGAATTCTGCGTATCCAGGGCATTTCGACCACCCAGACCTTCATTTCGCTCAACGAGGCTTTCCAACGCCAGGTGAGCATCGATTTCATCCGGGCTGCGGAGCGTTGAAAAGAGGACGGGAATAGGAAACGACGGGACGTGCCTGCGGGTGCGTCCCGTTTTTTATGGCTCCCGGGTCCTGCATCCTTGCGAATCCCGAAAATTGTGACTACCTTGCAGAGGCTATGGAAAATGAGAAAAAACCGACGATCATTCGTCTTACCAAGGAGTTTACATTCGAGGCGGCTCATGCGCTGGAGGGTTACGACGGCCTTTGCCGCGAGATTCACGGCCACTCCTACCGCCTGTTCGTGACGGTCAAGGGGACGCCTTGCGCCGACGAGTCGAATCCCAAGTTCGGCATGGTGATGGATTTCGGAGAGCTGAAACGGATTGTGAACGAACAGATCCTCTCCCGCCTCGACCACGCTTTCGTCATGCGCCGCACGGCCGAAAGCACCCGTGTAGCGGAACAGATCGGCTGTCGCTTCGGCCGCATCGTGCTGGTCGATTATCAGCCTACGTGCGAGAATATGCTCGCGGATTTCGCCGCCCGCATCGAAGCCAACCTGCCGTCCCATGTCAAGCTCCACGCCCTGCGTCTGCACGAAACGGCGACTTCGTTCGCCGAGTGGATGGCCGAGGATAACCGATAGAATCCGATGAAAAAACTCTTTCTTGTCGATGCCTATGCATTGATTTTCAAGTATTATTATGCGTTCATGGGGCGTCCCATGCGCAATCGTGCGGGGATGAATACCTCGGTGGTGTTCGGTTTCACGAAATTTCTGCGCGACATCCAGAAACGGGAACATCCCGACCTGCTGGGCGTCGCGTTCGACCCGAAAGGCGGCAGTTTCCGCCGCGAAATTTTCCCCGAATACAAGGCCAACCGTGCCGAAACGCCGGAGGATATCCTGTTGTCGGTGCCTTATGTCAAGCGGATCGTCGAGGCGATGTGTATTCCGGTGCTGGAGGTGCCCGGTTACGAGGCCGACGATGTGATCGGCACGCTCGCGCACAAGGGCGTCGAGGCGGGTTACGACGTTTTCATGGTTACGCCCGACAAGGACTACGGACAGTTGGTGTGCGACAACTGTAAGATCTACAAACAGAAAGGCAACGACGGTATCGAAATCGTCGGCCGGGAGGCGATCCGCGAGAAATACGGCATCGAGAATCCGCAGTTGGTCCGTGACATCCTGGCGTTGTGGGGCGATGCTTCGGACAACATTCCCGGCGTGCCGGGCATCGGGGAAAAAACCGCCTGCAAGCTGGTGCAGGAGTGGGGGACGGTGGAAAATATCCTGCAAAACGCCGATCGGATCAAGAGCCGGCAGGGTGAGAAGATCGCCGAGTGGGGCGACAAACTCCTGTTGGCCAAGCGGCTGACGACCATCTGCCTGGACGTGCCGATCGACTTTCGGGAGGAAGATTTGACGGTGTGCGCCCCCAGGATCGACGAGCTGAAGGCCCTTTTCGCCGAACTGGATTTCCGGATGTTCCTGAACGATCTGACGAACCTGGCTCCTGCCGAACCGCTGCCCGAAGGGCCCCGTCAGGCGGCCCAGACCCAGCTGGCCGAAGTCGCGCGCGCGAAGTCCGCAGCGGCTAAAAAGGCGGCGTTGGCGGGGCAGGGAGATCTGTTCGCCCCCGCAGCCGATTCTGGGGAATCCCCGGCATCCGACCGGGAGTCGGCGTCGTCCGATGAACAGACGGCGGAAAGCGAGGAGTTCGCCACGGCGCAAACCACACCCCACGCCTATACGATCGTGCGCAATGCGCAGGAGCTGGAGGCTGTTCTGCGCGAAGTGGCGGCCTGTCCGGAGTTTTGTTTCGATACCGAAACGACGGGATTCGACATTTTCAACGACCGGATCGTGGGGCTTTCGCTTGCGGTACGTCCTTACGAGGCGTGGTATATTCCGTTCAATGAATCCAATACGGCCGAATATGCGGCCCTTATCCGGCCGCTGTTCGCCGACGGGAAGATCGCCAAGATCGGACAGAACATCAAGTTCGACCTGATGGTGCTCGCTCGCCTGGGGGTCGAGATTCGCGGCCGGCTTTACGATACGATGATCCTCCATTACCTGCTCGATCCCGAGTCGCGTCACAACATGGATGCGCTGGCGATGCGCTACCTCAATTACCGGCCGATTTCGATCACTTCGCTCATCGGCAAGGGAGCCCGGCAGCTGACTATGGACATGATTTCGCTGGAGCGGGTGGCCGAATACGCTGCCGAGGATGCCGACGTGACGCTGCGCTTGAAACAGGTGCTGTGGCCGAAGGTCGAGGAGTTGGATCTGGCCGGGCTGTACCTGGAGATCGAGGAGCCGATGATCGCTGTGCTGGCCGAGATCGAGATGGCCGGGGTGCGGATCGATTCGGAGGCATTGGCCGAGTATGCCGTTGAACTCAATAAGACGCTCAACGACCTGGAGGGAGATATCCGCCGTCTGGCGGACGAGCCGTCGCTCAACGTCAATTCGGCGCGGCAGTTGGGCGAGGTGCTCTTCGGGAAGCTCCGCATCGCGGAGAAGCCCAAGATGACCAAAACCAAGCAGTTTTCGACCGAGGAGGAGTACTTGCAGACCTTCGCCCACAAATACGAGATCGTCGATAAGATCCTCGAATACCGGGGCGTGAAGAAGCTGCTTTCGACCTATGTGGAGGCATTGCCTCTGCTGGTCAATCCGGTGACGGGCAAGATCCACACGTCGTTCAACCAGGCCGTGACAGCGACCGGACGGCTCTCCTCGACCAATCCCAACCTGCAAAATATTCCCGTGCGGGACGAGTTGGGACGCCGGATCCGGAAGGCGTTCATCCCTTCGGACGATGAGCACCTGCTGCTTTCGGCCGATTACAGTCAGGTGGAACTGCGCCTGATGGCCCACTTGAGCGGTGACGAGTCGCTGATCGCGGCTTTCGAACACGGCGAGGACGTACATGCGGCCACCGCCGCACGGCTTTTCGGCAAAGAGGTGGCCGAGGTGGACAGCGACGAACGCCGCAAGGCCAAGACCGCCAATTTCGGTATTATTTACGGAATTTCGGCTTTCGGCCTGAGCCAGCGGCTTGACATTCCCCGCAAGGAGGCCAAGGAGATCATCGAAGGTTATTTCGCCTCCTATCCCAAGGTCAAGGAGTACATGGACCGGGTGGTGGAAGAGGCCAAGCGCGACGGCTATGTTTCGACGATCTTCGGCCCGCCGCCGCTACCTGAACGACATCGCTTCGCGCAACGCCGTGGCCCGCGGCCTGGCCGAGCGCAACGCCGTGAACGCCCCGATTCAGGGAAGCGCCGCCGACATCATGAAGATCGCCATGATCCGCGTGAGCCGCCGTTTCCGCGAGGAGGGTATCCGCTCGAAGGTGATCCTGCAGGTGCACGACGAGTTGGTGGTCGATATGCTTCGTTCGGAGCAGGAGCGCGTCATCGCCATCGTTACCGAGGCCATGGAGTCCGCCGCTGCGCTGCGCGTGCGGC
>ENA-OPCS01001882-OPCS01001882.1-human-gut-metagenome-genome-assembly--contig:-NODE-1882-length-10118-cov-1.540793_pt1 | contig 10118 bp, 8 predicted proteins | sample MGYA00241256_ERZ501492 | MGnify/ENA primary metagenome ERZ501492 (study PRJEB25962, sample SAMEA2042512) | human gut metagenome | biome: human gut; feature: human-associated habitat; material: faeces... | reverse complement strand
TAGAAAGGAAAGCCGTTTTCATCCAGAACGAATGCCAATCCCACTGCGCCGGGAACAGGCTGCCGATCGTACCGAAACCGCCCAGGCTGGAAGCCCCCTCTTTCGTAAAGACATATTTCATATCGCTGACATAACCTTTCAGTGTATTCACACCCAGCATGACACCAGCAGGGAAAGACTCAAAGAAACCATATTTACGAGTCACCGTCTGGTAGATTTCAAGAGGGGAAACAGAATAAACACCCATTTTCCCGGCCGTATCCGTATGCAGCGTCAATGTTTGCGGAACACCAGCACGGTAAAAACCGACCGAGACATCCTTATCCTTATTTTGTGCAAGCACTTCACCCACTTCATAGAAGGAAGGGGTTAAAAGGCCGTTAATAGACACGATACTGTCTCCCGGCTGCAAACCGGCAACTGCGGCAGGCGATTCGCCACTTTCCGTTTCACCCAATTCGCGCACGACCATCGGGAAACGATAGGAAGCAAACCCTTTCTTATCCCGCATAACACGCTGTGCCATATCTTCAGGGATGGGAATTACCGTTTCAACACCGCCACGCAAAACCGTTACAGTCTGTGCATTGAGTACATGGCGGAAACAGTCTTCTCCGAAACGCTCCAACTCCGTATCGTCTGCTTTCAGCAAGATATCCCCATCCTGAAATCCAACGTTATGGAAAGTCTCACTATAATCCATACCTGCCTTCACATTTTTCAACGGCAGGAAAGTATCGCCCCAAGTGAACAACACCATCGAATAAATAAACAGTGCCAGCAGGAAGTTGAACAACACGCCCGCAACCATGATCATCAACCGTTGTCCGGCTGACTTAGAACGGAACTCGTATGGCTTCGGCGGCTGCGCCATCGCCTCCTTGTCCATACTCTCGTCGATCATACCGGAGATCTTGCAATAACCACCCAAAGGAAGCCAGCCGACACCGTATTCCGTATCACTGTTTTTAGGTTTGAATTTAAAAATCGAAAACCACGGGTCAAAGAAAAGATAGAATTTCTCCACCCGGACCTTAAAGATACGAGCAAAAATAAAATGCCCGAACTCGTGGACCAACACCAATATCGATAAGCTCAGAATGAGCTGTAGAGCCTTAACTAAAAATGTCTCCATACTTTGTCAATTTAAATAAGTTTCTCCGCAATTTTTCTCGCCTCCGCATCCGTCGCCACATAATCTTCGTAGGTGGGAACAGGAATGAAGGTGGCTTTCGCCATTGTTTTTTCAATCACGTCGCTCATCTGCAGGAAGCCGATTTCGTCACGCAAGAAAGCTGCCACTACCACTTCGTTGGCCGCATTCAGGATACAAGGCATATTTCCGCCTTTCCGAACCGCATCGAAGGCGAATGCCAAGTTACGAAAACGTTCCATATCCGGCTCCTCGAACGTAAGCGTTGCATATTGGGTGAAATCCAAACGAGGTGCTTTGCTATGCAACCGCTTAGGATAAGAGAAAGCATAGCTTATGGGAAGTTTCATATCGGGAATCCCCAACTGGGCGATCACCGCACCATCTTCGAACTGAACCATCGAATGGATCACCGACTGCGGATGCACCACAACCTGTATCTGTTCCGGTGCAAGCCCGAACAACCACTTCGCCTCGATCATCTCGAACCCCTTGTTCATCATCGACGCCGAATCGATCGTGATCTTTGCCCCCATGCTCCAGTTAGGGTGCTTCAACGCCTGTGCTTTAGTCACGACTGCCAGTTCCTCCATTGTCTTGGTACGGAAGGGGCCACCGGAAGCCGTCAGCAAAATCTTTTCCACCGGGTTCTCCCACTCTCCCGCTAAACACTGGAAAATGGCTGAATGTTCAGAATCGACAGGCAGGATAGGAACTTTGTGTTCGACAGCCAGGGTCGTAATCAGTTCGCCGGCCACCACCAGCGTCTCTTTGTTTGCCAAGGCAATCGCCTTACCGGCTTTGATCGCTGCAATCGTCGGTTTCAGCCCCGCATATCCTACCATTGCCGTCAGCACCATATCGATCGGCTCCGACTGCACGACCTGAGCGATGGCATCCGAGCCTGCCCATACCTTGATGGGAAGATCTTCCAACGCCTCCTTCAGTTCGGGATATTTCTGCTCGTTGGCGATTACCACCACTTCGGGCATATATTTACGTGCCTGGTTGATCAGCAGATCCACCTGATTATTGGCAGTAAGAGCATATACTTCAAAAAGGTCGGGATGTTCGCTGACTACTTCCAGAGCCTGCGTTCCGATAGAACCTGTAGAGCCTAATATGGCCAAGTTTCTTTTCATGCGTATTAAAATGCTATATATTCTTCAGGATTGACCGGACCACCTTTATACCACAACTCGAAATGGAGATGCGGACCGGTCGACAATTTACCCGTATTGCCAACCAGAGCAATGGCCTCACCCGCAACAACGCGGTCGCCCACCTCTTTCAGCAATAACTCGTTATGTTTATAGATAGATAAAAAACCGTTCTTATGCTGCACCTGTATCACATTCCCGGAATTCGGATCGAAGCCGGCAAAAACCACCGTGCCATCCAACGTCGCCAGCACGCTTTCCTTCGGAGCAGCAACCAAGTCGACACCGTAATGCCGGATATTGGCATCATAATGAGAAGAAACCACACCATTTACCGGCTTGTAGAAAAAGACACCGTCGGTAGGAACCGGATTTGGGTCCAGGACAGCCAAGTTATATTTCTCCGCCTCTTCAAAATCTTTTACAAATTTCTTTTCCTCCTTTGTTTGCGGAATCTCATAGTCAGGGTTCACCCGCGCCAGCGAATCGATCTCTCGAATCGAATCGATCGGCATCGTCCCCGACAAGATACCCGCCACATTATTCAGATAAAGAGATTGTATCTGTATCATCCTTTCCAGCGAATCGGCACGTAAGGCATTCTGCATGATTTCCTTACGGACTTCCACATCCAGATAACCCGGCAGGTAGTTACGTATCGGCGTCTTAATAATGATAAAGGCAGTAAAGGCGATCAGCAGGAAAGCAAACACAGCCAGCATCGCAAACGCAGAAAGCTGCGACAACCGGAAAGACCATACTTCCTCCAGCGTTCCTTCATTGAAGAAAGACAGTTTATATTTAAACCTAATCCGGTGCCAGAATGATTTCTTATTTGTTCGTCTTTGCTTTTGTGCCATGTGTATTCGTCAATTTCATAAATCCAGCAGACCTTCCGGGATGGAAACGGTCAGCGTCTTATTTTCATGATCGGCAGACAAGATCAGTTCCTCTGCGGCAGGTAACAACAGCTCTTCGCCATTATGGTCGATCTGCAAAAGGACATTGATAGTCGACTCGTCGACATCGGTAATCTCGCCTATTTCGCCATGATGCTCGTCTATGACCTGATAGCCGATAAAACTGTCCCATGTCATATCTCCCACCAGATCGTCCTCGTCCACTTCATCAAGCGAATAAAAGACTTCGCGATTGGAAAATTCACGGGCCGCTTTCTCATCGTTCACATTCTTCAACTTCAGTAGGATGACGGTATCCGTCTTATAGCGATACTCCTCAATGAAAAAAGGAACCAAGATTCCGTCCATCTCACATATAATATACGGATCGTCCGAATCCTCAAAAACGTCACTGTTCGTAACCAATGCGATCTCCCCTTTTATGCCGTGAGGTTTGGCAAACTGCCCTATCTTGAAAACATCTTCTTTTTTAATCATGACAAGAATGTTTAAAGTCGGGTAATCCGTGCCCCGATGCTGTTCAACCGTTTGTCAATATTCTGATATCCACGGTCTATCTGGTCGATATTGTGGATATGGCTGGTTCCTTCGGCACTCATCGCCGCGATCAGCAAGGCAATACCGGCGCGGATATCCGGAGAAACCATATTGGAACCACGCAGTTTGAAACGATTGCCCAACCCGATCACAGTCGCCCTATGCGGATCGCAAAGAATGATCTGTGCCCCCATATCGATCAGTTTGTCGACAAAAAAGAGACGGCTTTCGAACATCTTCTGATGGATCAGCACACTGCCGACAGCCTGCGTCGCCACAACTAAGAAGACACTCAGCAAGTCCGGCGTCAGTCCCGGCCAGGGAGCATCGGCAATCGTCATGATAGAGCCGTCGATAAACGTCTCGATCTGATAGGATTCGTGTGTCGGGACATGGATATCGTCACCGATCTGTTCGACTGTAATTCCCAGGCGACGGAATGAATCGGGAATAATCCCTAACATATCATAGCCTGTATTTTTGATCGTAATGTCGGAACCGGTCATAGCGGCCATTCCGATAAAACTGCCGACCTCGATCATATCCGGCAGGATCGTATGTGTAGTGCCACCCAACGCCTCAACTCCTTCTATTGTCAGCAGATTGGAACCGACACCCGAAATACGGGCTCCCATACGGTTCAGCATGGAAGAAAGTTGTTGCAGATAAGGTTCACAGGCAGCATTATAAATCGTTGTTTTTCCTTCCGCAAGCACAGCCGCCATCAGGATATTGGCCGTACCGGTCACCGAAGCTTCATCGAGCAGCATATAGGCTCCTTTCAACTTCTTCGCCTCTATTTCGTAGAGCTGACGGTCGGGATCATAACTGAAGCAAGCCCCCAGCTTCTGAATACCGACAAAGTGAGTGTCCAGACGACGGCGTCCGATCTTATCGCCTCCCGGTTTCGGGATCAGTGCCTTGCCAAAACGGGCGACCAGAGGGCCGACAATCATCACCGAACCGCGCAGGGAACCGCTTTTACGCAAGAACTCGTCCGTCTCAAGATAGTTCAAGTCGACAGCATCGGCTTGGAATGTATAGGTATTGGCCGCCGGATGTTCCACCTTCACCTGCATATCGCGCAAGAGTTGTATCAGGTTATTCACATCCAGTATATCCGGTACATTATGGATTGTCACTTTTTCCGGCGTAAGCAATGTTGCACAAATGACCTGCAAGGCTTCATTCTTTGCGCCCTGCGGTACAATCTCACCGGCCAACCGGTAACCGCCTTCTATGACAAATGAACTCATCGGCCTTTACGTGAATAATTTTTCTTGTTGTTCGTATTGTTGCGAGCGAGTATATCACGGCTTTCCGCCAGTTTATGCACCTCTTCATCCAAAATGATCCGGCCTTCCGACAATTCATCGAGGTCCTTGAAAATCTTCCGGTCATCTACGGACTCTTTGTTCCAGGTCAGGAACGATTTCTTCATCTGGGTAGCCAGCAACTTGATCAGCAGATCCTTTTCCATCCCCGGTTCGAATTCGGTTGCTTTCTGGATCATTTTCTCAAGCGTCTTGCCGTAATGGCGGTAACGTATACGCGAATTGTTATAAGGTATACGCGGAGGACGTGAGTAAAGGTCTTCTTTCTTTACGATCTCGTACGGATAATCGATATCCAGTTTGAAGTCGGCCATAATAGCCAGGTGATCCCAAAGAATATGCTTGAAGTCGTTTACATCACGTAGATGGGGAAACATATTTCCCATGATGTTGATTATCGTGTTTGCGCAGCGTTTACGTTCTTCCCGGTCCTGAATGGTAATGCAATAGTCCACCATATTCTGTATATTGCGTCCATATTCGGGCATAACCAATTTCTTTTCTTCTGTATTATATTTCATTACAAATTCTGTTTATCCGGCAAAGTTACAGATTATAATTGATTTAAACAATATGGCTCTGCCGGCAATCTAAAAGATAACAGACAGGGGACAAATCTTGTTTACCCCTGCATTTATTCAGTAATCAGTGCCAGCGATTACTGAATTTATAATTCAATAAAATTGAAATGCAAAAAAGTTTCAGAGAAAAAACTGGTTGAAACTTTTGTTTCAGCATTTACTTTTGGGTGAAAATAAAGTTTCCTGCAAGTGAAAATAAAGTTTCACCCGTAAGAAAATTTATTTTCACTGTAGCTTAATAATTTTAGTTGACTACTTTTTGTCTGATAGTAAATTGTACTTTGTTTCATTATCGCTATATTTGAAGAAAATATATTTTTATCGCCTGCCTTATACAGTTTTTAGTGCCTCTCCATAAATTTTTATCCAAATTAAATTCCGATCTTTACGACCGGACAAAAAACAAAGCCATGATCGACACATTAACATCACTACGGTTTATATTCGCCATAATGGTTTTCAGTGCACACTGCTACGTAATAGACAGCTTTTTCAACACCCTTTTCTTCAAAGAAGGATTTGTCGGTGTCAGCTTCTTTTTTGTACTGAGCGGTTTCATCATCGCCTACAATTATCAAAAAAAGTTAAGCGAAAGTAAGATCAGCAAACGAACTTTTTGGGTGGCACGCATAGCACGCGTCTATCCGTTGCATTGGTTGACACTATTGGTTGCCGCTGTATTAGGGAATTATGTGGTAGCTTCAGGAACAACAGATTGGCTCAAGCACTTTTTTGCTTCGCTTACTCTAACAAACGGTTACATACCTCAAGCCGATTATTTCTTCTCCTTCAACAGCCCTTCCTGGAGTCTATGTTGCGAGCAGCTTTTTTACTTCTGTTTCCCTTTTTTTATACCGCTAACCAAGAATTACAAACGTCTGTTCTGCATTTTTATAGTTGCAGCCATCCTGGTCGTGACCGGTATGTATTTTACTCCGGAAAACGACATCAAAGGATATTGGTACGTGAATCCGATTACCCGGCTTCCGGACTTCATCGCCGGTATGCTTTTATTCCAGCTATATGACCGGCTAAAAGACAAGAACATTTCTTTGCCTCAAGGGACCATCATCGAAATAGCCTCCATAGTCTTATTCCTCGCCTTTTATTTCTATGCGATTGAAATACCTAAAGTATATCGGTACTCCTGTTACTATTGGCTGCCGGTAGCCGTGATCCTGATCAGTTTCTCATTGCAAAAAGGCTACGTTTCGCATCTCCTGTCCAACCGCTTTTTAATAATAGGCGGAGAGATTAGTTACAGTTTTTATCTGATTCATCTTTTTGTTCTGCTTACCTATTCGGAATGGCAGAAAGGAAGTAGTTTCCATATAGCGTGGTATATTGCTGTTCCGGTTCTATTCGGCATCATCGTCCTGCTTAGCTTGCTTTCCTACTACTATTTTGAAAAGCCTATGAATAAGCGGATAAAAATATGGTTGAACAAATAATTAATAAAATAAGGGGGAGGCAAAGATATTCTCTGCTCCCCCTTAATTGATTTTTAGTCCGTTATTATTTTGATTCTGGTGTCTTACTGAAAATAGCGTGGATACGTTTCATGTCGAACTTAGGTGTACGGTCATAATAGTAAATACCGTTTTGCTCCTGTTCCACATCCGTCAACTGCGTATAACAATATCCCCAAATATCGTTCGAAAGAGATAAAACCGCATCCACCTGGCCTTCCAAACGAGCATAGAACTCTTCCAACGAACGGGGAGCTTCGCCATATCCCCAAGAGGTATTCTGGGCGCTTTCCGTCTGCTGTGCCGGATTCCATTTGATACCGCCGAACTCGTCGATCAAATAAGGCATATCCTTCTTGTATTCCGGGAAAGCATACTGGTCTGTATATTTAAGACCATTATAACCGATATTCATCGGATTCAGATGAATTTCCCATTTTGGGGCTTCCATCAACTTACCGCCGTTATACAGCTTTTCTTTCAACTTGGCAGGATCCTGTTCATAATTATGAACGGTCCAGATATCGGTTGCAATATGCGTTCCACCGCTTGCCCCATGGAAAGGACGGGTCGGGTCGATCATTTTCGTCAGATTATAGAGGTCGTGCATCAGACGCGGATACTGTACACGGTCCGGCCAGAACTCCTCGTTGGTCGGCGTCCAGATCAGGAGTGACGGATGGTTACGGTCGCGCTGCACAATTTCACTCCATTCGGTAATGAAATTACGAGCCGTTTCCGTATCGTTACAATCCATCCCCCAGCTGGAAGCTTCCCCCCAAGTCAGATAACCCATCTTATCCGCCCAATAATAGAAACGTTCTTCGAAAACCTTCTGATGCAAGCGGGCACCATTGAAACCTGCCTCCATAGACAATTCGATATCCCGTTTCAATGCCTCGTCACTCGGAGCCGTCCAGATACCGTCAGGATAGAAACCTTGGTCGAGCACCAGACGCTGGTAGTAAGGCTTATTGTTCAGATAAATCTTATTGCCTTCGATATGCACCTTGCGCATACCGGTATAACCATTGACCTCATCAATTATATTTCCATTCTTATCCAAAACCTTGTACTCCAGATCGTAAAGGAAAGGACTTTCCGGACTCCAGGTCTTCATCTTCCTAACCGGAAGAACAACGGAAGACAGAGAACTTGCCGAAACCGTCCGACTGGCAACAACCTTACCATTGTCTTTCAGTGTTACCTGCAATTTTCCTCCTGCTTCTTTATAGAAACGAGGACGGACAACCAATTGCTGCTGGTCGATATCAGGCAACACCTGAACTGATTGCAATCCTTCCGGATGGACAGCTTCCATCCAGACCGTCTGCCATATACCGGTCGTTCGGGTATAGTTGCAACCATAAGAAGCGTATTGCAGATTTTGTTTGCCGGCTGCTTGCTTGGCTCCGCGCACGTTACTTTCAACATAAACAACCAAACTATGTGTCTGGCCCGGCTTTACTAAAGAAGTAATATCCACAGCAAACGAAGAGGTTCCACCGAAATGGCGGTTGGCCAAAACGCCGTCGATATAGACTTCCGATTTATAGTAGACCGCACCGAAATTAAGCAGAATGTTCTTTCCGCTCCATTCCTGCGGGATCGTGATCGGACGCTGATACCAGAAATGATTGATGAAGTCTGTATATCCTATGCCGGACAACTTACTTTCCGGGCAGAAAGGCACAGTGATTTTCTTGTCAAAGCCGTTCGATTTATAGAACTCGCGTTCCATCCCTGAACCGCCGAAATCAAACGAGCAGGTCCATTCTCCATTCAGGTTGACCCAACCCGTCCGCTCGAACTGCGGACGGGGATATTCGGGACGCGGCATGGACCAGGTAGAGGCCACGCACAGAAAAAGAGATAAAAAAGCTATGCTAATCCGTTTCATGCTTTTACTTTAATTCGTTAATAACCGACTGATTGGCGTTCTTTACGGCAGCTTCGTTGATCTTGATCACTTTGCGGTCGTATGTCATCAAACCGTTTACTTCACCTTCCACATCAGTAGTCTGCGTATAGACAGCAGCAGAGAAGCCACGTTTCACATAATCTTTCAGGATATTGGCATATTTGACATATTCAGCCGTCACTTCGTCGCTGTTCTTAAACTGCACATACCCCCAGTTACGTTTGTTCCACCACAAGTGATTTTCCACCGGAAGACCGATTCCGCCGTATTCACCCAACACATTCACACGTTTCGGATCGAACAGGAACATATCGGGAGCCGGATAATTATGCAAATCCAGGATATCACCGCAAGGACGATGGTTACCGCCGCTTGCCGGGTTCACCAAGCGGGAAGGATCATAAGTTTTTGTCCATTCAGCCGCTTTTTCCGTTTCAAACTGTCCCCATGCTTCGTTGAAAGGCACCCAAACAACTACAGAAGGATTGGATACGCAAAGATCCATGATCTCTTTCCATTCGCGGTAATAGTTGGCCTTGGATTCAGGCGTACGTTCATTGTCTTTTCCACCGTTATACACGTGGTGATCCCAAATGTAAGAGCCATGATCTCCACTCGGCATATCCTGCCATACCAGAATACCTTCCTTATCGCAATGATAATACCAGCGTGCCGGTTCCACTTTCACGTGCTTACGGATCATATTGAAGCCCCAGTCTTTCGTTTTCTTGATGTCGAACAGCAATGCTTCATCTGTCGGAGCCGTATAAAGTCCGTCAGGCCACCATCCCTGGTCCAGCGGGCCGAACTGGAATAAGTCCTGATTGTTCAACTGCATACGCATAATACCGGCAGCATCACGTTTGGAAGAAATCTTACGGAAAGCCGTATATGATTTTACTTCATCCAACACTTTCCCGTCTTTCATATACCGGATTTGCCGCACCAGAATAGCTGACATCTTGCTTTTCCTGCTTACCCAGATGAAGCGACATTGTCTGTGTAATGCCTCCTTTTAACTGAGCAGTCAGCATATCATCAAG
>ENA-OPCS01001867-OPCS01001867.1-human-gut-metagenome-genome-assembly--contig:-NODE-1867-length-10215-cov-1.616535_pt1 | contig 10215 bp, 6 predicted proteins | sample MGYA00241256_ERZ501492 | MGnify/ENA primary metagenome ERZ501492 (study PRJEB25962, sample SAMEA2042512) | human gut metagenome | biome: human gut; feature: human-associated habitat; material: faeces... | reverse complement strand
AGGCACACGGTGTATATCTTTGAACATACAGAAAGGCGACATTCTCGGTTCTTCCCAGAAAGGATAGGTGTAGGCGGATGTCACAGGAATTGCTTCATTGTCAATAACAGCTGCGTTTCCCCAGCCGGTGGCTGTATAGAACGGAGTGATAATACCTTCTTCCTGTGCCATTCTTTTAAGGGTACGCATGTGTTCCTCCCCAAGTTCGGCGGTAGTGACTTTCTTATCCATTACACTTACGCCAATCATAGCATAGTCAATGTCATAACTTGCCACAGTAAAATCCAACGGTTCACCGGGATAATTCACTCCCCAAGGAGATGCAGAATGCTGCATCTCATTTTCCAACTGGCAGCCGATGATCGGACCGCCATCCTTATAATACAATCCTTGCAGTTGCCGGCCTATCTCTCCATAAAGTCTTTTTACATAAGAGAGGTATAGAGGCTGATTGCTGCGTACATCCACCGGACGGGCGAAAAGCCAGTCGGGTATGGAGCCGTTACGTATTTCACCGTGACAGAAAGGGCCGATACGTACGATGACCGGCATGTCATGCTTCTTGCAAAGTTCTATGAAATGGCGTAGGTCTTTATTGCCGCTCCAGCAGAACTTGCCTTCCTCTTCCTCATGTAATCCCCAGAAAATATAGGTTGGCAATACATTCACCCCACCGGCTTTCATCTTTACAATCTCCTGTTCCCACTGTGCACGGGGATAACGGGTAAAATGGAACTCTCCCATAACAGGTATCACAGGCTTTCCGTCGATAGACATATAATAGCTGTTTACGGAAATATTTCCACCCGATGGGTTACTGCCCCCCATCTTGAGGTGTCCCGTATATAGTCTTCTCTTTCACCGGAGCGGAAAGCTCATAAATCTGCTGTGCATGAAAAGTGGTTGCATATAGAGCAAACGCTAAAGCTGCATAAATTTTCTTCTTCATAATATGTGTTTTTAATGATGTAATTCTTATTTAATCAGAGTCAATACTTGATTCGCAATTGTTTCCATTCCTTTTACAGTAGGATGCCCGCTTTCTTTCTCGATTCCTTGCAGTTGTACGTATTTTATTCCGTAATGTTCGCAAACAACCTTGGTCGATTCCACAATCTCCGTTTTCAAGTCATCACTGATGATAAAGTAAAGCGTCACATTGGGATAATGCTCTTGAGCCAACTCTATCAATTTAGCCAATGCAGGACGATAGGTATACAGATCGGCACGCTTGAAATCTTCATATTTGTACTCACCGATAGGAGTGTTTGCCCAATTGTCATTGATTCCACCGAAGATGAGGATGATATCAGGATTCCCCAAACGGGGAACCCTTGTAATAAATGAACGGTCGGCATAGTCCTCGTCATTATATCCCGAATAGGATACAGTAGCCCCGCTATAGGAGTCGTTTGCTCCCAACTTGAAACCGGCTTTCTTGATGACCTGCCACCACCACGTCTGTTTCACATTCACTACCCCTGTCTTAGACCAATCGGTAGTTGTGTAATACGTTTTATTGGTGTCCGGTATATACTTCTCAAAGGTAGAATATGAATCGCCCAAGACCGCAACAGTCGGTCTGATACTTTGCGCTACCGCATTTACCGTAAACAGGCAGGCAAGGATATATAAGAATATATATTTCATGGTTTATCTACTTACTACTATTTACTATCTATCATAATTATTTTGCTTGATAGCCCCTTTGGACTCATCAATGAAACTCTGCGGAATCCAGAAACGGTTGTGTCCTTCGTGTACATTGAAGTAGCCGCGTCCTTCGGATTTATTAATGGCATCAATGCGGTTATTGGCATATTCCACATACTTTCCAAAGCGAATCAAATCTTGACGGCGAAGCCCTTCGAGATAGAACTCATGACCGCGTTCCAGAAGGATGGCTTCATTGAAGGCTTCACCGGAAGCTGTTTGAGCGTCATCCAGTTCCGACAATCCGGCACGCTTGCGTACACGGTTTACCAAACCAATGGCTTCCGTTGTAGGACTGCCCTCATTACGGTTGATACACTCGGCAAGTGTCAACAGCACATCAGCGTAACGATAGATAACCACGTCAATGCCGCTTTGCCCGTCTTTCATATCCGGATCCATACCGTATTTCAAGGGTAGTGCACCCTTTGCCAACTGACTGCTATTTGAGCGGTCTATCTTTTCTCCATTTTTATTCGTATAAGCAGTCACTACGTTTTTCAGACGCAAATCGCCTTCTTCAAATGTGTCATAAAAATCCCAAGGCATTACATAGCCACCCCAACCGGTTGCCTTTTCAGCCCAAGGATAATCGGCGGGAAGCACTTCGGCAGTCATGTAGTTGGAGTACCAACTGGCGGTATTGTTGCAAGCCAGTTGCAGAATCACTTCATTGTTACCTATTCCCTCTTTGGAGAAGATATAGTTATAATCAGGTTGCAGGCTATACACACGTCCTTCCATCTCCAACAATTCGCGGGCTAAAGTTTCCGCTTTATCAAAGTAGCCTTTTATCATGTAATATTTCAACAGAATCATACGTGCCGCCCCTTTCGTCATACGTCCGCGTGCCTCCGCCACTTCGGGCAAATCACGGATTGCATCGCGCAAGTCCGTTTCCATCATCGCGTCATATTCTTCTTCCGTCAGACGGGGAAGATAGACAAAAGTCTGCGGGTCGTCTAACACCTCATCCGAAGCCACCGGCACAGGACCGAACATATCATAAAGGTAAAGCCCCATCCATCCGCGCAAAGCCTTCGCTTCACCTGAATAAAGCGCTTTTGCATCTTCACTCACCGGAGAGTTTTCAATACGACGAATGGTATTACGTGCTTTCGAAAGAAAATTATAACGCTCGAAATTCGAATAAGCATGATTCTGAATACTACCTCCCACAGTAGCATACCACTGCTGGAAATAAAGTTCATCCGACTCCCACGCCCAACAACACCAAAGCACATCAGTCGTCATATCACCTATTACTTGATATCCCATATAATCCGCTGAATAAACAGCTTTGAAATCACCGGGGTTAAAATCATAGTAGAGCGAATTTACCGCCAGTTTCAAGTCAGTCTCCGTCTTAAAGAAGTTTTCCGGAGAGATTTCGGTATAGTCCAAACGTTCCAGTTCACAGGAAGTCATTGATAACAGCATCAAGGCTGTTGCTATATATTTCATTGTTTTCATACCCAGTATATATTAGAATTTCACATCCAGACCAATAGCAAATGAAGACTGATTCGGATAAGCTCCGATACCGTTTCCGGTTTCAGGATCCATTCCCTTATAAGGAGTAAATACGGCCAGATTGCGCCCCGCGGCATACAGCCTGACTGAACGAATCTTATTCTTGAACCATTGGGCGGGGAAAGTATAACCGATTGACACATTATCCAAACGCAGATACCAAGCCTTCTCAAGGAAGAAGTCACTCTTCTTGGGGTCAACGCCCGAAGAAGCCTCCGCCACACCCGGCAATGTACCCATAGGATTGGCAGGCGACCAGCGGTTCTTTACCTCATCCAAGACATTGACGCCATACGTAATGTCTTCAATTCCATAAATGGACTGCAACTTGATGTCGTTCACCTTCCATCCGTTCAGAGAGCCATACAAGTAAATGTTGGCATCCCAGTTTTTCCAACGGAAAGTATTGTTGATACTGAAAGGAATCGGGGTACTATTTGCCAGTACCACCATGTCGGCTTCATCGAGCACGCCATCTTCTCCCGTTGTCCGGATATAACGCCCTTCACTATCCCGCATCTTTTCGCCTTTCTCATCCAGTTGGTAACCATTCAAATCCTGATACAGAATAGCTCCGGCACCAGATTTCTGGAGATGGTTGTAAGTCCGATCCATCTGAATCAGGCCATTCGTCCTGTATCCGTAGATGTTGTCCCATCTTTCCACATAGTCCTGATAGACAGCAGGAATGAAGTCCGGATCACGTTTCGTTGTGTGATTGCGGTAATAGGAGAAATTGATGTCAGTAGTCCAGCCAAAGTTCTTATTGTCGAAATTTACACTGTGGATACCGATATCTATACCACGGGCACGGTAAACTGTCGCCGAATTGTAATCTATCGTCTTCGCTTCCTGATAGGACATCAAATTTTTCTCCAGAATGACATCCTTACGCAGACGTTGGTAGAGGTCGACAGACCCGGACAAACGGTTGTTGAAGAAACCGAAATCAATACCGAAGTTATAGTCGGTCAGTGTCTCCCATTTCAATTTATCATTGCCCAGTTTGGAGATAGCCATACCGTTTACCAAGCTTCCGTTAGGTGCAAATGCGCCTTGTGAAACTTTATAATAGGTATTGATACCGGTGAGGTTGCCCGCATTACCGGTTTGCCCCACACCTGCGCGGAGTTTCAGGTTGCTCAACCAACCGATATTCTTCAGCCAGTTTTCTTCATTCATACGCCAGGCTGCCGATACTCCCGGGAAAGCGCCCCATTGATGCTCCTTTGAGAAGTTGGACGAACCGTCTACGCGGAGATTCACAGTCAAGATATATTTGGATGCCAGCGAATAATTCAAACGTGCAAGGAATGAAGCCATTTCACTAGCTCCCTTATATGAGCTGATAGTCGGTTTTTCCTGCTCACTTGTCCCGATATTGTTCATCAAAGAGCCGTCGTATGGGAATTGTGAAGCGACGATACCCATCCCTTCCCAAGACGACTTCTTATATTCAAAACCAGCCATCAGGTTCACGTCATGTATTTCATTGAACACTTTCGTGTAATTGGCAATCACATTGAACAGGTTCATTTGCGATTTCGCATTTTGCTTGGAAGCCTGACCGTCCACACTATATCCCTTTTTGGTCGTGGTGGGAATGTATTGGTCGGCCTGCACATCTTTCATATCGAAACCGACAGTAGCTTTTATCAGCAAATCTTTGATTGGTCGGAATTCCAGATAACCACTGACAAAAAGGTCGCGGCTCACTGTCTGGTCGGTAATATCCAATAACGAAACCGGATTCGGGTAGACATCACGAATCGGATTTACGGAATATTTACCCTCTTCATCACGCACCGGTACGGTAGGAATAAATGTCATAGCCGAGTATATCAACGCTGAATTATCATTTCGGGCATCACCCAACGGTACATCGTGATACTTTATCTGTGAGAAAGTGGAATTAATACCGGCTTTCAACATACGGTTGATAGTCTGGTCAACATTCAAACGTCCGGTAATACGGTTCATCGAATTATTTTTGGCAATTCCCTGGTGGTCATAATAACTCAATGAGAACAAGTATTTAGTGGCGTCCGTACCAGCAGAAACCGAAAGATTATGTTCATTAACGACGCCTACACGGGTTACTTCATCCATCCAGTCTGTTCCGTCGCCTACGAAATTAGCAATCTGCCCATCAGTATATTTCTTTTCATCCCCACGTCCCAGTTCATCAAACACTTTATTCTGTTCAATCATAAAATCACGCGCATTCAGGAAATCCGGCGCATCCTTAATATACTGGAAAGCAACCGAACCGGAATAAGAGATGTCGGGCTTACCTGTTTTTCCTCGTTTGGTAGTAATCAGAATCACACCGCCCGAAGCATCCGAACCGTAAATAGCCGCCGCGGAAGCATCTTTCAGAATATCAATTGTCTCGATATCATTAGGATTGAGATTAATCAGAGCATTGTCTTTCTCGCCACCACTATATGCTGTTCCTGCTGTCACTGTTTTTGTTGACAACTGCGGCACACCGTCAATTACAATCAACGGACTTTGTCCCGAAAGCCCACCACGAATAGAGATATTCATCGAACCGCCCGGATTGGCACTGTTTTGTGTGATATTCATTCCTGACGAACGTCCACGCAACATGGAACCTACTGAAGCTGATGCAGCCGTTGGCAATTCATCGGCTTTTACGGAAGCCACCGCACCGGAGATACTGCTCTTTTTAGTCGTACCATAGCCGACTACTACAATCTCATCCAATGTTTTAGTGTCTTCTTTCAGTATAAACTCCATCGGTGTAGCGGACGCTTTCTTCTCTTGAGAAATGTAACCGATATACGAAACGGTAATCGTTGCTCCCGAGGGTACGTCAGACAGGCTGAACTTACCGTCCAAATCGGTAATGGAGCCATTGGTAGTACCTTTCACGACTACACTCGCACCAATAATAGCTTCACCAGCCGGGTCTTTCACCAGTCCCTTCACTTGGATATTTTGTGCCATCAGTGAAATAGCCAACAACAGGAAGGTAAAAAAGAATCCTGTCCTCGCACATATTGAATATATTGTTTTCATAGTTGTTCTCTTTTTATTCTGTTACTTTCTTGATTGTAGCCCAAAGAATAGCTGTATCGAAGGTGATTTGCACTGCACCGTCATAGTCGCTTGCATAGCTTGCCACACTGCCACCTGCGCTTGTAGTATCTTCCCACCAGCCGCATCCGGTCGCATCGCCCCAATAGCGGAGAACATATCCCCAGTCGGACACACGGGCTGCATAGTATTGGCGCGTACTTGAATAACTGCCGATTTGGTGCAAGGTAGAGGTATAACGATATCCATTGCGCGCCATCTCTGTAGCAGGCGTACCCCAATCGGCAAAATCACTGAAGCCACAGCCGGACACGGTGAGCGATCCTGTATAGGTTGTCGCTGAAGGTTCCAGTTTCCACATGCTATAAGTATGTGCCTGCAAATCAATCCAAACACCATAATAGCCTGACTCAGCCACCGTAACAGGTACCACATAATCATTATTATTCATCAGTTTTGAATTAACGTAAGGACTTACACCGAAAAGGTCACCGTCCATCGTTTTCTCAGCCGTAAAATAGATTTGGAAGTTCGCCTTGTCAGCATAAATTTTTCCTTCATATTGGTATTCTCCCTTGCGGGTCATCGGTGCATAGTAGCCGTCAAGGTAGTCGTCAGCTTTCTCCGAAGCATTAACCACCCACATTACAGGGTAATCTTCAAATGGTTCTTCCTTCTCTGCCAACATAACAACAACCGTAGTAATGACAACAGTTTCATTGCCTCCGGCATCCGTTATAGTCAAAGTGACAGGAAATTCTCCCGTAGTAAAATCAATAGTACGTTTCAATTCTCCATTACGCCCGGTTACTTTTACCGTCTCATCTATTTGCATACTGGGGATTTGAAGACGAATATCTTTCAACTCGCGATCATCGGTGAACTTCACATTCAGACTCCAACTTCCTTTATTTGCGGCTGCATCGAAATCTACTGCTATCCGCGACGGAAGTTGGGTTTGCATAATCGGACTCTCCATATCAGCGACATAAGTCAGCAGCACATTTTTCTTGCTTTCCCGACCGTCTACGTCACGGATAGTAATCAATAAATATTCTTCAAAACTAGCGTTTTTCGGTACAATGAGCCGATAATCATAATTAAAGACTTTGGGCTTCTGCCCGCCCAGTTCATATACTTTATGAATCCCCCATTGTTCACAACTTAACGTGACGCTTTCCAATCCTACATAATTAGATGCGGTTCCTGATACCAAAACGGTGTCACCGGGAAACGTCTCTATCTCATCACTCATTACATAAAGACCGGGAGCCACATCTTCCTTATCATCATCGCAACCGACAACAAAATATATAAGTGCCAGCAACAAACTGATTTTTCCGAATCTACTTAAAATATTCTTCATGGTATCTTCCTTTTAGTTGTTATATTTGAATGCATCCAATACTTCCAATCTATTTCCTTCATAACCAAACAAGGTGGTATTGCTTACATAATTCTTGGCACCCAGTTCCCATCCCATGCCTTCCACTTCGATAAAGATAGGATCCCAATAAAGAAAACCAAGTATGCGGCAGTCTTTCGCTTGCTTTATTTCTTTTATTTGTTCAAGCATGAAGTTTTTCTGTCCAAGCGGGGAAAAATCCAAATACGGCCCGTTGTCCGACAGTTGCCCCTGAGTTCCGTCAGGCAAAGTCTTGTCCCAGCTATATCCAGTTTCCATAATTAAAATATCCTTATCAAATTTAGCTGTGATATAATCCGCCCATTCACGCATTTGTGCTGCCGTATTTTTCGTCCAGAAAGGATAATAAGAAGTACCGATTATATCATATTTCGTATTTCTTTTTTTCAGTTCACCATAATACCAGTTATACAAGTCTTTATCTCCGGCACCTGCCGAGTGAATAATGACCTTTGAATCCGGTGATACAGCTTTCACCGCATCATAACCTGTATTGAATAGTTCGGAAAGCTGCGCAAAATTGTCACAACTTCCATCCGGATATAACATGCCGGCTTGTACTTCATTACCCAACGAGACAAATTCGGGAGTCGTCCCCTGTGCTTTCATCTTATTCATGAAATCAAAGGTAAAATCGTAGAGTGCTTTTTTCAGTCCATCAAAGTCGAGCCCTTCCCATTCATGAGGTTTGTTCTGGTCTTCTCCATTTGTCCAGTAATCACTATAATGGAAAGTCAACTGTATCTGCATACCGGCTTGTTTGGCTCTTTTTGCCAGCCGCAAAACATCTTCCGGCCCTGAAATACCTGCGGGCAAACGGTTGGAAGGAGAATAGTCCGGATTTCCCGGGTCATTGTACAGACGGAGACGGACAATGTTGAAACCATTATTCTTCAATATTTCGATACAGTCTTTTTCTTCTCCGTTTTCATAGAATTTGCCACCCATCTGCTCTACGTAAGTCAGTTGCGAGATATCACCGCCTTTCAGCAGATTAAATTCCTTTTCTGTTTTCTTCAAACGCAGTCCGTCAAAGCGACTCCAGTTTGCTTCAGCCGATTCGCTGTGGATTTCAATATCACATTTACCGCCTTCCACTTTTATCCCGCGTACATAAGAGCGAACCCAGGTAGAAGGAGATGCTTGTAATGAAGTCATTTTCTTAGTATCAGTGCCGGCTGCCACATAACAGGATATTTGTCCTCCGGTACTTTTATAATAAAATTCAAGGTCATAAATACCATCTTCCAGACCGTTGACAGTCTGACGGGTAGATACCGTATACGCCGAGGTTGCTCCATACTGTAAAGCATAATTGCCTTCACATCCCCCTTGTACCACTTTCGCGGCAGAATAGTCCCCGCTTACTGTCCAGCCTTTAGGAGAAGCTGTTTCGGCAGCGTCTTCTTCAAAACTTCCGTTAGGTACTTTCACCACTGTAACAGCAGGTTCGGGGTTAGCGACTGCTACCGGATCGTCCGAACAAGCAGCCGTACTGCACACAATGGAAAAGCTAATTGCAATAAAGCCTGTAATTTTCATGATTAAACCGTTTTTAATATTTCTCATGTCATTGCTATTTAAGGTTTATATAAAAATAAACTTGTGACGATGCTTTAAAATAAACACCGTCACTAAGTTGTCCTATCCTATCAGGCTTCTGAAAGCCTGAATACCCTGATGATTAATGTCCAATCTTTCGACCTCACTTAATAACCGGAGGGATTTCTCTTTCCGGTTCAGTCCCCAATATCCTAATGCCATCATATATTTGCAGTGAATTACGTTTCTTATCGTCAAGTCATCCTCCCAAATCAATAAGTCGGGTAGTGACACTGCAAAATAATCCATTTTAATCTTGTCAAACAAGTGTTTTTCTCCATAAGAAGTCAATTTATGAAAGCGGCCGTTAGCCTCATCCATACGCCCGAGTTTCAATAATGCCAGACCTTGATAGAATATTTTATCAGGTTTCGCATCATTGTAGTACATGGCGGCAGCCGGTTCGGTAGGTCCGATGATTGCCTGTTCCCAACATTCCACAGCCTTGTCATGTTGTCCCAATCCTTCGTAAGCACAACCCAGGAAGTAATAAAAATCATTCTCCTGTGCACCATACAATTTGCCTTCACCAAGATGATGCGGATATTCCAGACATTCTTCCAATAATGATATTGCTTCTTTATTCTCACCGGCAGTTAATGCTTTCTTTGCCAATTCCACACGAGCCAGTTGATATTGGGCAGGCACTTTTCCTTCGCCACCCTCCCAGGGATGGAAGTTATGTGCATCCAATACCGTTTTCGCCTTTTCGTACTCTCCTGTCTGATTCAACAAGGTGATTTCTTCCAGTATCAGGTCATCACGCTGCTTAATAAGTTCAGGATATTGTTGCAGGAAAGCTAGGCGCTCTTTGTGCGAACGACGGACACGCTTGTAAAGTTGATCGAGTTCCATCAAGATACGTGCATCGGTTGTGT
>ENA-OPCS01001864-OPCS01001864.1-human-gut-metagenome-genome-assembly--contig:-NODE-1864-length-10225-cov-1.725270_pt1 | contig 10225 bp, 1 predicted proteins | sample MGYA00241256_ERZ501492 | MGnify/ENA primary metagenome ERZ501492 (study PRJEB25962, sample SAMEA2042512) | human gut metagenome | biome: human gut; feature: human-associated habitat; material: faeces... | reverse complement strand
AGACAGAATGGAAGGTGTAACCGGGTCGTAAGACTGAAAAAGCCTGACGGACTGTCGGAAGCCCGTGATTTCAGTCATGGGTTCTTCACCAATCCAGAAACGCTCGGGTGTGTTGTAAAGGCTTGGATGGTACAAATGGCGGTTAGGGGGTACAGCCAAATCCCATACTATATATTGTACATGAGAGCATACAGAAACACAAGAAAAAAAATGCAGAAAAATACAAGAAAAAAATAATACAAAATCTGGCGGATTTTGCATATTAGATATGAAAACTGGTTCTAAAAACAAAACAATAAGGAGTGATAGAGTATGCGAAGACGGCTGCCTCCAAAAGGAGGAAATCGGAAAATACTTTCCGCGATACTGGCTGCAGTAACGTCCATGTCACCTGTGATGACATACGCAGCAGAGGTGACAGAACCACCGTCAGATATGATAGAAACGACAATAACACCGCAGGTGACAATAAAAAAACTGAATATAGATACAACTTCTGGTGGGTATGTAATATTAAACCAGGGGCTTGACTCTGAAAGAATTATAAAAGAAGAAGAAAAAGACGGAGTAAAAGAATTCAAGATATACGACGGTGAAAACATCTTGATTAATACAGTGCAAAATGAATACATGTATGAAGCAAGCGAATATGATGTTGTAAATGTGAAAGCAGTATCTGATGACGGATATGAAATTGCAGAGTTTAACATATTGGATGAAAATACCGGTTTCACTGCTCCACAAAAAGAATTTTTGTGTGCTGCCGTGATGGATGCAGATAAAACACTGCGGATTTCCTTTACAAAATCAGAACAGCCTGAAAGCAGTGCAGCGCCAGAAGAGGATTTGACTGTAAAACTTGAAAAAAATAACGAGCAGACACAGGTTAATGCGGATGTTGACGACGACCTGACTGTAAACAGCAGTATAAGTAATACAGAAACTAAAAAAGAAGATGAAAAGCAAGACACTTCTTCCGATAATGTATGCGATAACATCAACGATGATGAGCTCAGAATTACTGACAACGAAGATGAACAGACAGAAAAAGAAAGCATAAAAAACATGAGTAAAAACGAAAACGATGCTATGACTGAGCCCGAAAAATCAAAAGAAGATATGGATATAGAGAATGATGATGACTTATCTGTGTTGAATTCCGATGAGGCAGCTATATCCTCTGTTCAGAATACCGAGTCTGACCAATGCTATGTCCTTGCTTATGAGATAAGCAAGATAATTGACGGCACGGCACCATTTGATGCAGATAATGCAGCAGGAAATGACAGTGGAGATGAAAACAATGTTGTAAGGTCTTTTGATACTATTAATTATACTTTAAAGTATACAACCGCAATCCGTGATTCTTCAATCTATGGTGTTGATGAAGCATATGTAAAAGTGAGGTTTGTACTGCCACTTTCAAACAGGGAGGCTGTTTTTGACGAAGCAACTATGAACTGGTGCCTGAACCGTAAGATTACATATTATTATTCAGACGGTACGTCGAGTGAAGCCATTGATGAAAGCAAAACAATGGTAAAACAGGTTTTAACCGGCGAAAGATACCTGGCAAATTCAGACTCCGGAAACACAATCCCTGGAACTGGAACTTTATCAACTGGTATAAAAGTAAAAGCAGCAGTAAACGAAACAGAAATAAAACCGGAATTTAATATCTGGATTGATGGAAACCAGGATACTGATATTAAAACAGTAATCAGTGAACCGATTATTGTTTCAGCAGCTCCAAAATACAATTTTTCCGTTATTGGAGATAGCGGAGTCGATTATCTTGGATACTTTAATAAAGAAACAGGAGAAATTAGTTCTGAAAAGAAAGATGGCTTTGAACGAGGAAGACTCGCAAGATATGCATTAAATTTCCAGATATACAACGACAGCGCAGCAAAAGGGCTGAAGGGAATTGAACTGCCAAGCGGAAATGCAAATTTTGATATTGCACTTGACGCAGAATTGGACGGAGTTTCAATAAATAGTTCTGATGATTATGATATTTATGGATGGGATTATAGTGAAAATGAATCAGTAAGCAGGGGACATAACGGAAAAGTCATAACGCCAGGGAATTCTAACGGTCCAGCATATTATGGCCCATATAATAAAAATAAAAACAGGGTTGACTACAGTTGTTACAACGGTGGAAGTATTAATATAACACCTAACGAAGCAGACAAAAGATTATACCGCGTTTCTTTTTCAAATTATGAAATTGATTATGAGAAAATGCATTTTCCAAAAAGATACAGATGGTCAAATGAAGGGAATGTAACTTATGGTGCAAATATAGGGTGCATTTCTGCAGGACAGATTCTAGTTTTGTCTACCTTCCCTGACACAGTAGATACACAAAAAACGCTCTACCAGGATGTGCAGATTCAAAATACGGATATCACATCTGTTTCCGGGCAAAAATGCACTGACATCGTCTCCAGTGACAATAGAGCAAGACGTGGTATTACGTTATATCCGACCGGGTGGGTTACAAAATATCAAAGATATTGCGACAGGAATAATAACGTTCTTGCTACTGTATATTACGCTGGAGATAATATCTCTACGCTTGGAAGTTATGTTAATATAGAAAGTTTTATTCATGGAAAAGCTGAATTTAGTTTTTCTGACTTCAATTTGCTGCAAAAATTTGATGATGAAGCTCTAGAAATAGATGATGGAACGTTTACATATTGGACTTCTTATGTAAGCAACAAACACAAAATTAAAATACTATTTGCTGCTAAACCTGACAAAACAGGATGGATAAATGACTCTGAAATGGGTTCCACATATGAAGAAAACCTGATTTACTTTGACGACATCAATGCACTAAGAAATGCAGGGTACACCTGTGTAGGTGTATTGTATGAGATAAGAGATGCTGATACTTCACCTATAACAGTAGAAACATCAATCATTGATTTGTTTGTAAGAATGAAGGTCAAAACAGATACATCTATTATCGGAAAAGTGTTCCAGACAACTTCTGAATTAAGGGCCTGGAGAAAAGATACCGGCACCATGAAATTCAGCTGGACTGATATGCCTTATAATACTGCTGAAAAATCATACGGAGCAGGAAAAGATAATACAGAGTATGTAGATGGATATACAAATCCATACATTTGCTCTTATACAGGTAACAGCTATCAAAAAGTATCATATGTAAATGGTGTAATGTATGGACATAATGGATATAACCTTGGAAACTCACTTTTAATTGTCGGAGATTTAGCAGGAGTTACAATCAAAAATGCAGATAAAACAGGAAATGATGAAAAAACTGTATATGATATGGATATGGGAGAGAGAACTGCAAACTTTACAATTTCCCCGACATTAAAAATCAAATCTGAAAATGCTGGGACTTTTACTGCTGATTTAACGGATGATGTAACTGTAACTGTAAAACTTCCCAAAAACCTGCACTATAGCAAGAGCAGTAAAGAACCGGAATCCGTAATAGAGAATGCAAACGGAACGACAACTGTAATCTGGAAATTCTATGACCAGAATTTAAAAGATGCAATCCCACCGATTTCACTCGCTACAATCATTGGAGAAGAGGGTACCGCAAATGATGTAGTAAACAATGAACGGCTTGTAGTATCTGCTTCTGTCAGCTCAATCAATGACCCAAGGGCATCGTCTCTTGTAAACGGAAACTATTCTGAAACTCAGATTACAGTAATCAAGCTCGCGGCATCTGCAGTAACCAAACGTGTTTTAACGCCTCTTGTTGAACGCCTGCAGGATATAGAATTCAGGCTGAGATACAGTAATCTTTCTGATACAGAAGCAATCAACGCAAAAATATATGATATCTTACCGTACAATGATGACGGAAGGGGCTCTGCCTTTAGCGGCTCATGCAACCTGAAAAGCATGGTAATAGACTTCTCAAATGCCAAGAAGACATACCAGAATGGAAAGAATAATATTGCATGTTATGTATCATCAACTGAAAGAAATAAAAATACTATGGATAATCTGGTAGTGACAGGAACCGGGCTGAACGCTTTTACAAAAATATCCGGCGCAGTTCTGGATGATGCCAATTATAAAATCTCATGGGATAATATTTCAGCGGCTGATGCTGCATCTGTCTATACATATCTTGGTTATGTATTCGGGCATGAATATATAGATGTTTACCTCACCTTAACGCCAAAAGATACGGTAACCAGACAGCAGCCTGGTGATATTTACGGAAATAATTTTGTCCAGTATGCAGATAACCAGGCAAGTAATGTAACAAGTAATATTGTAAAGGCGCAGGTTGTGAAGCGTGATTTAAGCGGTGTGGCATGGCTTGATGATAATGCAAACGGAATCCGTGAAGATGGCGAAAACCTGCTTAGAGGAGTGACTGTTACGCTGTACAGGACAAAAGAATCAAAATATGTTCCGGCAGGTTCAAGCGCAGTCTTGTGTATTGGAGACAACCGGGTTGTTTACCCAAGCCTTGATGTGTTTGTAAAACCAGTGCGCAGCACGACAACTGATGAAAACGGTTATTATCATTTTGATAACCTGGAAGACGGGCCGTATCTGGTTGAGTTTGGTAACATTGATAAATATTACCTTACAGCGACAGATGCAGGAAACGATGACGCGATTGATTCTGACGCAGTGCTGGAAAATACACATTACATCTTGATTCCGGATATCTCGCTTCCTGAGATTGCGAATATGACGGAATGGAGCTTTTCAAGCCCGCATCATGATATAGGATTGATAAGAAAAACAAAAGTGGAAATATCAAAGATTGGAACAGTGACAAAAGAACTGCTCGGCGGTGCTGAACTGGAGATTTATAATGCGGCAGATATTGAAGACGGAAAACCAAAAGATGGCGCATCACCTGTTGTAAAGTGGACGACAGAACAGGGCAAGAAAAAGACACTTGAGAATATCCTTCTTGCAGGTAAACAGTATGTATTGATTGAAGTAAAAGCTCCGGTTGATTATGCAATCGCAGACCCAATCACATTTACTGTAAATGCAGACGGTGGGGAACAGCAGGTTACAATGTCAGATGATTATGATACACATCCTGTGTCAATCCGGAAAAAGAATCTAAATGACCAATTGATTGGCGGCGCGGTATTACAGATAACCGGAAAGAAAGATGGTAAAGCAGATAATATGGAGCCCGTGCAGTGGACAAGCGAAGAGAATAAAGAACATGTTGTTGAATTAAGGAAGGGAGCTTATACTCTGCATGAAATAACACCTCCAGCCGGATACCTGCCGGCAGAAGATATCAGGTTTACAGTTGATAAAGACGGAAACATTTTTATTGTAGGAAATAAGACGGATGCGGTTGAGATGACAGACATCCAGGTAAAATCCTGTAAGATTACAATAAAGAAGTATGAATCTGACGGAAAAACGCCGCTTGCCGGTGTTACCTTCAAACTTGAATTCCTGTCTGCAAAATATCCGGATGTTTCAGGAAATAAAAATTACAGCAGGCTGTTAAAGCCTGGCGAGTCAAAAGAACTTACATCTGATTCAAATGGTGAAATCGTGTTTGATAACCTTGACCAGGGAGAATATGTTTTGTCTGAGATAAAAACAGCGTCTGGACATATGCTGATGAAAGACAGCATACATATCAGCCTGCCGTTGGAAATGACAGATGAAGAGGTGAAGCAGGCCGGAAATATTGATATGACAAAAGCTGAAAAATTTGGAGGTCTGAATCATTTCTATGAATTAAAATACGATATATCAAACGGTGCAGTACTGGATATGCCAAAAACCGGAGATAACGGGTTCTGGAAATTCGGTATTCTTGGATTTGGATTAATGGCAGCCGTATTCGCTGTGATGACAAAAAGAAAAAAGAAAAGTTAAACACAAACAAAAATATCTTAAAGCACTCCTCAAAATACGAGGAGTGTTTTTTTTGTAAAAAAGCGTTAAAAATTTTTTTTATTCTGCATATTAGATTTGTGCTGGTAATAAAAGCAGGAATCAAAAAAAGCACTTAATTGCACCTTGAAAATTTTAAAAAAAGGAGAAAAAAGATGAAAAAAAGAAACAAATACATCCCGTCTGATAAAGAAAGACAGAAATATGTATCTTCCATGCGGAACAGAATCTTTGCAGGATTGATTGCGGCTGTGACTGCGGCTTCACCTGTAATAACAACTGCAGCGGAGCTTGGAGGATATCCAATCACATCTGAAACAGATGGAAGTACTGAAAGCCTGGATGTGAATACAGATAGGGAAACTGCTGCAGAGACCGTAACTGATGACAGCGGGACGGTTAGTGTGACGACAGAGGTTGGCGATACTGGCAATATTGGCAATACCGAAAATATGACGGAATCAGCAGAATCTGCTGATAATGTTGTTGCAAAAGCAGAAGAGAGCGAAAAATCCGGAGAGAAAACGGAAACGAAATTTTTGTTTATCAACCTGGCAAAAGCAAATGGCGGAACCGTAATCCTGAATGAAGGAGAGCTGGACGATGCCGGAAAGTCTGTAGAAAAAAGAGTAAAGCTTGTGACGCAGACTGGCACTGACGAGCTTGGAAATGAGACAACAAGAACACTGATTAATGTTTACGACAAAGACGACGTGCTGATTGACAGCGAAGATGCCGCTGATAATGCGAATATCTATGTCTGCGAAGTAAAAACAGATGAAGTCGTTACTGTAAAGGTCGTTGCTGATGACGGATATGTCGTATCAAAATATGACCTGCGGGACAGACTGGTTGACGGGACAGCTGTGGATGTTGGATTCTATAAAAAAGACTCTGTTGACGTGGATTTAAATGTGAATGAGGCTGACAATGCAGGAAGCGAAGGTAAGAAAGAGTTTTCTTATCCTGTGTTTATGAAAGACAATATGTCTCTGACCATTGAAGTTGAAAAGGCTGAGGTGAAAAATGAAGCGGATGGCAATGAGGTTAGTGCCGGCAATAATGGCAGTGCAAAGGCAGCTGGTAATGTTGATAAAGTAGAAAATGATTCTGCTGCTACGAATGATGTGGCTGATGCTGATTTGACAGTCGATAATAACAAAAACTCTGGTGCAGAGGATGGCAGTGATACAGGAAGTGCTGCGGATGAGGTGAAAGACAGTGAACTATCTATCAGCACAGATGATAAAACTGTTAGTTCTTCAGACGAACTTATTATAAACGATTCCGCAGAAAGCGAGGAGAGTATAGAAAAAGATGCCACATTGATTGAAGATGCCGATACGAGTGATGGCATGGAATCGGTAGAAGATGTAAGCAATGAAAATAACATGGACGACGACAATTTGTCTAATATTGAAAAAAATAACGAGACTACAGAGACTGTAGAAGACGTTACAAGTGATGAAGAATACATACCAGAACAAAATATCAATAACCTTAATGCAGACGATTTTTTGTCAAAACGTATTATTTTAATGACTGATAATGATGATATTATTGTCGATAAAGAATCTCATATACTTGGAGAGTATAATAACATTTACCTGTTATACTATGATACCGTGACAGAAACGATGAATGCTTATCAATATTACAAAGACATGGCAGTTGCAGTAGAACCGGATAAAGTAATAAATACAGCTGCTGAAGAAGATATCTTAAATGATTCAGATATTGATATCACAAGTTTTGAAGTCAGCGATTCAATAAATCCGTTAACTACGCTTGACTCTGAAACGTCGCAGTTTGAGCCAGAAACATTGCAAAACGATAAAATAATCGCATTGATTGATACAGGAGTAAACGAAAGCGCAAATGTTATCGACAGAGTCTCTTTGATAGATGAGGATTTGGCTGGAACAAATGACCATGGAAACAAAATGGTAGAATCAATTGTATCACAAGATAATAATGCAAAAATCTTATCTATTAGAGCAATGGGTAATGATGGAAAGGGTACAGTTTCATCTATCGTTGCAGCAATGGAGTACGCAATTAATCAACATGCAGACATCATTAACCTTTCTTTATACGCTAAAACTGACATAGTAAATTCCGTTCTTGCTGCAGAAATTGAAAAAGCAGACGAAGAAGGTATTATGGTAGTCGGGGCAGCAGGAAATGATGGCGCAGATGTTGAAAACTATATGCCAGGTTCCGTATGGCAGGCAATCATTATCGGAGCGTGCAATGAAGAAGGCCGTAGGTATCCATTTTCTAACTATGGAGATAATGTTGCTTATTATGTAAATGCAGAATCAACATCAGAAGCTGCAGCAAAATTTAGTGGATATTTATATTCACATTCATATATAGATATTGAAGCAGATAATACTTTAATTTTTGATAAATATGACGTTGAAAAAAGGAGCGTCGTAAATCAGATTGGTGTTAAATCAGAAAATACGTTAAAAATGTATTATTTGTTTCATGATGGAACAAAAGAAGATAATGACACAATGCATATTATAAGTTCTATGATTGGATATAAGGACTATGAAATTCTTGATGATGGAACAATCAGCTGTAAAATAAACCCAGACCCTTCTATATACGATTATAATGAAGAAGGCATGGGAAAAATGAACGAAATTGATGTCGACATTAATCGTGGAGGTCACGGAACTGGTGATAATAAACAGATTGCAATCACAGAAGAGTGTGTATATGACGAAGAATCTGGGTATCTGACAATTCCAGCAAAATATACAGGACAAGACATAACGGTGACAGTATGGCAGTCAAATAAAACGGCATTTTATAAAAAAATGGTACCAGATGAATTCAAACCAGAAGAAGACAGAACAGGAGAAATGACCATTGCTACATATGCACAGGACTGGCCAGGTGGCTTGAATTCATGGTGGGAACCAATGGGGTGCAATATTATCACGTTGCCATCAATGGAGAACTGTAAGGTTGGAGATGTATATGAAATAGCATGCTTACAGGATAAAGACCATGAATCCTCATGGTATATCGGCAAAGGTTCTGATGCAGACCAGAAGGATTGGAGTTTCGTTCCTGGAGCAGAGGAATATAAGGAAATAGGCCATGCGTTTGGACAGATTTTTCATATAGACGATTGCGAGAATAAGAATTTTGTTAATGCAGGAACCCTAGATACCGATGGCAAATTGAGATGGCTGTTTGGAGCTTGTATAAGTCAGGTAAACAACAACTTTCCTGGAAAACCTCATTCTATTTCGCCATCTTATATAGAGTGCATTGAATTAAACGCTGCTAAAACAGAAGGAAAATTTTATTTACATGTAGCATGTGCAGGAGAAGGCGGAAAACAAGCACAGACAATGGCATGTACATTTAAAGCAACGGTAGAAGGAACATCTATTACATTTAGTAAAACACTTGGTTTATCAAAGAACTTTTCAAATAGCACATCAAGGGTAAGGCTAAAAGGTGTAGGCAATGAGCCGTTATTCACTATATATAGCAATTATGCATGTACCAGAGTAGTAAAAAAAATATTTGTTGATAAACCCGGTACATCTACAAAAATTGTAATCAAAGACCTTGACCCAGGTACATATTATATGAAGGAAACAGGTCGATGCTATGGCACAAAGCAAAATAAGAGAATATATAAGTTTAAACTGCAGCAAGGTAAAAATACTACAAAATTATCCATCCTAAAAGAAGGAAAAAATGAAGCAGAGAGTGCTACAAGCACAATCAAAAACGTTCCGTTTATTTTTGTAGGAAAGCTATTTGCAAAATATAAATCAGGGACAGTTGACCCAATAGAAGGCGCAATATTTAAAGTTGAATATAGTGCAGAGGAAGACAATACAAGTACAGATGCAGATGAATTTGCTTCAAACAAATGGCATAGAACATGGTACTTCAAATCAGGAACAGATGGAAACGTAGTATATGATGCTGACCATTACTTGGCATCGTGGAATGGAAACAATAGTGATAAAATGTTTACATGGCCAAGAAGTGACGGAAGCACAACTTATTGCATTCCATTGGGTGAATTGAGAGTTCAGGAAGTCTATGCACCGGCAGGATGCATTATGGATTCAACGAGAAAAACATTCAAATTAGTTGCTCCAAAAGACGATAATGGTGAATTCACAATTCAAAGAATGGTTATTGACTATTCCGGATGGTCCCAGGCTGGAGTTATTTATAATACAACACCTACGCCAATCCCGTCACCAACTCCAACCCCTGCACCATGTCAGGTATATGTTACAAAACATTCAACTGCAACAGCGGCAGTTCTTGCAGAAAATGA
>ENA-OPCS01001860-OPCS01001860.1-human-gut-metagenome-genome-assembly--contig:-NODE-1860-length-10256-cov-2.125968_pt1 | contig 10256 bp, 9 predicted proteins | sample MGYA00241256_ERZ501492 | MGnify/ENA primary metagenome ERZ501492 (study PRJEB25962, sample SAMEA2042512) | human gut metagenome | biome: human gut; feature: human-associated habitat; material: faeces... | reverse complement strand
TCAATTATGAGGAGGTCAACAAACGGCTTTCCGCTTATCGGGAAAGTTCATTGAATTACTTGAAATCCATACTCGCATGAAAATAGCAATCTGTAGTGTGCAGGAGTTCAATCCTACTATCGGAGGGATTGAGCGTGTTTCTGTTTCATTGGCCGAGGGACTGATAAAGGAAGGGGTAGAAGTGCTGTTTGTCGCTTGTCGTAAATCTCCTTACAGCAAACCTTATACACTACCAGCCAAACAAGTGCTTCTACCTAAAACTTTGGATTATTGCATCGAGAACGTACAGGCGTTGGCACATATTCTAAAAGAGGAAAAGGTGGATATATTGTTGAATCAGAATTCCCATTCGGAACTTTATAACCGTACTTGTTATGAAGTAAAAAGTTTGTCCGGTGTGAAACTGATTTCTGTATTGCATTTCTCGCCAGATATGCGAATAAAAGGAAATAGAAATCTTGTGAGTTTCAAATATTTGTCTTTAAAAGAGAATATTATTAATCTTTTGCGGGATGTATGTACACGTTTCCCTCTCCGTTACATTTTCATGTATGATCAATGTCGGATGTACAAGAATCTGTATCTTAATAGTGACAGGATTGTATTATTAAGTAATGAATTTAAGGAATCATATATCAAATTGTCTGGTATAAAAGAATCCTCTAAACTAACAGCTATTAATAATATGTTATCATTTCCCTATGAGATGAATAACTATCAGAAAAAGAAACAGCTATTATGGTGTGGTAGGCTACTTTTTTCCCAAAAAAGGCCGGATCGTATTTTGTTAGTTTGGAAAAAGCTACAAGAACAATTACCGGATTGGAATCTTGTGATTGTTGGTGACGGACCATTTAGCAATGAAATGAAACAATTGAGTAAAAAACTATCATTGCAGCGTGTAGAGTTTGCAGGGTTTGCAAATCCTATCAAATATTACAAAGAGTCTTCCATTTTTTGTTTGACTAGCAATCATGAAGGATGGGGACTTGTATTGACAGAAGCGATGCAATTCGGTTGCGTACCCATTGCTTTTGATTCTTTTGAAAGCATACATGAAATAATTGAGGATGGCAAGAATGGCTTTCTTGTGAAGCCGTTTGATATGGATAAGTATGCTGATAAGGTATTACGTTTGGCGGATAATTTTAAAGTGGATTATGTGATGAATGTGATGAACTCAATGGAACGTCTTATGCCTGAAAACGTGGTAAAACTATGGATAAGGTTGTTTAATAGCGAAATGAAATGTCAGTTATAATCCTGTTTTGTCTCTCCTTTTTGCTTGTTGAGTATATATCTTGGCATTTTAAAGGAGAAAAGGTGCAGAAAAATACACAAATCGTCATGTGTTTTCTTCTGCTGTTTATATTCTTTGGATTTAGAGACTTACCAATATTAAACGACACGGCGCATTATTACAGACATGTAAGGCACTTGTTCTCCAACACGCCATTCGACAATACACCTTGGTACACTTTTGACTCTTCCTCTAATTTCGAGGAAGGATTTCAGATATTTCTTAGAATTATAGGACTGGTCATTTCAAAAGAGCCGTATTCTCTCATTATCATCACTTCATTCATAACGACCGCTTCCCTGTTATGGTTTCTGAATAAGTCGACTTCACATGTCGCGTTTGCTGTTTTTGTCCTGATGACAAGTACACTCCTGCTCGGATGTTATAGCGCAATCAGGCAGTCATTGGCTGTATCCGTGTCATATATATTTTATTGGTGCTATGGTGATAGTAAATACTTGGTAACAGGCATGGAGCGGGAGGCGGTTCCCTTGGCGCAATTGTTGGATACATTATTCATACTTGCGTGCCTGTTGTTTTATTATATTTACGGCAACAAGTATAAAGAAGAGATTGAAAAGGACAAATTATATGTTTCATTCGCCTTGTCAGCATTGATTGTCAACATATGGGCACTTCCATGTTTTAGCCCTTTTCCGCTTCGGTATGTTCTTCTCGCAATATGCGGTTGTACTCTTTATAAACAGCCTGTATCAGGAGGAAGCGGCCAAGCGATTGAAAATATTAAAATATGCGGTTGTCGCGATATTGGTTTTGCGAATACTCATTGTCTTGATTTATAGAGATGAATGGTTTCATCTTGTTCCGTACAGTTTCTTTGATTTCAGTTTAGAGCATCAAAAAACATTGTTCGGATATTAGTAATAGCTCATATCATGTATTATAATGGTTATATACGACTGTATACGGTGACGGTAGCGACATTGTTCTTGCTGTCGCCGTTGCTGGCGTTGCCTTACATTCTGTTGGGAATATATAGGCAAGAGCGTAGCGCGTACTTTTTCTTTGCCTTATTCTTAGGATTCCTTGCATGGCTACAAGTTCCATTGTCCGACTTGTTCAGGCATTCACTCAATATTTATCACTATTTAGACAAACCTTTCTCTTATGCGTATGTGAACAAGCAGTCCGCGGATTACTTTATCCCTATCGTAAACTGGATATTGGTAAACGGCAACATTCCATATCAATATCTCCGGTTGTTTTCAGTAACAGAGAGTTTCTTCTTGCTGACAGTCATATTCAATTATATGATTGAAACATCGGAGCGTGAATATACATACGGGGAAGTCTTCATGCGTTTCTGCATCATGTATCTGTTCTTTGAGTTCATCATGACTACCAGCGGGGTACGATACGGTTTTGCCGTTTGTCAGTATATTTACGCCTTGCATTTGGTGTTCAATAAGAAGTCCTGGCTTCCGGCTTTATTTTTTGCCTTGTTCGCCACACAAATTCATGTATCATTCGCATTCTTCATTCCTATAAGTGTACTGCTGTATTGGCTGTGCTCCACCAAACGGAAGACAATCGTATTTTTCGGCTTGCTTTCTGTTGTGTTAATTCCTATAATTTCACACTTCAGTTACTTATTGGGACGGCGCGCGGACTGGTATTTCGGGGGAGGCAACAGCGTTTCCGACAATTCTGCTATCACTATTTATGGTTTTATTCTTACCATTGGTGTCAGATTGTTTCTCCTTCCTTTCTTAGTGCTTGTATATCAATATTTTACCCCCCCCCCCTACACACACGCACATCAGAGTCGCAATACCAAATCACTCATGCAGATGGACGCGTATGGCTGCGGTGTGGATAGGGATGGCTGTAATGTTCATTACCAATATGACAATGCTGTACAGACTGACATTTGTACTTTCCACCATAGGCATTTTCCTTTTACTGGAAATAGAACAGCACTTCTACATAAGGAAACGGTTTATAACAATTCTTTTATGGTGCGGAATAATGACAACTCTGTGTAATACCGTAAACTATAGATCCATTATACTGAATTCCAGATATCAGTATATCGCCATGCCGGTACCTGTAATATTGCAAGACCATTATGACAAACAGTGGATATTAGAACATGTCAACGGAAATAAAATGAAGCAATAGAGTATGAAAGTAGCTATTCTATATATATGTACAGGCAAGTACAACCAATTTTTCAAGGGTTTCTTTGAATCGTGTGAGAAGTATCTGCTAAAGGATATTGCCCAATTGGAATACTATGTATTCACGGATGATATGTCTTTGTCCGACGAAGCCAATGTACACTTGATAAAAAAAGAGTGCGCAGGCTTTCCGGCAGACTCTCTTTTCCGCTTCGATATGTTCCTACAAGTGAGACAAGAATTAGAGAAGACGGATTATATTTACTTTTTCAATAGCAATGCGGAGTTTAAAGCTCCTGTAGGAAAGGAATTATTGCCGCTGAATGGGGAAAAGCTTGTAGGGGCAGAGTGGCCGGGCAAGCGTAAGCCTTTCAAGCATCCGGCATTTTATCCCTACGAACGTAACAAGCATTCATCGGCGTATATACCTCCCCGGGAAGACAAGCCATATATCTATTATATGGGTGGAATAAACGGAGGAGAAGCTGCCGACTATTTGGAAATGGCAGAAACTCTGTCGGAGAATATCTATGCCGATTATGAAAAAGGTATCGTGGCGTTAGTCCATGATGAAAGCCATATCAACAAATATTTCCGGACTCATGACTGCAAAGTGCTTTCTGCCGAATATTGTTTCCCGGAAGAGTGGATTACATGTGATTTTTCACCTAAAATTATTTTCCGTGACAAAGTAAAACTTAATCCTTACTTTAACAAAGGACGTGATTACTCATTGAAGGGGAAACTGAAAAAAACAGTCAGTGTCATTTATAGAGCGATTCGCTGGTATCTTTAAAAACTTATCAGATAATGAAAATCGTAAAAATTCTCGGAGGTCTGGGAAACCAGATGTTCCAGTATGCCTTGTTCCTTTCATTGAAAGAGCGGTTCTCTCATGAGCAGGTGATGATAGATACATCCTGTTTCAGGAACTATCCCCTGCACAATGGTTTTGAGGTAGACCGGATATTTGCACAAAAAGCCCCCGTCGCTTCATGGAGGAATATTTTGAAAGTGGCATATCCATATCCGAATTACCGGTTCTGGAAAATAGGGAAATACATTCTGCCAAAACGTAAAACCATGTGCGTGGAGCGGAAAAACTTCTCCTTTGATGCTGCCGTTTTAACACGTAAAGGAGACTGTTACTATGACGGTTATTGGCAGCATGAGGAATATTTTTGCGACATGAAGGAAACTATTTGGGAAGCATTCTCCTTTCCGGAGCCGGTCGACGGGCGGAACAAGGAAATAGGGGCACTGCTTCAGGCAAGCGACAGTGTTTCATTGCATGTCCGCCGCGGGGATTACGTAAACCATCCGCTTTTTCGGGGAATTTGTGATTTGGACTATTATAAACGGGCGATACACTACATGGAAGAGCGGGTAAATCCGCAGCTGTATTGTGTCTTTTCCAACGACATGGCTTGGTGCGAAAGCCATCTGCGTGCTTTATTGCCGGGGAAGGAGGTAGTGTATGTAGACTGGAACAAGGGTGCGGAAAGCTATGTGGATATGCGGTTGATGAGCCTGTGCCAGCACAATATCATTGCCAACTCTTCTTTCTCCTGGTGGGGAGCTTGGCTGAACCGCAATCCGCAGAAGGTGGTGGTCGCGCCCGAAAGGTGGATGAACTCACCGATAGAAGACCCTGTTTCTGATAAATGGATAAAACTATAACATAGAAGATATGAATATTGTCTATCTCTTTTTGACTTATAAAAACCCGGAGCTGCTGCTTCATACAATACAGCGGCTAAAAGCTCCTCATGTGGAGTTTTACGTACATGTGGACGCTTCATCCGGAGAGGACTTTTCATACCTACAAGGAATAGATGGGGTGTATGTGTTTGTAAATCAGCATAATACAAAATGGGGGACATTGAGTATTTATGCTATCCACCTAACTGTTATTGCTCTACTTATTTCCTGTCTTGATATTGATACCCTACAACTGCCTTATTGGTTATGTGTATGCGGTATGTGGATAATGGTTTTAATAATAAGCTACTTGTGTCATATTCTAATTGGCAAGAACCGTTGCTTGTCTTTGTTGCTCTTAGGTAAGTAACAATCTGTATATCTACATTTATGAAATTCTCTGTATGTAAGCACTCAAATAATGGCTCAAACTTGAAAGGTTTTACTTTCAGTACCAGAGTGAGCTTTGCCTCATGGAGAATCTCTGCAGTCCTTCTGTTTGAGGAATAAAGTTCCCCATAACGTGTTCTATAAGTGGTATAAGGACACTTGAAAAAATCTTAAGAAGATGTAGGGACTATGCTAATATGGTTTTTGGCAAAATCGCTTTGGCTACGAGCCAATGTTAAATTTAAAACAGATTTTCAGTTTTATAAATCTATAATATAATGAAGGAGTTCAGTGTATTGATTTCAGTCTATGCACGTGAGCAGAGCGATTATTTAAGATCTGCCTTGCATAGTGTGTTTGAACAGACTGTGCCACCTACAGAAGTCGTATTGGTTGAAGATGGTCCATTGACAACTGAGCTGGAGGCTGTCATTACCGATTTTTGTGAGAAATATAACACTTTGAAAATAGTAAAGTTAGCGAAGAATATGGGGTTGGGCAATGCGCTGAATATAGGCTTATCCGCATGTACTTATGATTTGGTTGCACGTATGGATAGTGATGACCTATCGTTACCTAACCGGTTTGAAGCTCAATTAAAAGTATTTGAAGAAAATCCGGAAGTTTCTGTTGTAGGAGGATGGATTTCTGAATTTGATAATGATCCCCAAAGTATAATTTCATATCGGAAGCTTCCACAAACAGATAGAGAGCTTAGAAGAATGTGTCAGTTGAAAAATCCGTTGAATCATATGACAGTAATGTTTAGTAAAAAAGAAGTGCTTGATGCAGGAGGATACCAGCATTTTTACTTGTTTGAGGATTACTGGTTGTGGGCAAGAATGATAAAGAATGGGGTGAAATTGTATAATGTACAGGACGTGCTGGTCAATGTACGGGGCGGAAGTGCTATGTCTGCAAGACGCGGAGGATGGAAATATGCGAAAAGTGAAATACGGTTTCAAAGAAAAATATTGCAAATGGGCTTAATCAGTTTACATGTATTCTTAAGAAATGTATGTGTCCGTTTTTGTGTCCGTATGATGCCAAACGGTTTGAGGAGTTTGGTATACGAAAAAGTATTAAGGTAATTCTTTCAATTTTAAAAAATATGGGGTATAGTGAGGACTTCATTCCGGACGGAATGAATGCTTTTGAACGTAATGTAAAGCGAATAGGGGATTGCATTATTGCGGGAGTTTTATTATTAATATTTTCTCCATTGTTCTTAATCTGTTATCTGGTGGTGAAGCGTGAGGATGGCGGCCCGGCTATCTTCAAACAGGAGCGTGTCGGTCGTTTTGGCCGCCCGTTTTATATTTATAAGTTTCGCAGTATGCGACTGGATGCTGAATCTATGGGACCTCAGTTATATAAAGGCGGAAGAGATCCCAGGTTAACTAAAGTGGGTAAATTTTTACGCGAACACCATTTGGATGAGTTACCGCAACTTTGGAATGTCTTCTGTGGTGATATGGCTTTTATAGGCCCCCGTCCGGAACGTAAATTTTATATTGACCAAATAATGGAACATGATCCGCGTTACCGCTTTTTATATCAGATTCGTCCCGGGGTAACTTCGTATGCAACGCTTTATAACGGTTATACAGATACGATAGAAAAGATGTTACGTCGCTTACGTTATGACTTGTTTTATCTGCAACATCGCTCCTGGTGGTTTGATTTTAAAATATTAATAAAGACCTTTATCTGTATTGTTTTCGGTAAGAAATTCTAATAAATAACAGTAAAAATAAGATGAATAAATTCTTTTTAATTGTATTGCTGGCTTTTGTGATGACTGGTTGTCAGTCTTATAAAAAAGTACCCTATCTGCAGGATGCAGAGGCCGTATCGCATGGAGTTCAGAACGAACAGCTGTATGATGCGAAGATAATGCCTAAAGACTTGTTGACCATTGTGGTGTCATGTACCAGTCCTGAATTGGCAGCTCCTTTCAATCTGACAGTTGCTACACAGGGTAATGTTGCTTCGAACTATACAACCGCTCAGCCGGTTCTGCAGCAATATCTGGTGGATAATGAAGGAAAGATAAACTTCCCGGTATTGGGTGAACTCCATGTGGGAGGGTTGACAAAGAAGGCAACGGAACAAATGATTGTAGAAAAGTTGAAGCCTTATATAAAGGAAATTCCTATCGTGACTGTCCGCATGGTGAATTATAAGATTTCAGTGATCGGCGAAGTTGCCCGTCCCGGCACTTTTACTATCTCGAATGAGAAAGTAAACTTATTGGAAGCATTGGCCATGGCAGGAGATATGACCGTATATGGACTGCGTGATGACATTAAATTAATAAGGGAGGACGCTAACGGCAGACAGGAGATTGTAACCTTGGATTTGAACAAGGCAGAGACGATTCTTTCACCTTACTACTGGTTACAACAGAATGATATTATTTATGTCACTCCCAACAAGGCCAAGGCCCGTAATTCGGACATCGGAAGCAGTACCAGCCTGTGGTTCTCCGCCACTTCTATCCTGATTTCCATTGCCAGTCTATTGTATAACATTTTAAGATAATACCGGAACAATGAAAGAGGAACTACCAAACGAGAAACTGCGCGAAGCGGAGGATATGGAAATAGATATTAAGGAACTGCTTTTCAAATGCCTGATCCACTGGCCTTGGTTCGTAGGAACGGTGGTGGCTTGTTTGATTGCCGCCTATGTTTATTTGTATGTTGCTACTCCTGTATATAACATTTCGGCTACGGTTCTGATAAAGGATGATAAGAAAGGAGGAGCCTCAAATAATGTGGGCGGTTTGGATGAACTGGGCCTTAGCGGATTAATCACTTCTTCGCAAAGTATAGATAACGAAATAGAGGTGCTGCGTTCCAAGACGCTTGTAAAAGAAGTTGTCAATTATCTGAATCTCTATGTGACTTATAAGGATGAAGATCTCATCCCTTCGAAAGAGTTGTACAAGACTTCTCCGGTGCAGGTAAACATGACTCCGCAAGAAGCGGAAAAGCTGAAAAAAGACATTGTTGTTGAAATGGTGGTACAGCCACAGGGCAGTTTGGATGTGAACGTGAAAATGGATGATAGGGAAATTCAGAAACATTTCGAAAAGTTGCCTGCCATTCTTCCTACTGACCGGGGAACGATTTCTTTCTTTCAGGCTACTGATTCTATCCCTGTGGAGGGGGCTTCTTCAGTTCAGGGCGCACGGCATATCACAGCTACCATTAGCTGTCCCATGAATGTGGCAAGAGGATATTGTGGAAATTTAGTTATCGTACCTACCTCGCAAACGACTTCTGTGGTAACGGTTTCCTTGAAGAATTCCAGCTTGCGTCGCGGACAGGATTTTATCAATCAGTTGCTGGAGATGTATAATCGCAACACGAATAATGACAAGAATGAGATTGCGCAGAAAACGGCGGAGTTTATCGATGAACGCATTGGCATTATCTCAAAGGAACTGGGGAGCACGGAAGCTGACCTGGAAACTTTCAAGCGTGATGCGGGAATAACGGATTTGAGCAGTGACGCGCAAATCGCTTTATCCGGTAATGCCGAATATGAGAAGAAGCAGGTGGAAAACCGTACTCAGATCAGCCTGGTGGAGGATTTGAAGAGGTATTTAAGTCATAGTGAATATGAAGTGTTACCGAGCAATGTCGGCTTGAAGGACGCGGCCCTTGCCACGCAGATCGACCGTTATAATGAGATGCTCATTGAACGTAAGCGTCTGCTCCGCACTTCTACGGAGAGCAATCCGGCTATCGTCAATTTGGATACCAGTATCCGTGCGACGAAGGCGAATGTGCAGGCTACCATTGAAGGCACGCTCCAAGGGCTGTTTATAACCAAAGCTGATCTGGACCGCGAAGCCAAACGCTATATGCGTCGTATCAGTGACGCTCCGGGGCAGGAACGCCGGTATGTGAGTATAGCCCGTCAGCAGGAAATAAAGGCCGGATTGTACTTGATGTTGTTGCAGAAGCGTGAAGAGAATGCCATCATGCTGGCTGCCACTGCCAATAATGCGAAGATAATAGATGAAGCAATCGCTGATGATATTCCGGTATTTCCCAAGCGCGGTATTATTTATTTGGTTGCGTTGGTCTTGGGATTTGTGATCCCTGTTGCCGTTATCTTCCTGATTGACCTGACGAAGTTCAGGGTCGAAGGACATGCGGATGTGGAGAAACTGACGAGTGTTCCGATTGTGGGTGATATCCCATTGACTAATGAGAAGAACGCCAAAGACGGTTCTATCGCCGTATTCGAGAACCAGAATAACCTGATGAGCGAAACTTTCCGTAACATCCGGACGAATATCCAGTTTATGCTTCAGAATGACAGGAAAGTAATCCTTGTGACTTCAACGGTCAGCGGTGAAGGTAAATCTTTCACTTCGGCTAATCTGGCTATCAGCCTGTCTCTTTTGGGGAAGAAAGTTGTGATTGTAGGTCTTGATATCCGTAAGCCGGGATTGAACAAGGTTTTTAGTCTTTCGAGCAAGGAGAAAGGTATAACTCAATATCTGTCCAATCCGGAAATGGATCTGATGAGTCTTGTGCAACCGTCCGATGTGAATAAGAACCTGTTTATTCTTCCGGGCGGAACCGTTCCTCCTAATCCGACGGAATTGTTGGCTCGTGATGGCTTGGATAAAGCTATTGATATGCTCAAGAACAATTTTGATTATGTAATTCTGGATACAGCTCCTGTCGGTATGGTTACCGATA
>ENA-OPCS01001853-OPCS01001853.1-human-gut-metagenome-genome-assembly--contig:-NODE-1853-length-10282-cov-1.544539_pt1 | contig 10282 bp, 10 predicted proteins | sample MGYA00241256_ERZ501492 | MGnify/ENA primary metagenome ERZ501492 (study PRJEB25962, sample SAMEA2042512) | human gut metagenome | biome: human gut; feature: human-associated habitat; material: faeces... | reverse complement strand
ACACGTGTGCAATAAGCTTTGAAGATACCATACACTTCGCCAATGTTACGCGGAGAAACCCCCAAACCGGTACAGCAACCTGCACAAATCGTATTGGAAGAAGTCACGAACGGATACGAACCGAAATCGATATCCAGCATAGTGCCCTGTGCCCCTTCAGCCAAAACAGACTTACCTTCTTTCAAATAGTTATTGATCACATGCTCGCTGTCGATCAGGTGGAACTGTTTCAGATATTCCAATCCTTTGAACCATTGCGCTTCCAATTCGGTAATATCGTATTCATAATTCAGAGAACGCAGAATAGCTTCATGTCTTGCTTTTGCCGCAGCATATTTTTCATCGAAATTGTGCAACAGGTCGCCTACGCGCAGACCGTTACGGCTGATCTTGTCCGTATAAGTCGGGCCGATACCCTTACCGGTCGTACCGATTTTGCCCGAACCTTTCGCAGCCTCGTAAGCAGCATCCAATATACGGTGAGTAGGCAGGATCAAATGAGCTTTCTTAGAGATACACAGTTGTTTGGTCAGGTCGTGTCCGCTGGCAGCGAGTGCCTCCGCTTCCTGCTGGAACAACAACGGATCCAGTACGACACCGTTACCGATAACGTTTACCTTGCCTCCCTGGAAAATACCGGAAGGGATGGAACGTAACACATACTTTTCACCGTTAAATTCCAAAGTATGTCCTGCATTGGGACCTCCCTGAAAACGAGTTATCACATCGTAATTCGGAGTCAAAACGTCGACAACTTTTCCTTTGCCTTCGTCACCCCACTGCAATCCTAATAGAACGTCAACTTTCATCGTTTATATTTATATAGATGTTAATATTCTTACTTCTTCCGTTGAAGCCGGTACTTACATTTGCTGCACAAGCCGTAAATGTAAAGCGCATGATATTCCGGAGTGAAACGCGATATCTTCAACGCTCCGACATCTTTCTTCAGTGTCGCATCCTTCAGCTCCCTGATCGCCCCGCATTTCGTACAGATCAGATGCGAATGTGTCTCCGCCAGCATCCTCAACTCATATTGCACAGCCTGGGCTGTCAGCTGATGACGCACAATCAAGCCACTGTCTACCAAAACGTCGACTGTGTTATAAACAGTAGCCCGACTGACATGAAAATTCATTTCCTCCAGTTTCTGATGAAGCAAACACATATCGAAATGACCGGGGAAACTGCATATACACTCCAATATGGCATATCGTTCCTCCGTCTTTCGTAGTTTTTTCTCAGCAAGATACCTGGTAAACAAGTCTTGCATCTCTGTGTACTTTTTTGCATCCATCTTCAAGTTGCGACTCCACGCGACCGACAAAGTTAGCGCATTTATTTTAAACGCAAAGCCTTAACGGCAATATTCAAATTCAAATTTTAAATCATTATATATTTCCCGTCCTTCGGGCGTCTTCATAAATTCGGGGAATGCGTCGAACGATTCAAGTATTAACTGAGCTTTTTCAGCCGACAACCTTCCATAAAACTTCAACGCGTTCAACGCTGCCTGTTTTTCTTTAAATGAAGCACCGAAGTTAGGACGAGCAAGTGATCGTAAACTTTCCACGAAAATAAGAGCTTTTACCTGTTCACTCAGTTTCTTTTTTCTTTTTAGTAGTTCGACACTGACCAGAAAACCCACCGTCCGGGCGTATTCGTCTTCCACATTAGCAAGCAGCCCAAACAACAAATCTTCCACATCTGGCAACCGATAAAACAAATTATGGCTGCACTGCTCCGCAATTTCCAAATAAGGGATTTCTTTCACCCATTGCTCCGCCTTGCGCGACGAGAACCCGCCCACCGGTTGCAAGAGAGAAGCCAATATCTTGAACTCACGAATATCTTCTTTCCACAAGGCGGCAGCCAGCTCGGAATCCGGTTTATGCGTAGCGGCAATCTGCTTGATCTCAGGCAGAGGGACACCGAAATTCAGTTTATAAACAATGCCCTTCTCGCGCATACTGGTAGAGATCACCCCATTCATCGCCAGGCGAAGCTGGGTCCGTATTTCTTTTAATTCATCCTGTAACATACACTTATTCATTATAAGAGGGTAAAAACGAATATTCCTTACTATAACGAAGCATCTGATCGGCATACCCTTCGGTATAATCCAGTACAATATCCATTACTTCTCCTTTATCATTCTTGACTTCCTTCATCACCGGATTCACAAATCCCTTATATGGAGCCAGATTCAGCTTAGCATAACGTTCGAGCACTTCGGCATGAAGAGCCGGATCGACCTTTACGGCATATTCTTCCACCAGTTTCTTTCCGGCGGCAAAATCGCCTTCGCTCTTGATGCGTTGTACCTCCGCCAGCAAAGTTCCGAACAGTTCACGCAGCTTGGCATAGTCGCCCACAACCACGTAGGTCTTGCCATCCCGCCGTTTCAGTTCGATCACATTATCGGCCTTTCCTTTTTCATAGACCCATTTGGCGATCAGCTGGCGATTACGCATATGGGCTTCTTCGACATTCTTGCCCTGCTCGATCCGGACCAGCTGTGTCATCAGGCCATTCATTATATATTTATAGTATTCGGCCTTATAAGCCTCCGCATCCGGCACCAAGCCGAGCTCCACCAGCTTAGTATCTCCAAGATAATACAAACCGAAAAGATCGGCACGCGCCTCTTCCAAAGTCGAACTGTATGCCTTCAAAGCATCCGGATCGGTATCGGGAAGCAATTTGCCGGAGCCATGCCCCAGACATTCATGCAAATCGGTATGCAAGTTGTCGGTGATAAATCCGTATTTCTTCAATCCTTCGCGCTCCTTGTCGCTCCAGACAAATTCTTCATTAAAACCATTTCCCTGAGAGGCTTTGTCGTATGCCTCGGTGATATTCTCGATCGTAACGGACTTCGAACCATGATCGCGGCGAATCCAGTCAGCATTTGGCAGGTTGATACCGATCGGAGTTGCCGGATAGCAATCGCCTCCCAACATGGAAACTGTAATCACTTTGGCACTGACTCCTTTTACCTTTTCTTTCTTAAACCGTTTATCTACCGGAGAATGGTCTTCGAACCACTGCGCATTGTCACTGATCACTTTTGTCCGCTTCGTCGCCTCCTTGTTTATAAAGTTTACGGTTGATTCCCAGCTGGCTTTCATTCCCAACGGATCTCCATATGTCTCGATAAAGCCATTCACAAAGTCGACATCCGATGCAGTATCTTCCACCCACAAAATCGAATAGACATCAAAAGTTTTCAGGTCGCCGGTCTGATAATATTCGATCAGTTTCCCGATAATTACTTTTTGCGCATCGTTCTCGGCAAAAGCCACAGCTTTCTGCAATTCCGACACGATCTTTTCGATTGCCGGCGAATAGAGGCCACCGACTTTCCACACTTTTTCGACCAATTTGCCGTTTTCTTTCACCAGACGACTGTTCAAGCCGTACGAGATCGGAGAAATCGTATCTTTCCCGGCTTTCATCCGGGCATAGAAATCCTCTACCTCTTCCTGGGTAACCCCTTCGCCATAATAATTGTTAGCTGAAGCCCGGATCAGGTCGACATCACCACTCTGCACCGTACGCTTCGCCATCACGGCCGGATCAAAGATCACGGGATTGATCTCGGCGACAAACTGTTCCACCGTCTGCCCTTCACGTAGCGGAAGTGCAGAAGACTCGACTTGCGAGACACAAGTCCGGAAAAATTCGGGAGTAAAGCCGGGAACGAACTTATCTTCTGCATAATGGTGATGGATGCCGTTGGCAAACCAAACCCGTTTCAGATACGTCTCCAAAGCAACAAACTGCGGATCTGTACGATCTCCCTTATAGCCAGTATAAACAGCTTCCAGCGCACGACGGACCGGCAGGTTATAACGGCAGTTCTGGTCGAACAAAATATCCCTGCCCATCTGGGCGGCTTCCGACAAATGATATAATAGTTGTTTCTGCTTCAAAGAAAGGGATTCGAATCCCGGAACCTGATAACGCAGTATCTGAAGATCAGCAAACTGATCCACGACATAATTGAAATTATCCTGAGTAGCTTCCGCTTTCTCAGCCTTCTGCCCCGTACAGGCAGTCATAGCCATTGCAGTCATAAGCGATAACATTATATTTCTCATATACTAACTTTTAGCTTTTCCTATATTATTATTTAAAAGGTTCTCTCGCAAAGGTACAGATATTTCAGGAATTATACTAATCAAACCCTTTTATTGCAATCTGAATTGTGCAAGGATACAAGCATACGCCTCCGGTCATATAAAATTGTCTGCCCTTTAATATATTCTGTAATCGCCGACAGTGATTATAAAATCAATAGCAGCGATTATATAATCAGTGACAGCAATTATATAATCACTGCCACTGATTACAGAATATACAACTATCTTTCCGAAAACATATGACATATAAGACAGAAACATGAGCAGATTTGATTTTTTTATTCCAAGGACACGGAAAGAAAAGAAATTTAATAACTTTGCCAATAAGTAATGTTGACATAAAACAAAATGCGATGAAAACAAACATTCCTGAACGCATTGCCGCCCTGAGGGAAGCAATGAAGCAGCATAAAATCGATGCTTATATCATTCCGACTTCCGATCCTCACATGAGTGAATATCCTGCTGACTGCTGGAAATACCGCGAATGGATTTCCGGATTCACAGGTTCAGCCGGAACAGTTGTAATCACAGCCGACAAAGCCGGGCTTTGGACCGACTCCCGCTATTTCCTGCAAGCCTCTACCCAATTGGAAGGGACAGGTATTGAGCTTTTCAAAATGATGTTGCCCGAAACCCCAACCATCCCGGAGTTCTTAGCACACGAATTGGAAAAGGGACAGACAGTCGAACTGAACGGCGAGACATACAGCCTGGCGGAGGCCCGCACACTGGAAAAAGCGCTGGCGGAAAAAGAGATCAAACTGAATACAAACGCTTCGCTGATCGATCCGATCTGGAAAGAACGCCCTGCCATCCCGGAAGCTCCGATGTTTGAAATGCCGGTCGAACTAAGCGGAAAATCAGTCGAGGACAAACTACTTGATATCAACAAGATGTTGCATAAGGCAGGAGCCGACTGCACCATCCTCTCCGCATTGGACGAAGTGGCCTGGACCTTCAATATCAGGGGAACGGACGTTGCCTATAATCCGGTTGTCATCAGCTACGCATTCATTTCCGAGAAGGAGAGTGTACTGTTCGTGAACCCCAAAAAGATCCCTGCCGAAATAGCGGAACATCTAAAGAAAGAAGGAGTGACCCTGGCCGATTACGGCATGTTGGCGACCTTCCTGTCACGGCTGCCGGAACGGACACGGGTGTTTATCGACAGCAAACGGACCAACGTGGCTATCTACAATGCACTGCCTGAAAGCAGCATCCTGATAGAAGGGATCTCGCCCGCCAACCACCTGAAAAGCATCAAAAACGAGACAGAGATAAAAGGATTCCGCAACGCTGTCCTGAAAGACGGTATCGCCATGACCAAGTTCTATTTCTGGCTGGAAAAGAGGCTTAAAGCCGGAGAAAAGGTGACGGAGCTGAGTGCCGCCGCCAAATTGACGGCCTTACGCGCCGAACAGCCTCAATATGTCATGGACAGCTTTGCCAGCATATCCAGCTATGGTCCGCACGGAGCAGTCGTACATTATTCTCCTACACCCGAAACGGATACGGAACTGAAAATGGATAGTTTATACCTGCTCGACTCCGGAGCCCAATATTTAGACGGAACGACTGATATCACCCGTACGATCGCCCTTTGCGACGAGCCGAGCGAGCAGATGAAGAAAGACTTTACCCGTGCCCTGAAAGGTACGATCGGAATTGCCAAATGCAAATTCCCCGCAGGCATACGAGGCTGCCTGATCGACGCTTTCGCCCGCAAAGCCTTGTGGGATGCCGGTATCAACTATCTGCACGGAACCTGCCACGGCATCGGCCATTGCTTGAACGTGCACGAAGGGCCGCAAAGCATCCGCATGGAAGAAAATCCGGTCATCCTGGAACCGGGCATGGTGATGAGCGACGAACCGGCCATGTACCGCCCCGGCGAATATGGCATCCGTACCGAAAATATGATCCTGATCCGTGAAGACAGTGAAACGGAATTCGGGAAGTTCCTCGGTTTCGAGACATTGACTTTATGTTACATCGATACGAAACTGGTTATCCCGTCTATGCTCTCCGTACGTGAGCATGCCTGGCTGAACAAATACCACCAGATGGTATACGACTTGGTAAGCCCGCATTTGAACGAAGAAGAGAAGGCTTGGCTAAAAGAGAAAACGGCAGAAATCTAACGAGTTGAAAGTTGAGAGTTAAAAGCGACATTTTTCTTCACTTTCAACTTTTAACTCTCAACTTTCAACTTTCAACTAAATAATTATGGCTTTAATAAAATCAGTAAGAGGCTTTACGCCTAAGATAGGGAAAGAGACATTTTTGGCAGACAACGCCACCATTATCGGTGATGTAGAGATAGGCGAAGGTTGCAGCATCTGGTTCGGAACCGTGCTGCGAGGCGATGTAAACTCCATCCGTATCGGTAACGGGGTGAATATACAGGACGGCTCCGTCCTGCACACCTTATACGAGAAATCGACAATTGAGATCGGCGACGATGTGTCGGTCGGCCACAATGTCACGATCCACGGGGCAAAGATATGCAACGGCGCCCTGATCGGGATGGGTTCAGTCGTACTGGACCATGCTGTGATAGGTGAAGGTGCAATCGTCGCTGCCGGATCGGTCGTATTGAGCAAGACCATCGTCGAGCCGGGAAGCATCTACGCCGGCGTACCGGCCAAGTTCGTAAAGAAAGTGGACCCGGAACAGGCGAAGGAGATCAACCAGAAGATAGCCAAGAACTATCACATGTATTCATCCTGGTATAAAGAAGAAGAATAGATGAAAAGGATTGGATGGGCAATGCTATTGGTTGCCTGCTGCATAGGAGTTTTTCTGGCATTGCCCTCCAACTATTACCTGCGTAGGGCACTCACCCATTTCCTACCCAAGATCGACCAGTACCCGATCTTCGAGAACCGGATCGTCAAAGCGGGCGATCCTTCCCCGTGGCAACAGGCGAAAGCCTATAACACTTGCTCGATACCGGATAAATATCTTCCGGTATTCAACAACCTGGGGACAGTCGCCTATGTTGTCATACAAGACAGCACGCTGCTTTTCGAACAGTACTGGGAAGATTATTCGCCAGAATCGCACAGCAACTCGTTTTCGATGGCAAAAAGTATTGTTTCGCTGGCCGTCGGATGCGCCATAGACGACGGGATGATCCAGGACGTCGACCAGCCGGTCAGCGACTTTTTCCCCGAATTCGGTGGATATAGCGGAAAGCCGCTCACCATCCGCCACCTGCTGACGATGAGTGCGGGAGTCGATTTCCAGGAGGCTTATTCCTCTCCCTTCTCTCCCACAACACAACTTTACTACGGAGACGACCTTCGCAAGATCGCATTTGGCATGAAAGAGATTGCCGAGCCGGGTATAAACTTCATCTATCAAAGCGGAGTGACACAACTTCTCGCATTCCTGGTTGAAAAAGCGACGGGAGAAAACATCAGTTCCTATGTCTCCCGTAAGCTCTGGACACCCTTGCAGGCCGAAGAAAACGCCTTATGGAGCCTGGACAAAAAGGAGGGCATGGAAAAAGGATATTGCTGCTTCAACAGCAACGCACGCGATTTCGCCCGTTTCGGACAACTCATCCTGAATAACGGGTACTGGAACGGCAAGCAACTGATCTCCGAAAGTTATCTGAAGGAAGCGACTACGCCTGACACGACTCTTCTTTTCACGGAATATAATGAAACGAACCACTGTTACGGATTCCAGTTCTGGCATCTGAACTACAAAGGTATGGACATCCCGTACATGCGGGGAATACTCGGACAGTACGTCTTTATCATCCCTGACAAAAACGCCGTTGTCGTCCGCCTCGGCCACAAACGAAGCCAAACAAGGACGTCACAACACTATCCGGACGATATCGATACCTGGTTGGCTGCAGCACTGGATATCATGGAACAGAGTAAACAACACAATTAATTGCAAATGAAAGAATACAAATACATCCTACTGGACTTAGACGGTACGATTACCGATCCGATGATCGGCATTACCCGATGCGTCGAATACGCATTGAACCATTTCGGCATACAGGTAAACGACCTCCGTGAGTTATGTCCTTTTATCGGTCCTCCCCTTTTGGACTCGTTCCGGGATTTCTATCATTTCACGGACGAACAAGCCAAAGAGGCTACAGAAAAGTACCGGGAACGTTTTGCCGATACCGGTATTTATGAGAACAAGCTGTATGACGGCATGAAAGACTTTTTAGAAGAGGCAATCCAACAAGGTCACATCCTGATGCTGGCGACATCCAAACCGACAGTCTTCGCCAAACGCATCCTGGACTATTTCGATATCGCCCGTTACTTCACCTTCGTCGCCGGTAGCGGCTTAGACGGTTCCTTTTATACAAAAGGAGATGTGATCCGCCATGTATTGGAAAGCAACAACTTGACGGACCATCCCTCAGTCGTCATGATCGGCGACCGCAAACATGATATCATCGGAGCCAAAGAGAACAGACTCGATTCGATCGGTGTGCTTTACGGCTACGGTGACCGGGAAGAGTTGTCGCAAGCCGGTGCTGACTATATCGCAGAGGATATTGCTGGACTTCGCAATCTGCTGCTCCATCAATAGCACAGCCATTTTATCAGATAGCGGCAAAACACGTCTCCGCCGAAGATCCCCACGCAGTAGAGGATTCCCAACCTGTAGCCTTTCAGGTTACAGGACACTTTCAATGCCTGGAACATCCAGACCAGTGCCCAGATCAAAAAGACAAAAGAGACAAGCGACAGCCATATCCCGACAAGGAATCCGGGCTGTTGCATGATCTCTGTCGGGGACATATTCACATCTATCTGTGCAAGCTTCTGCATAGGTGGCAAGAAATTGAAGAGGTTCATGGCGATCAACGGTAATTGTGCGAAAACGACCGTACCCAACACGTCGACCATCCGTATGCGGGAACGGGAAAGCAGCAATCCTCCCAAATAAAACATAACAGCCGGAATCATCCAAACGGCAAAGTGTTCCACTGCATAGCACCACCAGGCCGGATTCGGAGCCGGACCAAAATGTAGCAACCCGTGATAATGCCAGCCGGAATAATAAGAAAGGGTTGTCGATACCACCATTCCGGCCAATCCCCAAAGTAATGCTTCCCAACCGGCAATCCGTTCAAAAGGATTAATCAATCCATAAAGATGTTGTTTGTTCATAACTTATTCGATTTTAATCAGTTTATCAATCAGCTCGTCCAAGATATTCCGGACAGTCGGATAACTGACTCCCATACTCTTCGCCATATCCTTCAGGCTGCCACTGGATTTGATGAAGTCAATTACAAACCGCTGTTCCTTATCCGTCAGTTTCGCCAGTACAGGCAGTTCAAACGTACCGCACACCTCCGTATCGCATTGCCCACAAAACATCCGGCCTACTTTCAGAGGCGCATCACAAGCCGGACATTGCAAGGGCAGTCTTTTTTTGATCTCGTTGTTCATAGGCTTCTTTATTGTTTATTCCGAATGAAAAGATTACTTTACAACAAATGTATTCAATAATTCATAAATACACAAGAAATAATAAATATTATTCATTCATATATAAATATTATTCAAACATATATACAATTATATCATTTATCCTCGATTCAACATAAACCAGGTCAGGAAGCTAAATGAACCACCAGATACCTCCATATCAAAGAAATTAAACTACTTTTGTGACAGAACACTTAAAAACTAAACAAATTATATCATGAGAAGAAACAATCTGTGGATAACAGCCCTTGCATTCGGGCTATCGTTATCGGCCTATGGACAGGGTAGACAGGAAGGTGGTATCTCTTCCGGGATGTTGCAGGAAATCAAGCAAGCCTACAAAGGAACGCCAGCCGACAAAGCCATTCACAACGCGATCGCGGGTAACGACATCAACAAACTGGCAATCAACAACGACAGTAAAAACAATTTCGACACCTACTTTTCCAACAAAGTGAACAGCAAAGGGATCACGAACCAAAAATCATCCGGCCGTTGCTGGTTGTTTACAGGACTGAACGTAATACGTGCACAGGTCATCGCCAAGTATAACCTGCCGGAATTCGAACTCTCGCAGAACTATAACTTCTTCTGGGACCAGCTTGAGAAGGCCAACCTTTTCCTCCAAGGAATCATCGACACGCGGGAAAAGCC
>ENA-OPCS01001852-OPCS01001852.1-human-gut-metagenome-genome-assembly--contig:-NODE-1852-length-10283-cov-2.216856_pt1 | contig 10283 bp, 10 predicted proteins | sample MGYA00241256_ERZ501492 | MGnify/ENA primary metagenome ERZ501492 (study PRJEB25962, sample SAMEA2042512) | human gut metagenome | biome: human gut; feature: human-associated habitat; material: faeces... | reverse complement strand
GCTAGCGGAATGCATTCAGCGCCTCTGCATCGTCCGCGCACAAGCTGCGCACCGTCAGCACTTCCCCGCTGGGCAGGGTGAATGTTCTGGGTTCGATCTTCATGATTTCTTCTCCCCTCTTTTATATAGCCCTCATAATAGCACATTTGCCGCGCAAATACAAACAAAAGAGCCGCAGCGCCCTGTTACAGGCACTGCGGCTTTCTTCAACTTCAGCAGTAGAAGCTGGCTTACTTCACCATGCTTGCGACTTCAGCAGCGAAGTCGTCAGAACGCTTCTCCAGGCCCTCGCCCTTGACGAAGTGGGTGAACTTGATGACCTTGATGTCGCCGCCCAGGTCCTTTGCGACCTTGGCAGTGTACTGACCGACGGTCATGTCGCCGTCCTTGACGAACTCCTGATCGACCAGGCAGTTCTCCTTGAAGTACTTCTTGATCTTGCCCTCGATCATCTTCTGCTTGACAGCGTCGGGCTTGTTGGCGTTCTTCGGGTCGTTTGCCATCTGAGCGAGGAGGATCTCCTTCTCCTTGGCGACGACCTCAGCGGGGACAGCAGCCTCATCAACGTAGCTGGGGTTGGCAGCTGCGACCTGCATGGCAACATCCTTGCCGTATGCAGCGAACTCGTCCTTAGCCTCGATGCCGTTGGAGGTCTCGAAGTTGACCAGGATGCCGTGGGTGCCGCCGCCGTGGACGTATGCAGAGCAGACGCCCTCGTAACGGACGAAACGGCGGACCTTGATGTTCTCCTTGATGACCAGGATGAGGTTCTTCAGAGCCTCATCGACGGTCTCGCCGCTCTCGGTCTTGCATGCCATCAGAGCCTCGACATCAGCGGGGTTCTGCTTCATGATGACCTTGGTGGCCTCCTTGACGAAGGCGACGAACTTGTCGTTCTTGGCGACGAAGTCGGTCTCGGCGTTGACCTCGATGACGACGCCCACCTTGCACTCGGGGCAGTAATCAGCGTAGACCATGCCCTCGGCAGCCACGCGGCTTGCCTTCTTGGCGGCGGTAGCCAGACCACGCTCACGCAGGATCTCGATTGCCTTCTCGAAGTTGCCGTCAGCCTCGGTCAGAGCCTTCTTGCACTCCATCATGCCGCAGTCGGTCTGCTTGCGCAGTTCCATAACGTCCTTTGCAGAAATAGCCATTTTGGTATTCTCCCTTACACAGTATTTGTTGGTTTGTGAGAATTTCGGGAAATCAGGCGTTTGCTGCGTCCTCAGCGGGAGCGGCCTCCTGGTTGCCCTGCTTGCCTTCCAGCACAGCGTCAGCCATAGCGCCAGCGATCAGCTTGACAGCGCGGATAGCGTCGTCGTTGCCGGGGATGACGTAGTCGATCTCGTCGGGGTTGCAGTTGGTATCAACGATAGCAACGATGGGGATGTTCAGCTTGCGAGCCTCAGCAACAGCGATGCGCTCCTTGTGGGGGTCAACGATGAACATGGCCTTGGGCAGGGTCTTCATGTTCTTGACGCCGCCGAGGTACTTGTCCAGCTTCTCCATCTCCAGCTCCAGCTTGGCCACTTCCTTCTTGGGCAGCAGCTCGAAGGTGCCGTTGTCCTTCATGTTCTGCAGCTGAGCCATACGGTCGATGCGCTTGCGGATGGTGCGGAAGTTGGTCAGCATACCGCCCAGCCAGCGAGCGTTGACGTAGTGCATACCGCAGCGCAGAGCCTCGTCACGGATGGACTCCTGAGCCTGCTTCTTGGTGCCGACGAACAGGATGTCGCCGCCCTCAGCTGCAACTTCCTTCACGTAGTTGTAAGCCTCGTCCAGCTTCTTGACGGTCTTCTGCAGGTCGATGATATAGATGCCGTTGCGCTCGGTGAAGATATACTTCGCCATCTTGGGGTTCCAGCGGCGGGTCTGGTGACCAAAGTGAACGCCTGCCTCGAGAAGCTGCTTCATAGAAACGACTGCCATAGTAAAATTACCTCCAAAATTTGTTTTGCCTCCGCACACCGTGATCTGCCGCCGTATCGGACGGTTGCAGACTGCCCTCCACCCCTGAGCCTGCGTTCACGACCATCGAATACCGTCTAGTCGGCCTTTTTCCCAGCGGTCTTCGTCGTTTCTTCTCGCAATCCGTCAGGATTGCTTCGAAAAATCTCCTTGACCGCCGAAAAAAATTCTCGCCGATTCGGCATCCTCTGGCCGCGAGCACAGGCTCGCCGGGCACAAAAGGGCATAGTGATGCGTGTGTAATGCTAAGTAATAATAGCACAAACCTCTGGCCGTTGCAAGGGGTTTTCGTGCTTTTTTCTAAAAAGAATCGTAGTTTTTCGTCAATCTGCGCCCTCGGCGATGCTCTCGAGGCCCATCCGGCTCAGGGCATAGCCTTTGCCGAACATGAGGTCGTACTGGAGCAGCCAGTGCTCATCGCTCCACTTCTGCTGCAAGGGGGTCAGCTCGTTCGAGGCGGTGCCGTCCTTCTCCAGAATGGTGCCGCGGGTGTTGGCCCGGTAGGCGGCCCGGAGCTGACGGCCAAGGAACTGGAAGTAGGCGGGCTGACGCAGGCCGAACAGCTCCATCATCACCGGCGAGATGTCGTAGGCGGCGATGGTGCCGAGGTCCACGGCCCGGTCGGAATAGTTCGACCACATCAGCAGGGTGGTCTGATGGAGGCGGGGGTCGGCGCTGGAGCCGGTGGCATAGCCGCTGCGGGTGTAGATGTCGTAATTGGAATCGATGGGGTTGTAGTGGTCGCCCCAGAACACGAGGATGACCGGCTCGTCCACCTGCGAGAAGTAGTCCGTCAGCCTGCCCAGCATGGCGTCGGCGTCCCGGATGCCGGTGGCAAAGTCTTCCAGCGCACCCACGGTGCTGGCCTTGAGGCCCGCCGGGGCTTCGGTGACTTTCACCCGCTGGTCGTCGGGGTAGTTATCCTTATTATAATTGGTATGGTTCTGCATGGTGACGGCGTGGAGGAAGACGGGGGCGTCGGACTTCGCCTTCATGGTCTCGTACTGGCCGATGATCTGGTCTGCCATGGAGTCGTCGGTGACGAGGCCGGTGGTCCAGTAGTGGCGGCGCACCTTCTGGACGCCGTGCATCTTCTCGAGGCTGATGAAGTCGTCGAGGCCGAGGTTGGGGTAGGCCGTGTCGCGGCTCCAGTATCTGGCCCAGAAGCAGTGGACCGCCGCCGTCTGATACCCTTCGGTCTTGAGGTAGCTGGGCAGGGCGAACATGGGTTTCGTCACGTGCTGCTGGTAGGGCTTGCTGCCGCTGGGCAGATAGGACACCGAGTAGCCCGTCAGGGCCTCGAACTCCACGTCACAGGTGCCGCCGCCGAAGCTGGGGCTGTAGACCCGGCCATAGGCGCTGGTCTGCTGCAGAGCGTGGAGGTTGGCCGAGACGTCGGTGTCGAACTGGAAGCCGTACTGTTCCAGCTCCGAGACGTCCCAGTAGGACTCGTCCATCACGTAGAGGATGGTGGGCTGCTTCACCTGTTCGTCTGCCGGGGTCTGGGCGGCGTAGGAGCCGGGGTAGACCGGGCTGGTGGTGTACTTCTCCCCTGCCTCCACGTCGTCGAGGATGGCGTTGATGGCCTCCTCCGAGTAAGTCTCGGGCTTGTCGATCTCCAGATTCGTCAGGTTGGTGAGGAAGCTGGTGATGACGCCGTAATAGCGGTAGTAGCGGTCCTGCATCCATGCGTCGGGCAGGATGCCCAGCGACTGGGTGACGGCAGGCTGCAGAAACACCCCGAAGATGAGGGCGCAGGTGGCCGCTGTGCTGGCCGCGAAGCCCGCCAGACGCTGCACCCACGGCAGCTTCTGACGCCCCCGGTAGAGGAAGAAGGAGCCGACGGTCAGAGCCAGCACCACGACGCCGGAGACGACCATGCTCTTCTGGACGTGGATGCCCGCCGCGGAGGCCACGCCGGCCGCCTCGGACACCTGCATCAAGTCCCACGGGAGGAAGGGCTCGCCCCGGAGCTGCAGGATGTAAAAGTCCACCGTGGCGGGCAGACAGCCCAGCAGGGCCGACAGGAGGGTGGCCAGCGGGGCGAAGCGGGTGAGCCAGTCCACCGCCATCCAGACGAGGAAGAGCAGCCCCCACGCCAGCAGGTAGGCTTCTGCGTGGGGAAAGATGTACTGCACAAAGGTATCTCCGCTCAGGGCGCCGCGGGCGATATACTCGGTGAGCACCAGAAACAGAAGGGTGGCCACAGGCGGAAACAGCAGCCGCGCCCCGTGCAGCCGGAGGGACGCAGCACTCGGATGGTGTGTCATAAAGAAGTTCCTTTCACTTCTGCGTTTTTCTTATTATTTGAGGCGGCAGACTCCGCCCCAGTCCTCTATTATAATCATCCCGCCTCCAAAATCCAGCCCTGACGGGCAAAAAACGGGTGAAAATCTTTCATCCGTTCAGCCACTGATGCAATTTATCCAGCAGTCCCCCGTGGGAGGGCGGCGGGGCGGGGATGTCCGTCCGCACGAGGATGGCGTCCAGACCGATGCGCTCGATGTCGGCCCACGGGATGGTCAGGGTCTCGTCCCGGCCCAGCAGCCCGAAGAGCCGGGGCCGCCCCAGCAGAAGCAGGCTCCCGATGCGGGCCGTGTCGGCGTCCAGCTCCACATCGTCCACCCGGCCAAGGCAGGCCCCGTCCTTCAGCTGGACGACTTCCTTGCTGCACAGCTCCCGAAAGGTCATCTCCCCCGCCCCCTTACAGTCCCATCCTATGCCGGTGCGGGCCGGACGATGCAAAAGGGCTGGAAAATACTGCCCCGGATGTGCTATACTGGGCGCAGTGCGATCCCAACTTTTTTTAAAGAGGTATCATCGATGTATAAAAATATCGTGTTCGACTTCGGCGGCGTCATGGTGGATTTCGACCCCCACAAGTACCTCATCGACCTGTTCGGGAACCGGGAGCTGGAAGAGGAGGTCTACGACCTGACCTTCGGCAGCAGAGAATGGCAGCTGCTGGACGCGGGCCGCATCACCCGCCGGGAGGCCAACGAGCGGATGCTCGAGCGGGCCAGAGCCGTGGGCCGGGGCTTCGAGGTAGAGGGCGTGCTGGACGACTGGATGAGTATGCTCCGTCCCCGCCGCCGGATGCAGACGCTGGTGGCGCAGCTCAAGCAGCGCGGCTACTGCGCCTACTACCTGAGCAACATCCCCGAGGACGTGCTGGACCTGCTGATGCACCGGGACTTCGAGGGCCTCTTCGACGGCGGCGTGGCCTCCTGCGAAGTGAAGATCAACAAGCCCGACCCCCGCATCTATCAGGCCCTGCTGGACAAGTACCATCTCCGGGCCGATGAGTGCATCTTCATCGACGACCGGGCCGAAAACCTCGTAGCCGCCAGCGCTCTGGGCTTCGGCATCTACGAGATGCACAACGTCGGCACCCTGCTGCGCAGCCTGCCCACCTTCGGCGTCAGTCTCCACTGAAGCACAAATGATAAAAGACCCCTGCCCGGCAAGGCCGTCGGGCAGAGGTCTTTTTGTTGCGCAAAGCTTACTTCTTCTCGTAGCTCTGGCAGTAGTGCGGGATGTCCACCTGCTGAGAAGAGCAGGTGCAGCGCTCCGTCACCGTGATCTCGGGCAAGTCACACTTGCAGCTCCCCACGTTGTGGCGGCACTCGCAGACATCACAGCGGACACCTGTGTTTTCCATTCATTCATCACCTCTTTGTCCCTAGGTTGCCCCAAAGACGCGGGATGATGCAGGATAGGCCGGTGTTATTTTTTACCAGTTGGCCAGATCGGCGCCCAGCTTGCGGCAGGCAGCCTGAACGTCGTCGTCGGGCGTCTCGTTGCAGATGAGGCCCTCGTCGCTGAAAAGCTGTGCGCCGTCCTCTTTGGCGCGCTCGCACCAGTCGCGCATCCACTGGCCGTCGCCCCAGCCGTAGGAGCCGAACAGAGCCACCTTCTTGCCGTTCAGAGAGCCTTCGAGGCCCGCGAACATCGGCTCGAACTCGCTCTCCTCCAGCTGCTCCGCGCCCATGGCCGGGCAGCCGAAGGCCACCACGTCATACTCGCCCAGCTTTGCTGCGTCCATCTCGGCGCAGGGGACGATGGCGGCGGCAGCGCCTGCACCCTCCGCGATGCAGTTTGCCATGGTCTCGGTGTTGCCGGTCGCGCTCCAGAATACGATTGCTACTTTGCTCATAATGTTCAGCCTCACTTTTGATTTATTGGGTTAGCCATTTCTAACTTTTTACTCCATAAAAATGCGTCGGAAGCAGGCTCAGACGCATCTCTTTAGTTAGATTTCTCTAACCATCCATAGGATACCACAGCGCCGCTGCTTTGTCAAGCGGTCGCAGAGGCTAACTTTTCCAGAAGTTTTACCCCGCTCTCACCAGCCGGAACGCCACCGTCAGCACCCCCAGGATGACCGGCTGATGGAGCAGATAGAGCACCAGCGAGTGACGGCCCATCCAGCCCAGCGGCGGGCAGACCGACCTGCGCAGCGGCGCGAGGCGTCCGCGGCCCACGAGGTGGTGGAGGAAGTACCCCGCCCAGAACAGAAACAGCCAGGGCAGCAGCGGGAAATAGTCGGTGGAGAAAAAGCTCTTCGGCATGAAGCCCAGATAGGCCGTGGTGTAGCTGGCGTAGAGGGCCTGCGGCAGGGCCAGACGCCCGCCCGGCAGGTTCCAGAAGCCGCTCATCGTCGGGTAGGTCCCCCAGAACAGCAGGGCGCTGACGGCCACGCCCACGGCGGGCCGCGGCGCAGCAGCGGGTCCAGCGCGGCGGTGAGGAGCATGGACGAGCCCAGCAGAGTCAGCACCCCGAACCACACCACGTCCTCGGGCAGGAAGAGCAGGGTGACGGCTGTGACCAGCGCCCCTGCCCCGAAGACGACAGCTCCCCGCCGGAACGGATGATGCCCCAGCGGCAGGCAGAAGCCCGAAAGCAGGATGAAGACCCAGCAGATGCTCTGCTGCCACACAAAGCCCGGGCGTCCGGTGTACCACTTCTGGGCCACGCCGAAGAGGAACACCACGTCCCACATCCCGTGGTAGAGCATCATGCTGATGAGGTCGAGTCCCCGCAGCTCGTCCAGAAGACGATAGCGGGCGGCAGTTTGCAGTTCCATAGAGTCCTCCTTCCCTCTGATCAGACTGGGGAGATCATAGCACAAAAAGACCTCCCTGTAAAGACAGGGAGGCCGCAGTGGTTCAACGCTTACTTCTCATCGCGGGGCAGCAGGCAGTTGAGCAGGATGGCCACGAAGGCAGCAGGCACGATGCCGCTCTCACCGCAGATGAGCTGGACGAACTGGGGGGTGTTGGCAAGGATCTTGGCGTTTGCACCCATGCCGTAGCCCACGCCCAGCGCCACAGAGACGATGGTCAGGGTGCGGGGAGTCATCTTCTCCTTGGTGATGAGCTGGATGCCCGACACCACGATGGAGGAGAACATCATGACGGCAGCGCCGCCCAGAACGGCCTGCGGCATGATGGAGATGAGTGCGCCCAGCTTGGGGATGAGGCCGCAGAGCATCAGGAAGATGGCGCCGGTGGCCAGTGCGCCCCGGTTGACCACCTTGGTCATGGCCACGAGGCCCACGTTCTGGCTGAAGGAGGTGTTGGGCAGGACGCCGAAGCAGGCGGCGACGGTAGAGCCGAGGCCGTCGCAGATGATGCCGCCGCTCAGCTCCTTATCGGTGGCCTCGCGGCTCATGCCGCCCTCCATGACGCCGGAGATGTCGCCCACCGTCTCCACGGCGGTGACGATGAACATGATCATGACGGGCAGGATGGCGCGGAGGTCGAAGACGATCTTGACCGGCACCAGCTTCGGGATGGCGAACCAGCTGGCCTCAGCGACCTTGTTCCAGTTCAGCACCCATGCTTTGGTAAACTCCACGCCGTCAGCGGTGACGCCGGTGGTGGGCAGGACGAAGCCCATGACGATGGCTGCCAGATAGCCCGCGATGATGCCCACGAGGATAGAGGAAGAGCTGAGGAAGCCCTTGGTCCAGTGCTTGAAGAGGAGGATGACCACCAGCACGAAGACGGCCAGCAGCAGGTTCTCCACCGAGCCGAAGTCCTTGGCTGCGTTGCCGCCGCCGAAGGAGTTGACGCCCACGGAGATGAGGGACAGGCCGATGGACAGCACGACCGTGCCGGTGACCACCGGCGGGAACAGCTTGCGCAGGGGCTTCAGAAAGACGCCCAGCACGCTCTCGAACAGGCCGCCCAGAATGGATGCGCCCATCATGGCGCCGTAGGCCGTGACGTCGCCGCCCATGGTGGCAGCCACGCTGTTGAACACGCCCAGAAAGCCCGAGCTGGTACCCATGATGATCGGCACTTTGCCGCCCACAGGGCCGAGGCCGTACAGCTGCACCAGCGTGACGATGCCCGCCACGAACATGGCGTTCTGCAGCAGGCTCACCTGCAGGTCTGCGAACTCACCGCCCGCGAGGCCGCAGGCGCTGGTGATGATGAGCAGCGGGGTGAGGTTGCCCACGAACATAGCGAACACGTGCTGCAATCCCAGCGGGACAGCGTGGCGCAGCGGCATTTTCGCCTCAAACTCATATGCCGAATTTTCCAGTTCAGCGCTTTTTATCATATCCTGGCTCCTTTACTTCACTTCAGGTTTTTGTAACAAGCATAGAAAATTATAGCAGACCGGAACCGGGAACGGTAGGGCTTTTTCGAGTTTTTATTCATATTTTCGTCATAAGTCGTACTTATGGGGGTTGCTCTCTCAGTCTCACTTCGTTCGACAAGGCCAGGTTGCGGCTCGTGGCATCGCTTCCTGTATCTTTTTGCCGAAGTTTATGGTATACTTGTTTTGCACCCGGTGCCCTCGCATTGACACCTTTGTTGTATCTATAATTTTGTGTTACAACAGCTATAAGCTGAAATCCAGAGGAAAGAGGAACATCGAATGAAAATTACAGAAAAATGCAAAGTTATTGTGGCAGGCAGCCTTGTGGCCACTCTGATGGCAGGTACTGCATTGCCTGCGCTGGCCGCCAGCCCCGCCGGGGACGTTCCCTTTGCGGTGCTCGCGCAGCAGAATAGTGCTGTGACCCCGGAGCAGGTAGAAGCGCTGATCAGCCAGATCGGTACTGTCACGCGCAGCAGACGCGCGGCAATCGTGGCCGCTTTGGATGCCTATAACCAGTTGGATGATGCAGAAAAAGCTGCTGTCACCAATTTTGGCGTGCTGGCAGAAGCACAGCAGATTCTTGGTATTCAGGATGCACTTGCAAAGTGCAATGTCAACTACGATGCAGTAGAAGACTGCTGGGCGATTACAACCCCGCATGATGACAACATCGATAAGCGCAAGACGTGTGGCATTGGCCCCAACCTTTATATCTGGGACAAGGGGAACACTATTGTTTTCTGGGAAGATTTTACTTACATGGGCTCTTCCGAGCTGGATATCGATGACATCATTCTGCGCGGTGGAGATTATAAGTACACTTACATTTGTGATTATGATAACTCCGGTTATGGATACGACAAAGAGCTTGGTAAATGGTTTGCATGGGCCACCTTTGAAATGGAAGACAGTGAAGTCGAATGGTTGCGAAACCTTTTGAGTGCCGATACCGTTATCATGCGTTTCGAGGGAACGGATTATAGCAAGTTTGATTACACATGGACGGTGCAGGACCGGCAGGCAATCACCGATATTATTGACCTCTATAATCTTCTGAAAGCAGTTACACCGGAAGTGCGTGAAAAAGCACTGCGTAACTAATACGTTCGGCCTAGAGAATAGAAGCTTGGAAGAAAAAGTCTCTTCATTCCAGTGAACAGGAGCGTTCCCGATGTGGCGCAGAAGAGAAAAGACTGGAACGGCCTTATATCTGGATTCAAGGCAAGTGACCTTGTGTTTCTGGATGAAAGCGGATGCAATACGGATATGACAAGGCGGTATGCCTATTCGCTTGGAGGAAGCAGAGCTGTTGATTCCGCACCACTTTCCAAGCCCAAGAACACGACCATTCTGTCATCGATTCAGACACTACGCTATACGACTTTCTCAGGCGGAACAACTGTGGAGAGGTTTAAGCGGTATCTGGAAATTGACTTGCTTCCTCATCTGAACGATAATTCTGTTCTCATAATGGATGATATGAAGTCGCACCATGCAAAGGCAGTGAGAAATCTGCTGGACAGCTCCGGTGTTCGATACATTTATCTTCCACCATATAGTCCTGATCTGAATCCTATTGAAAAGCTCTGGTCGACGGTGAAGTCTTTCCTTCGTAAATTCAAGGCGAGGACGCTGGATGCTCTTCCAAATGCGATTCAGAATGCTTTTCACTCTGTGACTATCTCTGATTGTTCCGGCTG
>ENA-OPCS01001844-OPCS01001844.1-human-gut-metagenome-genome-assembly--contig:-NODE-1844-length-10331-cov-1.660860_pt1 | contig 10331 bp, 3 predicted proteins | sample MGYA00241256_ERZ501492 | MGnify/ENA primary metagenome ERZ501492 (study PRJEB25962, sample SAMEA2042512) | human gut metagenome | biome: human gut; feature: human-associated habitat; material: faeces... | reverse complement strand
ACCATACCTTACTCCAGCTGTAGTAATAATAGCTGGATGTAGACGAAGAACCATCCGCTCCCCACTCTGTACGGTCAACCCGATACATTGTTTCGTTTTCCTTACGGATACTTGAAGTTATACACGGGGTGTTTTTAACGGTCACAACAAACACGGCTTTCTTTTTACCGTATTTTGCTGTGATTTTCGCCTTTCCTGCACGGCGGGCAACAATCTTGCCCTTCTTATTAACAGTTACAATGGCCTTATTGCTTGAAGACCATTTAACTTTGCTGGCTGTCTTGACTCTAAGAGTCTTTGACTGGCCGGCTTTCAGGGTTACCTTAGTGGTCTTTGTTTTGGAAGCAGCCTGCACAGGTGCGACCATCAGCAGCATAGCTGCGAAAACCACCATCATCATAGTTACCATTCTTTTTGCTCTTGTCATAATTATTCTCCTCTCTTTGTTTTATTTTTTATGACACCTATAATATGCAAGACAGAAGCAAAAACAAAAATCGCAAAAAAGCGCCGTAAAAAAAGAGCCTCTTATTGAGACTCTTAAACGAAACAGAACTAATTTTTCCAGATGCCAGCCTTCACATAGCTGTCATGCATCCTGGTAAATCTGCTTTCCGGCATACCGTGAAGGTCTGAAAGCGCCTTCTCTATATACTGGAAAGTCAGCGGCCTGCTGCTTCGCAGAGCGTTTTTGTTGAGTACATAATCCCTATATGACTCAGCAAAATATTCTGAAGCATTCTGGGTTACATACGCTTTATTAAAGGATGTTACCAGTCCTTTTTCTTTTGCGTATATATTTTTCCATTCTACTCTTGTATCAGCATAATTGGAAACCCAGCCAAGCAGATGTCCTAGTTCATGATAAACGGTATTATCTGCTTCTTTTAATGTGATACTCTGACCTTTTGCGGTGAAGTATCCGGAATAATTAGCATTTCCGTCAATTATCAACTGAAACTTCAACAGTTCAAAAGCACGAAGTAGATTCTCATCTGCCCGTCCTGCCAGCTGACGGATTGTCATATTTTTCTGACTTTCCGGCATTACGGTCACACTGCAGCGGCCTTCCCAGTTGCCGCTCTTGGCTGTAATAATTGCTTTTCCAGCCTTTTTTGCAGTTACTTTTCCATTTTTGGAAACCGTAACTACTGCCTTATTACTACTGCTCCAGGAAATTTTTCCAGGTGCATTTGTAACCTTCAGAGTTACAGTTTTGCCTGCATAGAGAGACCGGCTTGTGTAATTTAAAATCGGATTTTTCTTAACCGTAATCTGCACTTTAAGGACAACTTTATTTCCCTTTTTCGCAGTCACAGTTGACTTTCCAGGTTTAACCGCACGCATCTCTCCTTTCTTAGACACAGTAACAACCTTTTTGTTACTGCTTTTCCATTTTGCGTTGGAATAACCGCCAACGAAGAATGTACTATTTGTGTACAGCACCTTCTTCATTGTTTTTGTTGCAGCCTGCGCTGGCATCGCAGCTGTCAGCATCATTACCATCATACATATAAGCATGAGGATTTTTTTTAAATTTTTTTTCATCTTATTTTTCCTCCCTGATTTTTTTTGGATACAGATAATATGCAAAATCGGGAGAAAAACAAAATAAGACAGAGCCAATCATGGCTCTGCCTTATTTCATTTCCAAAGTGGTCCATATATTTTCTGGATTTTTGCAACCTGTGCATTTGTCAGCTTACTTAATGCAGATTTAATTGCTGCATATGTTTTTGGTCTTGTAGATTTCAGTTTACTGTTGTTCAGGGTATAATCCTTGAAAGATTCAGCAAAATATTCTGAGGCATTCTGTGTTACATAAGCCTTGTTAAAGGCTGTAACCTTAGACTTTTCCGCATTGTAGATTTTCTTGAATGCTGCTGTCTGGTCAGCATTACCTACTACAAAGGCAAGAAAATGTCCCAGCTCATGATAAACTGTGTTATCAGAAGCTATCAATGTAATCTTTCTGTCTCTTGCATTGAAATATCCGGTGTAGTTTTTAACCGTAGAGTTAATATAGATTTTAAACCCAAGCTTATTAAAAGCATCTCTCACCTTTTTATTTGCCTTTTGTGCAACCTTATTAACCTTTACGTATTTCTTTACTACAGGAGCTTTGGCAATTGTTGTCACTGCTTTTGCCTGAACCGGCATAACCGGCGCTGCCGGAGTCACCGCCATGCACACCGTCATGGCCAATGCTGCAATCTTGTTTAAAAAGTTCTTTTTCATCTTTTTTCCTCCTTTTTGGTATATTCTGAAGCTCTTGATGGCTTTGAAATTAATATGAAAAAAAAGTAAAAAAATGAAACGTTTATTTTTTTTGCGAACAAAATTCATCATATTATAATTGTAATATTCATTTGATTACAGCAAAAAGCTGTAGTACAATATAATCAAGATTAAGGAGGGTAAACAAAATGAATAAGACAAAAACACGTACCGGGCTTTCAGCCCTGTTTGCTGTACTCCTGGCAATCATGATTGCCGTTCCGGCAATCCTCCAGAGCGGAGCAAACGCAGCCGTTAACAGAAAGCGGCCAACAAAAGCCACTCTAACGAGTGTAAAAGCAATATCTTACAACAAGGTCAGCCTCAAATGGAAGAAGTCCAAAAATGTCACTTCTTATGCGGTATATTACAAGGCTTCCAATTCCAAGAAATGGGTCAAGATTGCAAATGTGAGTTCCAAGAAGACCGGATATACTCACAAATCTTCCAAGAAATACCCATTAAAACAGGGTAAGACCTATCAGTACCGTATCCGTGGATACAACAAGAAAGCGAAAGGCAGCAAGAAATGGGGCAAATATTCTTCCATCAAGAAGGTGAATATTCCGAAGAAACCGGCTGCAAAACCGACAGAGACACAGAAGCCAACAGCAAAGCCAACGGAAGCGCCGAAACCGACGGTAGCTCCAAAGCCAACGACGGCTCCGAAACCAACGGCAGCGCCAAAACCAACGGTTACACCGATTCCAAAGCCTACGGCAATACCGAAACCGACAACGATTCCGAAACCGACGGCGATTCCAAAGCCTACTGAAGCACCAAAGCCGACAGCTGCTCCACAGCCAACAAAGGCTCCGCGGCCTACCGCTACACCAAAGCCAACGGCTACACCTAGACCGACAGCAACTCCGGCTCCGACAGCTACACCTAAACCGGTTAAGGTTTCAAGTATTACATTAAATCAGACATCTTTAACCATGACTTCAAAAGGCCAGACCGCAAGTCTTACTGCGACAGTAAGTCCAGGAAATGCAGCAAACAAGAGTATTACATGGAGTAGTTCAAATTCAAGTGTTGCTACTGTAAACGCAAACGGAACTGTTACAGCAATTGCAAATGGAACAGCTGATATTACTGCTACTGCTGCTGATGGCAGTGGAGTGAGCGCGAAGTGTAGTGTGACGGTGAGGGTGCCGAATAATGTAAGGAATATTACGTTAGAGGGTGGAAAGTCAAAGACTATTGGACCAGATATCGATGATTTTGATAACATTGATTTTAAACAGGTTACATTTGATATAAAAAATGATAATAAAAGCATTGAAATTGCAGGGTTTAATGCAACTGAATATGCAGCCGGAGTAACAATTGAGGGGTTGAGAAAAGGATACGCTATTATAATTGCAAAATACAATGGAGCAGTGTTATTGACTTATAACGTAACAATCGCATCAGACTGGCAGGAATATCTCGGATATGTTTCCTGGCGCCATACTGTTGAATCAAAAATTTGGACAGACGGAATGTCATTGAAAGATAAGATGGATACAGCAAGGGACTTCATTAAAACAAATTATGATTATAAGAATGGTTCCGGCGCAGCAGTATATGTCTATAACGACAAGACTCTTGATTGCCATTCTGCAACTGAGATAATGGGTGATTTTGCAAAGGACGCAGGCGCAAATGTTAAATACAGTAACACCACAACAGGTTTGTATTATGACTATTTTGCAGATTCTAAGGCAGGAAGACATACCTTTAATGTTATCTTTATCGATGGAGCGTGGGCTCCATATGACGCTTCGCCATTACCGTAATTAAATATTCGCAAAAAAACAGACCATATTTTATATGGTCTGTTTTTTTGTTATAAATTATTTGTCATTTTGCGTCTTCTTATTTTTTTGCATTACTATATTAATGTTATATTGTTTAATTGCAATTCTATGTATCTTGTGTTATGATTCTAATTAAGGAAAGTTATGGAAAAAAGGCGGCAGGCCCATCTGTTATTTTTTTTACAGGAGGGCAAACAAAAGCCCTCCGAGTTTATGATTTAGGAGGGTAATATATGTCATATAGTGATTTTATACAGACATTTACATTTATGTTCGAAGTTTTTGTATTTATGTATTCAATAAACAAAGAAAGGTAGCCGCCCTCTATCCCCATAGTTAGCGGCTACTTTTAGCTATACATAGGGGTCTGCCTTCTCTATGACTTTCCCCTTTCTATATATAGTATACCATATTTCATTCTATTGTTCAATACATTGTGCATCTTTTGTCATAAATAATAGAGCATATACAAAAAGTATACGCTCTATTATTTTAGTTGTTATTTGTGTTTTCTGCGTTTTCTGGTGTTTTTATTTTTTGAATCATAAACAATCAAACCAGTTCCGAGAATTGCCATTGTTCCAAAGCCAAAGAATATAAATTTCCATATTCCGTCTGCACCAGTAGTTGGCATTACGAAATTCGGTGTATTTGTCACTTCAAATGTTGCTTCATAGAAATACCACTTGTTAGTATAGCCTTCATCAAATCGTCCCTGGTCTGTTGCGGCAGACATATCTTTTGCCTGCTTATCTGTCATTGTAATTGGAAGCGTTATATTGATTGGGTCTTTTAAGAGTGACATTCCTGTAATAGTTTTTGTTTCTGTAATTTGGTATTCACCCTGGTCCAAGTTTTCCCAAATGATATAACCATTTGCATCAGTTGTTGCTTTCGTGGTTTCACCTTGTTTTAACAATGGAATAAAAGAATTCAACGCATCCATTGTGTATGGCTGGCTCTCTTTTACAAATTTCAATTCAAATTCAACTCCGCTAAGAGGCGTCTTACCATCATCGGAAAGTTTTCTGATTTTAATTTTGCATGGAGTTGGTTCATTATAGAATTTCTTAACATCTATCTGCTGATTCTTTTCAGACCAAATTTGAGTAGTATCGTCAAGCACATATTCACTTGGTGTTTTAACTTCCTGATACGTTACCGTGCAGCCAATTGGAATTACGATATCAGTTTTCCCATCTCCGTCTTTATCGCCATACTTATAAAATGTGTCGCTATTATATCCAGGTGCCAAATTTTGATTGTCAAAGTTTACGAAACCTTTATTATCAGACTGTAGATACCACGTCTTTTTCAGCGCACCTTTCGCTTCGCATTCCTGAACAGTCGTATATTTTCCATCGTATAAACGTACTTTAAAGACTGTACCAACAACAGGGTCTCCTTTTGAACTAAGTTTCTGTGCAAATGCACTAAGTTCATCAGTCTCCGGCTCATTCGTAAACGTCATCTGTTTTGTCGCTCCAGCATCAGCCGGCAGTGTAACCGTAATCGCCTGCGGCGTATTGTTTTCCTTGTGGCCGTTTGGCGCGATATCTTCTCTTACATAATAAGTATATGTACCATTTGCCTGACATGGTAACGTAATTGTATTTGTTACACCGTTCTGACCAGTTGTTGCTGTGCCAACTTTTTGAGTGCACCATTGGTCACTGTAGATTCCAAACTCTGCACCGCTAACGGTATAAGCACTTAAATCCAGGATGTCCTGAGGTGCTGTTGACTGTTTTGTAATTTGTACCTTTGGTGTTTCCAGATTCTTTACATCATAATAATATACAGACTGATAAACTGTTGTTGATATTGTAACGCTTATGTCTGCTGCGGTTATAAATCCGGCAGGTGTATGTGTTTCTTTTATGGTGTATGTATGACCTGGCCATACATCAGCATCAAACTGATGTGCATTCTGGTTTTGAATTGTTATACTGCCAAGATTGGTTGCTCCTTCGTATAATGTAAACTGAGCTCCAATTAAATTGTTATTCCAATTATTATTTCCGTCCTTTTTGCTAACGGCAATTTTACTTGGATTCCAATCATTCTTTATATCGTATTGATATGTTTTTTTATAATTAGCGCCAGTTCCAATTGTTACTGTAATTGGTGCCGCTGTCTTTCTGCATGCAGGTGTTTTAGTTTCTTTTATTGTATATGTTTGGCCACCTTTACAGTCATACTCAAATTCTTTATAATTTGCATCTGTAATTGTTATTGAAGAACATGCGTTTCCGTTTGCGTCATATAAGGTAAACTCTGTATTTACCAAATCGGCGGACCAGTTTCCAGTTTCATCCACTTTTTTTATTTGAATTCTGCTGTTGTCTTCCTGTTCATTTGAGACAGATGTGCTAAGCCATCCATATCCGGAGGTATTATCATCGTTTGCTTCTCTTCTTCTGTAAATGTTTTGGGTTTTATTTTTGTCAAGCTTTATGACTGGGTCCGCAGGAAGTTTGTATCCATCAGGTGCTTGCACTTCTGTCACTCTAAATGACCCCATCGGCAATGTTGGAACAGGGTTTATTCCATCTGGTTGCATAAATTTTCCAGCCCTATATGTATAAAAAAGCTCATCGCTATATTGTGTAACTCCTGTATTAGGGTCTGTCCACGATGCACGATATCTTGTTTCATCAAGCTGTGCAACCCAGTTTGTACCATCAAATACCGCTTGCATAAACCATTGAGATTTTGGTTTATCGTTTCCATCTGTCGTATAATTATCCCAATATTCAATCTTAAATACAGCATTTAAGTTTAAATCCTCAGTTGACTGTCCGGCTGAATTTGTTTTTATAATAGATAGTCTTCCTTCTTTTGGTTGTTCGGATAATGCATATGCCAATGCCTCATTTGTGTTTTGCGATAATGTTACGGTTGTATCGTCTTCTTCAACAGTCAACTGTGCATAGTTATTACACCTATAAAAACCGGTTGATGGAGTCTGTTCCTTTATATAATACGTTCCAGGTTCCAGTGCAATATACTTCGTATTTCCTTTTGTATTTGTAGTTAGTAAATCTCGTATTGAGTGCGAATTGGCATCAGTTGTTACTTCTTTAAGTTTAACAGATTTCGTTGCAACTGCTCCATCTTTCATATAATATACGGTCTCTTCTGTTCCATTGCTGTTGCGTTTATATAATCTATATTTTGCACCTTCAAGGCTATATACCTCTTTTGAATATGGAGCCGTCCATGATACACCAGAACGTTTTGCGAGTTTTACACGTGTTGTTGAAGTGTCTGTATAATTAAATGCAAACAGTCCAATACCATGCTGATTTGCAATATTTTGGGTGTAAATAGCGCATACTGCAGTTTTTTTTGTTGCATTTACATTTACAATACGCATCATGACAAGTCCATTTCTCCATGCACCAAGGGCAGTTCCAAGATTAGAATTCCACTGTCCACCACCGTTATTAATATGACAACATTGAAGGGCAAGTTCCACGTCTTTACCATTGCTCATTTTTAATTCTTCAAAATCGGCGAATCCAGCATCAAATGAATTTACATTCAAAACAAACGGTACAATATCGCTTGCTTTCATACTCCAAACTTTACCGTTTAACAGTATACTGTTTATATTTCCTTGGTTAAAAAGAACCCAGTTGCAAAACTGCAAATCAAGCGAATCGTCGTTATAGTCTGTGAATCTGTAGCACATAACTGCACTTTCATGACCTTTGTAATAAGACCAATTACCATTATTTTCCGGATAACAGAATCGTGCACTTACTGATTCTCCATGGCCTTTTTTTAAATACTTTTTATTTATAGATATTGAACCACAACCGATTGAAGTATTTATTGTGACCATTTCAGAAAATGAATAACCAGACGCTACTTTTACACCAGGTTCTACATCTCCTGCTTGTTCTGTTTTTTCTGCATCTACGTGAATAGATTGAACTACAGACGGAGAAAATCCAAGAGTTAATATTCCTGTTTCTGGCTCGTATCCGTATAGCTTTCCTTCAACTGGAATACCATTCATTGTAACAAGCATATTATTTACATCAAGATATTTACCAACTTGAATATTTGTATAATCTGCATAAATGTTTCCTGCTGTCCACGTACTATTTGTGACGCCATCATCTAATGTTACAGCTCCAACTGTACTATTATAATCATCAGCCCAATTAAAGCCAATCAGTTTTTGCATTACCTGCACCTGTATCTTATCAACATATAAGGTTCCATCTTCATAAAAGATTGATTTTGGTATGTATACAAGTCCAGTTAAATTATCAAAATGCCATCCATCAAATGTAATTCCTTTTGTGTCATTTTGGGCAATCATTACATCCTGAACAGCAGCATTATCGTCATCCTTCATCGTATCAACATACGCAACCCAGTAATCACTATCTTCGTCAAGCTGATATACCGGAAGAATACCTTGTGTCTGTCCTATTACAACATCTGAAATATCTGCTTGACTCATAATGCTGTCTATTGTATCATCATCCGATACTTTAGAGCCATCAACCATAGTATTTTTGACACGCATAATATTTACAATTTGCATTTCTTTTATTTGTGTATAAGATGTGTCAATATTTCTTTTAATATATTTTTCAATAACAGGGTCAAACAATGTCGTTTCATCGGATTTTGTATCTTCATCATCAACATTTCCTGGCTCGCCAACTTCTTTTAAAAATATTGAATTATCCAGTGAATCAGTTCCATATTTTGATATGTATCCAGAAAACATTGCTGCAGCATTTGATGTATATTTTGCTTTTGCATAATAGTCAACAGAATCTCCATAATTTGAAATTGCTTTTCTGTTACCATTATCGTCTGCTGCTCCAAGAATCCATGCGTCCAATACAGAACCAGGAACATAATTAACAGCATCCGCTCCATCATTTCCGGCTGCTCCGACAACTGTTATTCCAGCATCAATGGCTTTCTGGATTTCTTTTTCAAGAACTGTTGTTGCAAGGGTTTTGTTTGCATAAAGTGAAAGGTTTATGATATCAACATGTTGATTAATAGCATATTCGATACCGGCAACAACTGCAGATATTGAGCCGTTACCATCATTTCCAATTGTTCTTATAGAATAAATCTTTGCATCTTCATTCTGAGAAACAATTGAATCCACCATATCATCCGCATGCTCTCCGCCCGTTAATATGTCATCAATTAAAGAAACCCGCCCAATGATATTTTTTCCGTTGTGTGCACCTGTATCAATTAATGCGATTACTCTATCTTTTGTTAAAGTTTCAATTGCATTATCGGTATTTTGTGTTTCTGACAGTGCAACAATAGGGTTACTCTCTTCTGTCATTACATCATCTGGCGATATTACGCTATCAGATGCATTATTATCATTAGCAGTTTCTTCTGCCGTAACAATTTCTTTATCCGGCTCCACCGCATCTGCATTTACCTCATAATACGCATAAGCATTCATCGCCTGTTCAACAGATTTATACTGCATCAGATAAATATTATCGTAATTTCCAATAATATGCTCCGGGTCAATGATAGCATTTGAATCATCAGATAAAATAATCAGTCGTGCAGTTGAGAAGCTTGCAGAGTCAAGGTCTCCGATGTTTTCTGCGGCATCAATAAAATGTGTCTCTCCAGTCATGTCAACAGTATCAGCATTTTCTGCTTCACCACTATTTACATTTTCAACACTCTCATCGGTGTTTTCATCACCTTCATAGCCGCTCTCATCAGCATTCACGTCTTCCCCGGCAACATTTTCAGTTACCTTATCGTCACCTTCAGCTGTATTTGCATTATCAGTATCTCTACTTATATCAGAGACCGTCTCATTGCTTTCAACATTGTCCGCATCATTGCCAGACGTTTCATGGTCTTTCGCCTTTTCGCCTGTTTTCTCTCCATCAACCGTCAGGTCAGCATTCATATCCTTTTTGGAATCGTCCGCAGCTACTTCACCGTCAACAGTCAAATCAGTGTCCTTTGTAGCGCCTGTATCATCCACCGCTTCTTCATCTTTTGCTGTATCATCCTTCGTATCGCCTTTACTTCCGCTCTTTTCCTGTTTTTCTTCCAGCTCAATTGTTAAAGCCATATTATCTTTCATAAATACTGGGTAAGAAAATTCAGTCCTGTCTGAAGCAGAGCTCTCATCTTCTCCTTCAGCAACTGTCAGGTCATCACCTTCCGTTTTATCAAATCCAACATCTGTTTTGACCCCGTCAACCAGTCTGTCCCGCAGGTCAT
>ENA-OPCS01001834-OPCS01001834.1-human-gut-metagenome-genome-assembly--contig:-NODE-1834-length-10389-cov-2.336365_pt1 | contig 10389 bp, 7 predicted proteins | sample MGYA00241256_ERZ501492 | MGnify/ENA primary metagenome ERZ501492 (study PRJEB25962, sample SAMEA2042512) | human gut metagenome | biome: human gut; feature: human-associated habitat; material: faeces... | reverse complement strand
CGTCGATCATGGCGGACTCCTCAAGCTCCTGCGGGATGCCCTTGATCACGCCAGTGAAGATGAACACGGCCAGACCGGCACCGAAACCGAGGTACACGATGCACAGGCCCCACGGGGTATTGAGCTTCAGCATGTCGGCGATCTTGGAGAGGGTGAACATCACCATCTGGAACGGCACGATCATATTGAACAGGAACAGGGTGTAGAGCAGCTTCGCAGCCCAGTTGTTCACGCGCACGATCCACCATGCGCACATCGAGGTGCACACCAGGATCAGAATCACCGAGCCGACCGTGATCAGCAGGGTCCAGCCGAAGCTGGCGAAGAAATTCGTGGTTTCAATGCCACGGGTATAGTTTTCCAATCCAACGAACGCCTTGCCGGTCGGAATGGAGAACGCGTTACGCGAAATGTACGCCTTCTGCTTGAAGGAGTTGATGATCACCAGCACGATCGGGAAAATCCATGCCAGCGAGACCAAGGAAAACAGTACGGTCCACAATCCGCCGTGCTTGACCTTTTCTCCGGAAATCATGCTTCCACCTCCTTGGAAGTCGTCAGCTTATTCTGAATCAGCGCAACAATCGCGACAAGCACGAAGAACAGCACTGCCTTGGCCTGTCCAACGCCTTCCCAGCCGACGCGGCCATAGAAGGTGCGGGTGATGTTCATCGCCAGGCCTTCAGACATGTTCGACGGAGCGCCGTTCGTTAATGCGAGGTTCTGGTCATAGAGCTTGAAGCCGTTGGTAACGCACAGGAACGAGCACACGGTGATCGACGGCATCATCAGCGGAATGATGATCTTGAACATGGTCTGCGTGCCATTTGCGCCATCCACGGAAGCCGCTTCGAGCACGTCGGTCGGCAGCGACTGCATGCCGGCGATGTAGATGATCATCATGTAGCCGATCTGCTGCCAGCACATCAGGATGACCAGACCGACGAAACCGGCCTTGGCATCCAGCGCCAGCAGAGGTTTCTGCAGGTTGGCCAGCACACCGTTGAGCAGGATCTGCCAGATGTAGCCCAGCAGGATGCCGCCGATGAGGTTCGGCATGAAGTAGACGGTGCGGAAGATGTTGGTGCCGCGGATGCCGCGGGTGAGCACCAGCGCGATGGCGAAGGCGCAGACATTGATGAGAACGGTGGACACCACGGTGAACGCCGCCGTAAAGCTGAAGGCGTGGAGGAAGGTCTCGTCCGAAAAGACGTTGATATAGTTCTGCAGGCCCACGAAGGTAGTCTTGCTCACGGTGGTGAAACGCTGGAAGGAAAGATAGATGCCCCAGATGAAGGGCCAGATGAAGCCGATGATGAACGCCAGCAGGGTGGGCAGTACGAACACCGGCCAATATTTACTGATGGCCTTTTGCATGATATACCTCCTGAAAAAGAAGGGGAACGCTTAGCCGTTGGCCAGCTTGTACTCCTTGGCCCAGCCGTCCACAAAGGCGGTGACCACATCGTCCCAGCTGCCAGTGCCTGCTGCATAAGCAGTCAGTGCAGAGCCGACGCCGTTCTTCCACTCCTCGGAAGGCATGGTGGAGAAGCACCAGTCAACGCTGGTCTTGCCCTCAGCAACGTAATCGTTGGCGATGGCGATGAGGGGGTTGGTGGAGTCCTTAGCCTTCTTGAAGGGGATGACGAAGCCCATCTTGTCAGCCATCGCGCTGGTGCCGGCCTCAGAGGTGACACACCAGTACAGGAAGTCCAGAGTAGCCTGAATGTCCTCATCGGAGGAGGTGTTGTTGACGCACCAGAAGTTCTCGGAGCCGGTGCACAGGCCCTGGTTCTCCTCGCCCTCAGCGCCGATGTAGATGGGCAGCATGCCCAGATTGTCGTCGCCCAGATCCTTCACGTCATTGTAAGCCCAAGTGCCGTTCTGGTAGAACACAGCCTTCTTGCCCACAAACTCAGCCACAGCGTCGTTGCCGGTCTTGGAAGCCAGCAGCTTGGGGTCGCAGGTAGAGTCGGTGATGTACAGGTCCCAGATCTTCTTGTAGTTGTCGAGGTAGGTGCCCTTGATGGCGTCGGTGGAGCCGATGCCGTCAGCCTTGTACTCGTAGTAGATGGGCAGGTTTGCCAGATGGGTCTTGAAGCGCCAGTCGGAAGAACCGTCCATGCCGGCGGAGGTGAAAGCGCCATCAACGCCCAGCTCAGCCTTGCGGGCCTGAATGTCGTCGGCGACCTTCTTCAGGTCATCGAAGCCCTTGATGTCGTCCTGAGTGTAGCCGGCGGCGGTCAGCAGCTCCTTGTTGTAGATGATGCCGTAGGTCTCGATGACGTAAGCGATGCTGGTAACGGCGTCGCCGTCCTTCAGTGCAAAGGAGTCGCTGGTCAGCTCACCGTACAGCTTGCTGTCGGAGAGGTCCAGGCAGTAATCTTTCCAGTTTGCCAGACCCACAGGGCCGTTGACCTGGAACAGGGTGGGAGCCTCGCTCTTCTCCATCTCGCTCATCAGGGTGGTCTCATACTGGCCGGAAGCGGCGGTGACAACGGTCACAGGCACGCCGGTCTCCTTGGTGTACTCAGCGGCCAGATCCTGCCAATCCTGATCCTGCTCGGGCTTGAAGTTCAGGTAGTAGACCTTGCCGGCAGCTGCGGGAGCGGCAGAAGCTGCGGTAGAACTGGCGGTGGAAGCAGCGGTGCTGCTGGAGGAACCACCGCAGGCAGCCAGACCGAGGGCGGCAGCAGAAGCGCCAGCGACTTTCAGGAAATTACGACGAGAAATCATTTTTTTCATAATTGTTCTCCTTCTTCATCATGTGATATACACATTCCGCCTGGCAGCGGAAATGAGACGAAATAAATCAGACAGCCCTTACGCTCTCACCGACCTGCAGCTCAGGCTGGAGGGTGATCTTCTGGGCCGGGGCGCCATGCTCGATCTGCCGCACCAGCAGCTCGATGCTCTGGAGCGCGATCTGCTCGCCGGGCTGGACGATGGTGGTCATCACCGGCACGCAGTAGCGGGACATCGAGATGCCGTCGAAGCCAATGACCGATACATCCTCCGGCACCCGGAACCCGGCGCTCACCAGCGCCCGGATGGCACCGAAAGCGATGACATCGCTCATGGCGAACAGAGCGGTGAACTCGGCCCGGCGGGCCAGCAGACTGTTCATGGCGTGGTAGGCAGACTCGAAATCGTAGTTGGACAGGCCGTAGAGCCGGTCGTCAAAGGTGAGCCCGGCATCCTCCATGGCATCCTGTGCGCCGAGGCGGCGCATCCGACTGGGGTAGCTGGTGGTCGGACCGCCGAGAACTGCTATCTTCCGGTGGCCCTGCGCGATGAGGTGGGAGACGGCGGTGCGGGCCGCAGCCCGGTCATCCACGCCTACCATCGAGAGGTTCGGGAAATCCAGTTCGTCGGAGACCAGCGTCGTCAGCACCGAGGGGACGGTGATGTTCGCAAAGCCCTGCTGGAAGTTCGCCACGCTGCCGCCGAGAAATATCATGCCTTTGGGCTTTATCTCCCGCAGGATCTTTTGGGCGGCGTCTATCTCGTTGGCATTCTCGTCCAGGTAGGAGACGATGCCGCTGTACCCGTAGAGGGTCGCGGCCCGCTGCAGCTGAACGAGGAAGTCCGAGAAGAAGAGGTTCCGGGTACCCTTGACCACAAAGACGAGGCTGCGGGACTGCTGGATCTTCAGCTGCCGGGCGTTGGTGTTCGGCACGAAGCCCGACTCCCGCATCATCTGAAGCACCTTTTCTTTCGTTTCGGGACGCACATCCGGCCGGTCATTGATGACGCGGGAGATGGTGCTGACGGAACAGCCGCTCAGACGGGCAATATCTTTGATGGTCATGTTCGGCATTCCGGGAAGCACCTCTCTTTCGGTCGAAGTTCTGGTTTTTACTGAAATCGCTCGGGAACGATGTCGGGAACGGTTTCAGTGACTATAGTATGGCATAATTTGTGGAATAAATCAATAACCCTGAAACACTTTTGGCAGAATTGCATAACAAATCGACCCTCCTTTGTGCAGGTTGATTTGCTCGCAGAGCAAAAAGCAAATTGATTTCCGGAAATTCCCGATACACGTCAGAATCTCCCGGAACGACCGTACTCTTTTGTAACTTTTAGAGCAAAAAAGGGCGTTCTTATGCAGGATGGATACAAGCTGAACAGACGGGCCGGAGCAAAAATGAACCGAAAAAATCCCGGTATCCCTGCCGCCGGAGCGGAAAGGATACCGGGAATGAGATCTCTGGGGTTTACTCGGCGCGCAGGGCTTTGACGGGGTTGCACTTGGCTGCGCCGCGGGCCGGGATGATGCCGGCCAGAATGGTGAGCAGGGTAGCCAGCGCCACGAGGAAGAGGGCTGCGTCTACGGGCAGGGAAGCAACGAGGGTCGAAGTGCCGGAGACTTTCTGGATGATGATGTTTCCGGGGATGAGCAGTATCTCGCTGAGGACGATGCCCATGACGCCCGAGCAGAGGCCGATGATGAAGGTCTCTGCGTTGAACACCTCGGAGACGTTCCGCTTGGAAGCGCCGATGGCGCGCAGGATGCCGATCTCCTTCCGGCGCTCGAGGACGCTGATATAGGTGATGACGCCGATCATGATGGAGGAGACTGCCAGCGAGATGGAGACGAAGGCCACCATCATGCTGCTTATCATGTTCACGATCTCGGTCACGCTGGTCATCAGGGTACCCACGAGGTCGGTGTACTGCACCATCTTTTCGTCTTCACCCTTTGCAGACATCCCGGCGTTGTAGGCATCCAGCTTTTCCAGGATGGTGGCCTTGCTGGCGAAGTCCTTCGGATAGATCTTGATCTGGCTGGGGGCGGCCTCGTCCGCGTAGCCGAAAGCCGTCAGGTTGGCCTCATAGGTGGCGGAAGAGGAGCGGAGGGTGGAGCGCATCAGCTCGGTCAGCTCGGAGGCGGTCATGTTGAGCTGGATGGCCTTCTGGAAAGCCGACGCGTCGATCTTGATGGCGCTCTCCATCTGGCTGCTCAGCTTGCCGATGTTCTGCTGGATGGCCGTCTTGAGCTGGGACTGTATCTGGTCCTGGAAGGTGACGATGCCCTTCTGGATGGCAGCGTCCAGCTGACTTTTCAGCACTTCTGTGATTTGGTCGGAGTAGGTCTCCATCACGGTCTGGATGGTGGTCTGCAGAGCGCTCGAGAGCTGGCCCTGCAGCTTGTCCGGGTCAACGAGGTCTTTCATGGACTCGGCCATCAGCTTCTGGAACTGCTCTGACTTGAGGTAGGCAGAAAAGCTCCACTTCTTGAAGTTGAGGATGCCGTTGCCGATGATATATTTCTTATAGTCCTTGAACACCTTATGCACGAGATCCTGCAGAGCCTCCGGCGAGACGGAGAGGTCCAGCTCTGCAAAAGCATCGCTGAGGTCGATGTCGGGCAGCTCGTCGATGTCGAGGGAAAAATCCGAGAAGTCGATGAGGCTGCTCAGATCGAAACTACCGCTGCTGAGGTCGAAGGCACCATTCAAATCGAAGTCGAGGGCACCGGCATCAAAAGAGAAGGCATTCTTGAGGGCGTTGGTGTCGATGGAGAAGAGGCTGGTCAAATCGAAGTCGCGGAGGCTCTCAGCCTTGCCGAAGCTCTCGCCGGTGAGGACGTTGGTGGCGGGGTCAGCCATCTGCTGCTTCACGATGTCGCTGTCGGCAGCGTCCTCCATGACCTTCTCGGTCAGGGAGGCGGGGTAGGCGATGCCGGAGGTGAGCATGGAAGCGGAGGCGGTGTAGTCCGGCTGGACGATGCCCACGATGGTGATGTCCTCGCCGTTCTCCACCAGCTGCTGCATATAGTCCTTGTCGTCGGCCTTGCTCTTCCAGATGCCGTAGGTGTCGTCGTAGACGTAGGTGTCGGCGCTGTTCACCAGCTTGAACTTCAGGCCCATCAGCTCGTCGTAGCTGTAGGTGCGGAAATCGCTGGGGACATCGACGTTCTGGTTCTGGGCGAACTGCTGTATCATCTTGTCCAGCTCGGCGGAGTCCCGCAGACCCATGGAGTAGAGGGCGTAGTCGGTCACGGTGCCGTATTTGCTCAGAACGACGACACATTCGGTGGGCTTTTCGGGCCAGCGGCCAGCCTTGACTTCGTACTGGGACTTATAAAGGTCACTGTTGGCGGGCAGCTGATAGAATACGCTGGTGTTGCTGCCCACGCTGTTCATCAGGCTGCTGGTGACAGAGGTGGAGCCGGAACCCGAGCTTCCCAGACCCAGCATCGAGAGGGTGGAGTCCGGGTTGACCTGATGCACACTGCCGTCGGCGTCCTGCCGGTAGATCTGGGGCGAGACGCTGTAGGAATACTCGATGGAGGTGGCGTCATCCGCAATGGTGGACTCGCTGCTGTCGAGATATTTCTTTAAGGAAGTGAGGTCGTTGGACGTCAGGCCCGACACCATCTTGGTGATGAGCTGGCGGACCGAGACCATTCCCTCCACGCCGCCGGAGGTGTCCTTTTTGCCGTCCTCGTCGGTGGGCAGGCCGGTGGCTGTGGTGCCGTCGCTGCTGCCCGAGGACAGAAAGCTCGTGATGTCCACGCCGCTGCTCAGGATCTGCAGCGGGTATTCGCTCAGGGTGGAGCGCTCCATGTCGGCGATGTAGGCGTTGACGCCGGTGGACAGCGAGATGATGAGGGCGATGCCAATGATGCCGATGCTGCCCGCGAAGGCCGTGAGCAGGGTGCGGGCCTTTTTGGTGCGCAGGTTGTTGAAGCTCAGGGCCAGCGAGGTGAGCCACGACATGGACGAACGGCCCATGTTCTTGTGGATGGGAGGGGCAAGCTTTGTGTCGTCCGGCTCGAAGGGGCGGGTATCGTCGGTGATGGCGCCGTCCCGCAGACGGACGATGCGGTTGGCATACTGCTCCGCCAGTTCGGGGTTGTGTGTGACCATGACCACAAGGCGGTCTTTTGCCACATCCTTCAGCAGCTCCATGACCTGGATGCTCGTCTCGCTGTCCAGTGCGCCGGTGGGCTCGTCGGCCAGCAGGATGTCGGGGTTGTTGACGAGGGCGCGGGCGATGGCCACGCGCTGCATCTGGCCGCCCGACATCTCGGTGGGGCGCTTGTGGAGCTGGTCCCCGAGGCCCACCTGCCGCAGCGACTCGGCGGCACGGCGGCGGCGCTCAGCGCCCGACACGCCCGAGATGGTCAGGGCCAGTTCGACGTTGGCGAGGACGGTCTGGTGGGGGATGAGGTTATAGCTCTGGAACACGAAGCCGACGGTGTGGTTGCGGTAGGAGTCCCAGTCCCGGTCGGTGTAGCGGCGGGTGGAGATGCCGTTGATGATCAGATCACCGCTGTCGTAGCGGTCCAGACCGCCAATGACGTTCAGCAGGGTGGTCTTACCGGAACCGCTGGGGCCGAGAATGGCGACGAATTCGTTGTCCCGCAGGTTCAGGCTGACATCATCCAGTGCTTTCTGCACCAGATCGCCGGTTTTGTATTCTTTCTTGATGTGGTTGAGTTGGAGCATGTGTGAGCCTTTCCGGCGCATCCTCGCAGGAACGCTGCCGCTGTACATTATAATAAACTGCCCGGATACAGGACCCGCAGCAAGGCGTTATACACTTCTATTTTACCGAAATAATATGAAAAAACTGTGTATATTTCAACGTAAATTTTGACCGGACCGGTATTTTTGGCTTTTGAGGCAGAAAAACAGGAAAATAAAGGAAAAATTGACGTGGAGGTTGAATTTGCGTCGCCGTCGTGCTATTTTAATAGCGGAAGATCCTGATAAAACAGAAAAGCATCGCGAAAGCAGAATTACACTGCCAATACGACGCAAAAAATCTGCGATGAACCGCAAGCACAAAATAAAATGCGTCGCAGAACAGAAAAACACGACAAAAAAACGCAACGAATGTGATTTTGACATTTTTAGACGCTTTTTCAGGATTGAACCAGCCCTCTCTGCTCTTTAAAATAAGATAAGAAAAACAAGGAATGCCTTGAAAACGTCGCAGGACCTTGTAGCAAGGGAGGAAAAATTATGGAACGTACATTTTCACCTATGATCCGTCAGTTTTCGGCAATCGACGGGTTGCAGAAAGCATATACGCTGGTATACTCAATGGATACAGGCAACGAAAACGGCTGCTGCCTGACGCTTTGCCGTACCGGGAACCGGCAGTACATGCAAAGCTGCTACATTGCAGCTGCGCCAGAGTTCTGCTACCGGATCCTGCGCTATCTGTGTGAGAATGGCGTCCAGCCGGAGATCTGGCAGGATGTGGTAGAAGAACTGACCGATACAGAACAGCTCAGGCAGAAAGGCGGCGCGTTGCGTGGAGAGTGAGCACACAGCAAAAACGCTGCAGATCGCCCTTGGAAGCTACGACCGCAAGGAGCTGCGGGTGGAAAAGAACTACCTGCAGGAGCAAAGCCCTGCGTTGGAGTGCACCTGCTTCCAGAACGGCGGCCGTCTGCTGGAACAGCTGCGTCAGGGCCGTCAGTTTGATGTTGTGATCCTCTGCAGCCAGCTGGAAGATATGAGCGGGCTGGAGTTTTTAATGAATATCCGCAGCATGGATCCCAAACCGAATGTTGTTCTGTTTGATGAGGGCAGGCGGCAGAATACGAGTGCCATTTGTCTGGAATCGGGCGATGGATTCTGCTATGTGGGCCATGCCGAACTGAAGAACCTGCTGTGGGAGCTGTACCGCCTGCCGGGACGGCAGAGCCAGCGCATGGAACGCAAGTGTCAGGAACTGTACGAGGGCTGGGGCATCCAGCTGCCGGACGTGAACTGCAACTATCTTTCCTGTGCGGTGGGCGTGGTGTACGGCACCAGCCAGAAGCTGGCCATCCGCAAGGAGATCCTGCAGGCGGTGAGCGAGCAGTACGATGTGTCGGTCTCTGCTGTGGACAGCGGCATCCGGCGTATGATCGACCAGCTGGAAGCAAAGCCCTCGGCCAAGTGGCTGCGCTTCAAGGACGAAAGCGGATTTGCGGACGAGAAACCTACCACTGGTAAACTGATCTACACTGTCAAGAATTATCTTCAGCGTCAGAAGGACGACTGAGCATAAAACACAGGAGGCGCAAGGGTATGGAGCAGATGCGGCAGAACGAGGCGGGTGCACTGACCGCGCAGGCGATCCCGCAGAAGGATGTGGAACAGGCATGCTTCCATGCACTGGGCCTGATCGGACGCAATTGCGAATATCTGGACCAGCACCTTGCGCATGTGGGTGCCGACCAGCAGACCCGGCAGGCGGTGAACGATATCAGCGCTGCGTCGGCAAGGCTGGACCGCACTGTGAACGAAGTGATGTCGCTGCTGGATTTTCTGCGCACCGAGGAAGACCCGCGGCTCTATCCGCTGGACCTGTGCCAGCTGCTGCAGCAGGTCGCCGCACAGGCCGATATGGTGCAGGCGCAGCTTGGGGTGGAACTGACGCTGGACTATGGCGGCTGGACAGCCTGCCGGGTCATGGCGGACCGCAATGATGCAGAACTGCTGTGCCTGCATCTGCTTTCGAATGCCTTGCGGGCCTGCAGTGCGGGCGGCAAAGTGCGGCTGATGCTGCGCCGCAGCGAAAGCTTCTGGCAGCTGACGGTGATGGATAATGGCTGCGGCCTGCCGGAAGCAGGCGAGGATGCATGGCTGGAGAACCGACGCTGCTTTCTGGGCGGCGCAAAGCTGGGCCTGCTGCTCTGCCGCGAGTGCTGCCGCCGTATGGGCTGGGGCCTACGGGTGGAGCGCGCACCGGAAAAGGGCACACAGGCAGTGGTGACCATTCCGCTGTGCACCGACCGCATAACGGAGCCGACGGTAGAGCTGCATACGGGCGGCGATACGGCACAGGCACAGCAGCATCAGTACCAGCTGCGCAATATGCTGGTGCGGGAGCTGCGTACCATGCCGGAGCGCGGCGACCCGGACGAGCTGTGATGCATGCTGCATGATTGCATTATAATAATGAATAAGGACTGCTGCGGGGGAGATGCTCCTGTGCGGCAGTCCTTTTTTGTTGGCAAAGGTTAAGAACCTTTGCCAAGATACCGGTGCAGCCGCATAAAAAGCGACAAGTTCACAAAATGTTTAACTTTTTGAGCGGAAAATACTATTTTTTCTGTGTAAAATAAAGGACGCTGATTGATTGTGCCGCAAAATTGGATTATAATACATTTGTATGCGAATTGACAAAATGATTCGTTAGCAAACTAATTTTTGGCAAAGAAATTGATTTTGCCGTCCACCGGGGGCTTTGCCTCCGGCATTTGTCCTTAGGAGGAAAAACAACGTGAGAGTAGGTCTTGACATCGGCAGTACCACCATCAAGTGTGTGGTGCTGGATGAACATGATGCGCTGCTGTATTCTACATACGAACGGCATTACAGCCATATTCTGGAAAAGGCGCAGGAGCTGCTGCGCCGCATCGATGCCGAGCAGCTG
>ENA-OPCS01001828-OPCS01001828.1-human-gut-metagenome-genome-assembly--contig:-NODE-1828-length-10430-cov-1.645301_pt1 | contig 10430 bp, 8 predicted proteins | sample MGYA00241256_ERZ501492 | MGnify/ENA primary metagenome ERZ501492 (study PRJEB25962, sample SAMEA2042512) | human gut metagenome | biome: human gut; feature: human-associated habitat; material: faeces... | reverse complement strand
AGAGAATGATTTGAGCTTGCGTCCCTTTCATCTGGAATAAAACCCACTCTCAACCTCCACCGGAATCACCCTCTCCTCAATCCCCTCAATCTCAATAAACCTCTGTCTCCCCAACATCTCCACCATCTGCGCAAGCAGCTCCCTGCTCCCCTGCGCCTCCATCTCCACGCGGTCATCCCAGTTATTTCTCACCCAACCGGTAACCCCCAGAGAACTGGCAATATAACAGGCCCGATAGCGAAATCCAACTCCCTGCACTCTCCCCGAAAACCAATAATGCTTCCTTATCAGATCCTCTCTCATCTCCGAACCCTTCCCATCCTGAACATCATGCTTTTTCCAGACTCCCCGGCCTTTCTCATACTCCTCAGCAATCTCCTCACCCGTCTCAGAATCCTGCAGAAACGTTCTATACTTCTTTCTCTTAAAATCAAATATACTCAACAGCAACCCTCTCTCACAGCTACTGTGCCGGCAACTTGATTTCCCAAACACTCTCACATCCTTTCCTGCCAGCCTGTTTCAGGAATCACTCTGCCGCCACACTACAATCACACCCTGATCACAAACCCATCTTTTCTCGCTTTCGCCTTCGGATATTCCCCGGAGCGATAACCAAGCACACAATGACCAATTCCAACATAAGACTCCGGCACGCCCCACTCTGCCTTCAATGCCTTTCCCTCTTCAGAAGCAAACACCTCTCTTGCACGATGAATCCAGCAGGAATCAACCCCAAGGGCATGAGCAGCATTCATCAGATTTCCCATAACCAGACTTCCATTTTCCACACATGTAGGCATATTACTGTCTGCAAAGACCACAACAACTGTCGGTGCCCCATAGAACGGATCACTCTCAGTCCCCATCACATCCGCATTCATTTTAGAAAGCTTCGCAACAAGTTCCGGATTCTGTGTTACTACCATAAGTGTACCCTGTTGTCCCATTCCGCTTGGTGCGTATTCCCCTGCTTCAAGAATTTCATTCAACACTTCTTCCGGCACCAGATCTTCTTTATAACCACGTACACTTCTTCGCTCCAAAAGATTTTTTATTGTCTCATTCATGTCTCATATCCTCCTGTATTTATTTTCATCACTGTCAAAGCAACATTACTGTCCACCACGTTCTCAGCAACACAGCCAGGCAACAATATCTTCCTATATTATAGCACTACATCTACCAAAACTCACCTGTATTTCCCATAATTTTCAGGCAATTTTCCTTGCCCCTGCATCACAACTGGTCTATAATAAAGAACAGACTAACATGAGGTATAAACTATATGAACAAAAAAGAAATTTCTGAAATCAAGAAACAGTTCACTCCCGAGAACTGTTCTCTCACCCGCATCTGCGGATGTTACGTTGACGGAGAAAAGAATAAAAAAACCGAACTGAAAGAAGCATTTCTCTCTTTATCAGAAGAAGAAATGTTCAAATACTTTGAAATTTTCCGCAAATCCCTTTCCGGAACAATAGGAAAAAATCTGATGAACATGGAATTTCCTCTCGAGCAGGAAACTGAGGGCGGAACTCAACATTTTCTTATGAAACTGAGAGAAAGCAAACTGACCGATGATGCACTGGTAGAAAGTTTCTACGATAAGATCATTGAAAACTATGATTATCCCGAAAACTACTACATCATCCTGATCCATGGAGTATATGATATCCCCGGAAAGTCTTCCGACGGTGCAGAAATGTTTGATGCATCTGATGAGATTTATGAGCACATCATGTGCTGTATCTGTCCTGTAAAACTCTCTAAGGCAGGTCTTTGCTACAATGCCGAAACCAACAGCATCCAGGACCGTATCCGCGACTGGATCGTGGAACTTCCGGATGTTGCTTTCCTTTTCCCGCAGTTTAACGACCGCAGCACTGATATCCATGGTGTCCTTTATTATAGTAAAAATGCAAACGAGCTTCGGGATATTTTTATCGATGAACTGCTTGGATGTACAGCACCTCTTTCTGCAGGAGGACAGCGTGATTCCTTTAACGCACTGGTTGAAGATACTCTGGGCGACGACTGCAGATATGACACTGTATTAAGCATTCACGAGAAATTAAACGACCTGATCGAATCACAGAAGGATGAGCCGGAACCTGTAGTTCTGACCAAATCTGAGGTAAAACGCCTCTTTGAAGAATGCGGCGTAGAAGATGAAAAACTACAGTCATTTGATGAACAATACGAGATCGCAGCCGGGGAAAAATCCTCTCTGGTCGCTTCCAACATCACCAATACAAAAAGATTCGAGATCAAAACCCCGGATGTTGTAGTCCACGTAGATCCTGAACGTGCCGATCTTGTGGAAACACGCGTAATTGACGGACGCAAGTGCCTTGTGATCCCAATGGAAGGCGAAGTTGAACTGAACGGAATCCGCGTACATACAGGAAATGAAAATCCTTCTGATGACGAATTTTATGACAATACAGATACTGAGACAGAGGAGACATCTGATGGAGAATAATCGTAAACTCTTATTTTTTGACATTGACAAAACCCTGTTAACCCCTTACCCATGGACAGTTCCGGACAGTGCGAAACAGGCTTTAAAAGAAGCCCGCTATAATGGTCATCTCCTTTTCATCAATTCCGGACGTACCTATACAATGATTCCGGAAATCATTAAAGAAATGGGATTCGACGGCTATGTATGCGGATGCGGCAGCCAGATTTATATGAATGAAGAGCTTTTGTTTTCCAGTTCTATTCCAAATCCGCTTTGCCGTAAAACAACAGAATTACTGCGGGAATGCAGAATTCCTGCGTTTTTTGAACGCCCGGATAAGATTTTATATGACAGCAGTTCATGTGCTGTTCCTGAAACTGTTCAGAAGCTGAAAGCAGAAGTTATAGTAGAAGATCTGGCTCTCTACCCGCCCGAAACATACAACCATTTTACATTTGACAAGTTTCTGGCTTTTCCGTCTGCTGATTCTGATATGGAAACTTTCCGCAAATTTGCAGATGAACATTTTCTGTGTTTCATACATGAAGACAAGGCCTGGGAACTGACTCAGAAAAATCTCAGCAAAGCAACCGGAATCCGGTTTCTGGCAGACCGCCTTGGGGTTCCGGTCAAAGACACCTATGCATTCGGCGACAGCACGAACGATCTTCTTATGCTGCAATTCGCCGAAAACAGCATCGCAATGGGCGACTCGGATCCCCTGATCCTGCCTCACTGCACTTACCAGACAACCGATATAGAGGACAACGGAATTGCCAATGCTTTGAAGCATTTCCATCTCATTTAGCAGAACATACAAAATAACGTATTATCATATCTCTATTTATCTGTGTTATTTTTGCATATTTAGGAGAATGATTTCGGATTTATTTAAACTTAAAAACAGCTATGTGAAAACACTCAGGTTTTCATCATAGCTGTTTTAATTTACATTAATCAGTTTACATTAATCAATTCCCATCAGCAGGCTACTGACAGTTCGGATTTTCTTATTTAGCTGCTTCTGTCGGTGTTGCTTCCGGTGTTTCAGTAGTTTCTGCTGCTTCTTCCTCTGCCACCGGAGTCTCTGTTGTCTCTGTATCTTCTGCTGCAGGTGTTTCTGTAACTTTCTCTGTTTCCGGTGTTGGAGTTGCCTCTTCTGTCACCTCAGGTGTCGGTGTTTCCGGAACCGGAGTAGGAGTCGGCGCCATGAAGGTATGTTTATCAGTGATCTTAAGTGTCTTAAGGACTTTCTTAACCGCCTTTACATCTGCCTCATCCAGCCATTTAGCAGTTGTATCTGTAAAATAGGTATTTTCTTTGGAATTCTGAAGAGATTCTCGCTTGGAAGCTGTGGCATCTTCATCATTGATCTTGTCAAGTCTTACTACATAGTATCCTGTGTCAGTCTCAATAATATTGTCTGCAACTTCTCCGTCCTTCAGTCCTCGCAGAACCTTCAGAACCTCATCCGGATATGCCTCGCTGCCGGAATCTTTATCCTCATCTTCGCTCTCTTTTGTTGTAAAATTACCCTGTACTGCAGAATAACTGTCATCTACACCCTTGGCAATCTCACTCATATCTGCTGTAGGATCCTCTTTCATCTTATCCAGAATCTCCTGAGCCTGTTCTTTCTTAGTCTTTTTCTCCTCATCAGTTATATCATCACCGCTTGTAGAGATACTTACATAAGTGAAGGTTGTCTGATTCGCTTCATCATCAGAAACTGTGATCTTTCCTTCTGCTACAACCGGATCATACATATTCTTCTGAATTGTCTGAAGTTCCAGAAGTGTTTTTACCTGATCTTCCGTTACCGCAAGTTCCTTAATTGTCTCTTCACTGTTTGCAGCCATAAACTGTGATGCTGCATCTGCGATCGCTGCTTCATCATCATCTGTAAGCTCTACGTTATAATCCGCAGCCTTCTCTTTGAGAATATACATCTTCTCAACAGACTCCAGACTGCTTGTCACTGCCTGATCACCATAAGTCTCATCTGAATCATCACCTGCTGTCTGATCCCAGATATTATCTGCACTTCCCATATAATTTAAATACATGGTTGTTGTCTGCTGCTGCTGTTCACGCGCATACAGGCTTACAACTCCAAGCGGAATATCTGTTCCGTCAACAGTAGCCACTGTCTTTGTTCCATCTAATGTTTTACTTCCACAGCCGGAAAGCATACCAACTGACATCACACCTGCCAGTGTCACAACGGCTGTTCTCTTTACCATTTTTTTCATTTCTTCCTCCATATTATCAATCTGGTCTTTCTTCCATACCACTTTCCCAGAATGTACTGTTATTAGAGTATAAACTTTTTTCCTGCGAAGGGCAAGGCAAATCGAAAAATATGTAGTATATTTCACATATTTTCCGCCATGCTCTTAAGTTCCTCTGCAAATTCCGTCAATGCCAGGATCAGATTCCCCTGTGGTTCCAGGATAAATTTCGGTTCCTGCTCATTCTTAAACTGCAGACCTCTTCTGTATTTCTGCATAAGAGCCGGAAAGCCTTCTGTATTCAGCCTTGCTTTCTCATAAAGGGTAAACCGGACTATTTTTCCAGTCTGCTTTATTTCCGTTACGTACCCCTGATGAGCAATCGCCTTTAACTTCGCAATCGCCAGAAGATTCAGCACTGCCTTTCCGGGTTCTCCGAAACGGTCCAGAAGTTCTTCCAGCATATCATCATAATCCTGTTGTGTCTCAATCCCCGCAATTCTTTTATAAATATCCAGCTTCTGAAATTCATTACTGATGTAGGAATCAGGAATATACGCATCAACATTCAGATCAACTGATGTCTCGAAATCCTCCATTGTATGGATACCCTTCGCCTCTTTCACTGCTTCATTGAGCATCTTACAATAAAGATCATATCCAACCGCATTCATATGTCCATGTTGCTGCGCACCCAGCAGATTTCCGGCACCTCGAAGTTCCAGATCTCTCATTGCAATCTTAAATCCGCTTCCCAGATCCGTATACTCGCGGATCGCAGCCAGACGCTTCTCAGCCGTCTCCTTCAGCATCACATTCTTTCTGTACATCAGAAACGCATAGGCAGTTCTGTTGGAACGCCCGATCCTTCCCCGAAGCTGATAAAGCTGAGAAAGCCCGTATCTGTCTGAATCATGGATAATCATAGTATTTACATTGGAAATATCCAGCCCTGTCTCAATGATCGTGGTGGAAACCAGCACATCAATATCCCCGTTTACAAAGGAATACATCACATTCTCCAGTTCCCTCTCACTCATCTGGCCATGAGCAAAATCCACCCTTGCGTCCGGCACCAGCTTCGCAATACGCAGGGCAACATCTGCAATATCCGTCACTCGATTATAAACATAATAAACCTGTCCGCCTCTGCGCAATTCCCTGTTGATAGCCTCTCGGACTGTCTCTTCATCATATTCCATAACATATGTCTGGATCGGCATTCTGTCCATAGGAGGCTCCTCCAGGACACTCATATCCCGGATTCCGATCAGGCTCATATGAAGAGTACGGGGAATGGGCGTTGCAGTCAGTGTAAGGACATCCACATCCTTCTTTAACTGCTTGATTTTTTCCTTATGCGTAACTCCAAACCGCTGTTCCTCATCAACGATCAACAGGCCAAGATTTTTGAACTGTACGTCTTTGGAAAGGATTCTGTGCGTTCCAATGATCACATCCACCTGACCTTTTTTCAGATCTTCGATTGCCTTCTTCTGTTGTGCCGGGGTCCGGAATCTGCACAACAGTTCCACACGTACCGGAAATTCCTTCATCCTCTGCACAAAGGTATTATAAATCTGCTGCGCAAGGATCGTTGTAGGTGCAAGATAAGCTACCTGTCTGCTCTCCTGTACTTCCTTAAATGCGGCACGCAGCGCCACTTCTGTTTTGCCGTATCCCACATCCCCGCAGATAAGCCGGTCCATAATCCTGGTACTCTCCATATCACGTTTGGCATCCTCAATAGCACTGAGCTGATCCTCTGTCTCTTCATATGGAAACATTTCTTCAAATTCTCTCTGCCATACAGTATCAGGACCACAGACATATCCTTCCTTTTCCTGACGCACTGCATAAAGTTCTACCAGTTCTTTTGCAATATTTTTAACTGCCCCACGAACCTTGCTCTTTGTTTTATTCCACTCCTGAGTACCAAGTTTGTTCAGCTTCGGAGCCTTTGAAGCATCTGCCCCTGAATATTTCTGCAGACAGTCAAGCTGAGTAGCAGGAATATAGAGATTGCTTCCGCCTCTGTATTCAATTTTAATATAATCTTTAACGATCCTGTCTACTTCAACTTTTTCAATTCCTCGGTAAATACCAAGACCATGCTTTTCATGGACAACAAAATCGCCGATAGAAAGCTCCGCAAAATCCTGAATACGGCTTCCACTGTAATTTTTTTTCTTCTTTTTTTTCTGTTCCTGTCCAAAAATGTCAGATTCTGTCATTACCGCAAACTTGATCAACGGGTATTCAAAGCCCTTCTTTGCATGGCCATAAACCACCATGATCTCGCCCGGACAGATCTCCCTGTCATAATCTTGTCCATAAAAGGCTGCCAGTCCCTCTTCCTGAAGATCCTTTGCCAGCCTCTCGGCCCTTGTGCGGGAACCGGAAAGCAACGCGATCCTGTATCCCTGTTTCTTATACTGATGAAGATCTTTTACCAGAAGTTCAAAACTGTTGTTATAAGCGCTGATTGATTTTACCTCCAGGTAAAATTTCTCCCGCACTTTCCAGCCTGCCTGTTTCGGTTCCAGCGCACATACAGAAATACAGTTGCGTTTATTCAGTTCTTTTTGAAGCTGTTCAAAAGAACAAAGCCAGTTTTCCGGCAGATTCCGGCTGCCATTTTCCTCTCTGTGCATACGGCTCTGTCTGTACTCTTCTTCTACAGCCCCGCCTTTCTCAGTCAGTCGGTTTGGTTCATCCAGAAAGATTATGGTTCTTTCCTCCGGAAAATAATCCAGGAAGGAAACCATATCCTTGTCCCCTATATGCTCCACCGCCGGATAGATCGTAAGTTCTTCCAGATTTTCCAGAGAACGCTGACTCTCCGGATCAAAACTCCGGATAGAATCAATCTCATCTCCCCAAAGCTCGATTCTCCATGGATTTTCCTCAGTGAGACAGTAAATATCCACAATACCGCCACGCACAGAGAACTGCCCCGGCATTTCCACCTGTCCTACCCGCTCGTAACCTAAAGCCACCAGCTGGTTCTTCAGCTGTTCTATGTCTACGGTGCTGTCACTTTCGTAATGAATCAGCTGTTCTTTTATCTTTTCCAGAGATTCCAGAAAATCCATACATCCGTCAATACTTGTAACAACTGTCAATTCTTTCTCTTCCAGTAACGCCTTAATGACCTTCATCCTCTGACGTATCAGCAGATTTCCATGGATATCTGCCTGAAAGAACAGAAGATCTTTCGCAGGATAAGAATACACTTTTCTGTCATAAAATCTGTAATCTTCATAAATTTCTCTGGCGCGGCGTTCGTCCTCCGCCAGGATCAGACGATAAGGTGCAATCCCGGAAAGTCCGTACATCAGATGAGATTTCTGCGATTCCATACACCCCGAAACCTGCAGGATTCCCTTATTCGTTTTGCTTTTTTCTTTAATCTGTTCAAACTCTGCAAGCCCCTGCAGAGGTGTTAAAAATGCTTTCATCTTCACCCCTCATGATCCTTCGACGTAATAAAAGCGGCTTCTGTTTCCAGTTACCGCTTTCTATACCTTTTGCTGAACAATCATCTGTTTCCTGTCTGCTTATTTCTGTACAGGTACTTTTCTGTTATATTCGTTCATGGCTGCATCTGTACCCTGTGAGATTATGATATCCACAGCCTTTGCCGCCTTTTCTATTGCTTCATCCACAAGTTTCCTGTCTTCTGTGGAAAATCTGCCAAGTACATGGTCTGCAAGATCCCATCCCTTAGGCTTGGCTCCAACTCCTACTTTGATACGGAGAAATTTCTCTGTGCCAAGCTGGCGGATAATATCTTTGATCCCGTTATGTCCACCCGCACTTCCCTGCTTGCGGATGCGAAGCTGCCCGGGTTCCAGATCAATATCATCATAAATAACAATAAGCTCTGATTCCGGATCAATTTTAAAATAATTCGCCATCTCACGAACAGGATCGCCACTCAGGTTCATAAAAGAAAGCGGCTTCATAAGAATCACTTTCTCTCCGCCGATCATGGTTTTACCGTACATGGCATTAAATTTCACACCACCCTGAGGGACATTGTAATCCTCTACCAGACGGTCAACGGTATCAAATCCCATATTATGGCGTGTTGCTTCATACTGTTTCCCGGGATTTCCCAGGCCAACTACTAAATACATATATGTGTCTCCTGCTTAATTTAACACCATTTTCCGGAATTACCATACCTGTCCTGATGTCAAATTTATTTTTTACATCCTCTAAAGTGTGTTCAAAAAACCAATCCTGCAAATTGTAACGCACATCTTGCGGAAAGCATTTTTCAAACACACGCTAAGATAATTAATTAAAATATACCATCTCTTCCTTAAGCGGCTCGCATTCTTTCACATCACTTGCATAAAGAACAATACCCTCACCCTGATATTCTATACGGTTCTCAAATGCGACCTTCGCTGTTACTTCCACCCAGCTGCCCTCTTTGATATGCGGTGCATAATCGCTTCTGCACACGTATCCAAGGAAAGTGGTATCATCTGCGCAGCAGGTCATTGCCACACGTCCCGGAACAAAGAATTTACTTCCCATTCCACGCGGTTTCATGACACGTCCTTTAAAGCGGACAATTTTGTCTACATATTTATCCGGATTATCCATGGCATCCACAAACCAGATACCATAATCTTCCGGTGGAATCTCAATGATCGGTGCATTGATATCAAACGGCATCTCATCCTGGAAAATGTCATCCATCTCGCCCTCTTCATTTTCAAAGATAACCTCTGCACTCTGATTTGCGACCTTGATCCCTCGTCTGTATGCAGGAAGCGGATCTCCCTCTTTACAGCGGTTAAATACAACCATATCTGTATTTCTGATCATATCCATGAACAGAGATTTCATGTTTGCCATATAAACCTGATAAGTAGTTGCATCCACACAGGTAATCTCCTGCTCAATGCCCCAGCCTTCCGGAAGCTCCATCTGCTCAAACTTACTTACAAGCCACATTCCGTTGTACTCGATCACAACACGCTCCGGCTGATGGATGATATCCATGGCAGCCAGACGCTGTGGTGTCAGATCTTCTTCATCCTCGATCACTTCCACAACTGTGTTTGTAAGTTTCAGTTTATCCATATCATATTCTTCTTCGCCTTCTTCGCAAAGGATCAACAGAGTTTTGCCGTCAATGGCAAAATACTCCTGCTGCAATGTAAAATCCAGGAAAGTAGTCTTTCCGCTTTCCAGGAATCCCGTAACCAAATAAATGGGAACTCTGATATCATCCATCATATAATTTATTCCTTTATCTTTATTCTGATTCTGTTATTATCTGCCGAAATCATTCAGTCGCGCATCTATGACGAGAGGATTTCACACTCTGATGAGCTGAATCCAGATGCAGTATTTTAGAGGATTGCCATAAATCGCTGTTTCCTCATGATCATTATGCAAGCCCGAATAATTCTGCAAGCTTATCTTCTTTCAGTTTAGAGCCGATTACGCAGAGACGACCTGTGTATTCCGGTGCACCTTCACGGATCTCTGTTTCCTCCGGAACCATGTCAAAATAAATCCATGTTCCGTCTTCTGCAGGAAGCATTCCCTTTGCACGAAGAATAATACCGTAATCTTCAGAAGCGGAAAGAGCCTCAAGCATCTTCTCAAGACCTTCTCTTGTGTATTTCCTGATCGTCTCACATCCCCAGCTTGTAAATACCTCATCTGCGTGATGATGCTCATGCTCTTCATGATCGTGGTCATGG
>ENA-OPCS01001823-OPCS01001823.1-human-gut-metagenome-genome-assembly--contig:-NODE-1823-length-10460-cov-2.869198_pt1 | contig 10460 bp, 9 predicted proteins | sample MGYA00241256_ERZ501492 | MGnify/ENA primary metagenome ERZ501492 (study PRJEB25962, sample SAMEA2042512) | human gut metagenome | biome: human gut; feature: human-associated habitat; material: faeces... | reverse complement strand
ACTTCGGAAAGAAATCGCTTACCGAGCTTGATGATTTGCTGGAAAGTCTGAATCTATCGTTTGGAACCGACATTTCTAAATATAAATTAGATAAAGAATAAAAAATGAGACATAATAAAAAATTCAATCATTTAGGTCGTACTGCTTCTCACAGAAGCGCTATGTTATCTAACATGGCTTGCTCCTTGATCAAGCACAAAAGAATCACTACGACTGTGGCAAAGGCAAAAGCTTTGAAGAAGTTTGTTGAGCCTTTGATTACAAAGTCTAAAGAAGATACTACGAATTCTCGTCGTGTTGTATTTAGCAACCTGCAAGATAAGATTGCAGTAACAGAATTGTTCAAAGAAATCTCGGTTAAGATTGCTGACCGTCCGGGTGGTTATACTCGTATCATCAAGACAGGGCACCGTCTAGGTGACAACGCTGAAATGTGCTTTATTGAACTCGTTGATTACAACGAAAACATGGCTAAGGAAAAGGTTGCTAAGAAAGCTACTCGTACCCGCCGTTCTAAGAAAGCTACTACTGAAGCTGCTGCTCCGGCAGAAGCTCCGGTTGCTGAAGCACCGGCAGTTGAAGAGGCAAAAGCGGAAGAAGCTAAAGCTGAATAAATCGACTATTCTTTTCAATATAAAAGCCGTCTCTTGTGAAAGGGGCGGCTTTTTTTCTTTGCATTCGGATATTTTGGGAGGAAAGAAGATATATCTTTCCTAAACATTCATTAAAAGGTTCTACTATTAAACAATTAAATGAAACAAACTGTTATCTTTGCAGATAGATATGGCAAAGTTTCTGAAGGTGATATTATTCCTAGTCCTTGCTACTGCCTTTTGTGGAAGTGTGAGTGATGTATTTACCGTACAGACGGTAGATGAAATGGTTATTGCCACCCAAGTTAGTTTAGGAGAAGAGGGGAATACACAGCGAAATGATGTTCGGCAAGGAAGTTATATTCCGGCTCCGAAATTGCCATATTTGTCAGATGCAGAACTTGCAGGTTCCGCTGGAACTACTCAGTTGCTCACCTTTTCACGTGCGCAACGTTCGTATACAACAGAATATATCCTTTCGTTAAAAGACATGATAGAGCGGCTGGCTCATCGTGACGATGTACTGTCATTGCATCGCTCGAAGTTATTTGATACCAGCACCTCTTATCGCTGCCACCCTGCGTGTGAATATTATGTATTTACGCTCAGGCGAATTATCATTTAGACGTTTGAATGAATTCAGATTTTTTTGCCTTATGTGGTCATAGACTGTACGAGGTGATTATTGGTATGTTTTATCAGTTAAATTTTTATTCATTTTAAACGATTTAAATTATGGCAACTCAAGCAATTGACGCAACTATTTTTGCGTCTACACACCCCGATATCGCAAAACGCACAAGTGTCTCCGGACTAATTTTTTCAGTGGCAATGCTGCTGTTAGGTATCCTTATATTCGCATCAACTTTTGAAGTAACTGACCGCTCATCTACGCTTAGTATGTTGTTGATGGTGTTAGGTACGGCATTTTTCCTCTTAGGAATATTCCGTTTGTTCTGGAAATCTAAAGAAGTGGTATATATTCCGACAGGAAGTATTACTAAGGAACGCAGTGTGTTCTTCGATTTGAAACACATGGGTAAGTTGAAAGAGATGATTGAAAAAGGCCAGCTTTCTATTGAAGAAGGTGTAAAGAGTGAAGGAAGCGGTAATGTACGTTTGGATGTTATACTTTCTCAAGATAATAAATTTGCAGCCGTTCAGTTGTTCCAGTTTGTGCCTTATACATACACTCCGGTAACCTCTGTACATTATTATACAGGGAACGACGCAGCAACCATATCGGCTTTCTTGGCGAAGTGTAAAGTGAACTAACCCTCAGGGTTTCTGGACTTAACTTTAAAGTTATGGGGATCAGTCGGTAACGGCTATCCCCATTTTTTTCATCAAGAAACAGGCATTCATATTCTGAGCTACTCCTTCGCGCAGACGATAAGAAAAAGTCAGTTCATTATCTGTGATGTCGGCCTCGAATCGGTAATTACGGATGTCATCAGGATAAATGTCGGCAAGCGTGCCGAGCATCAGGTCGTGAGTAGCGATGATACCATTTGCCTGTAAAGTCATGAATTGCTTGATAAGGGCAAGCGAACCTTTCTGTTTATCCATGGAGTTGGTTCCTTTTAGAATCTCATCAAGGATGATGAAAAGCTCTTCACCGGCTTGCAGTTTGTCGATGATAAGTTTCAGACGTTTCAGTTCTGCAAAGAAGTAGGATTCGTTATCATTCAGGGAGTCGCTGGTGCGCAGACTGGTGATGAGCTGAACTGGATACAGTTCCATACTCCGGGCGCAAACGGGGGTACCGATGCAAGCCAGCAAATAGTTGATGCCTACCGTACGAAGATACGTACTTTTGCCTGCCATATTTGCTCCGGTGATAATAATGAAGAAAGGACGTTTTTCTATATCAATGTCATTGCGTACACATTTGTCGCGGTTCATCAGTGGATGTCCCATAGATGCGGCGCGGAGACTGAAAGACTGGGTGGTAATAATAGGGTAGGAGTAATCCGGATGATTATAGGCGAATGTGGCTAGTGAACACAGAGCATCCATGTGAGCGATAGCTGTCAGCCAGCGTGGCAGTTCAGAAGCATATTGCTCTTTCCATCCTTCAATCTGTATGATTTTGCGGATTTCCCAGAAGAATAATCCGTTGAGGGTGGCATATATGTAGGCGTTGTTTCGCTGATCGAGTTCGTTCATAAGCTTGCTTAGACGCTGGATGGAGTGGGAAGCCGTTTGTTTTTCATCACCGATCCACTCTCTCACTTCCTTCAATATCGGACTTTTCATGGGTTGGTTCTCTATAAGTCGGAGCAGATTGGCATACGTTGCTAATATCTGTAGCTTCTTTCCGTAGACAGCTTGCATTTTAGTGATTTTACTAGTGAAACAAAAGCTGGCAAAAACAAAGCATAACCATAGAATACCGAAAACAGTGAGCGGAATAATGCCTGCAATAGCCAATGCTATACATAAGATATTTATTCCACCCGCCAATAGCGGTAGCATGCGAAAGAAAACATTCTTCCGGAAGACACTGGGACTCTTAGCCCATGCCTTTAATTCATCTTCATCAGCAGCTTTTCCTTTATAGAGCAGTCCCAGAATACGGAATTCTTGTCGAAAGTTCAATTCCGATGTCAGTTCGCGAATGGCTTCCTGTCGGGATTCTATCTCTTTCTTATTTACCAGATGCGTGCCCAGCCAATTGGCTAACAAGCTTTTTCCAAGTTGCGTACAGGTACGGTTTATATACTGAAAAAGAGAATGTGGACCAAACACATCCAGGTCATAACTGTACAGGTGTGCCGGATCGATAAATTCTGCTCCGTCTTCAAAAGAAGATGTGTCATAGTTCAGCGCCGAAAGTTCTTGCTCATTGATTGCTATCTTTTTTTCCAGATAATCTTTCCGGTGAAACAGCCGGTTGTGATACTTTATCAATAGGATAAAAGGCAGAAGTGTAACGGCAATGATCCCCGTTAATACTATCCAGCCTGATGACCAGAAATATATAATTCCCGCAATTCCTGCAACAAATAACAATAATCGCAGTGAGCCTATGCGGTAAATCTTGTTTTGTACTTTATTTAATTCCGAACGTCCTTCTTCAGCGATGCGCTGATAAGTGGCGGTTATTTCATTGATTGTGTTCATTCTATTGTTTCTTTGCCGCAAAGGTAAAATAAGCCTGCTTTATAACCAAATGCTTCATCTGCTTTCTCTTGCTCTAATGAAGAACTTAGCATCCATATTTATGTTTCCTTTAAGAGAAGCGTTTGTTTCTCAGTGTGAAACTGTCTGTTTCTCGGTGTGAAACTGCTTGTTTCAAAGCATGAAACAGACAGTTTCAAGGCATGAAACTTGCAGTTCCAAGTGATGAAACTATTCTTATCCATCGAGGTCGTAAGTTTTCGCCTTAGATATCCCTTTGATGAGTATTGCTTATTTTTCCAGTTACTCGCAGCTTTGAAGCGTATTATGCAGTATAGAGATAAGCCCAAGTATAAATATGCATGAACATAAATCTGCCGAAATTGCATTTTTCTTTTCAATAATTTGCTCTTCTTGGATAAATAATGTAACTTTCGCTCAGATAAAACTGTTTTAGAAAGAAAAGCTTGGGGTATGAAAAGGTGGTGGTTATTAGGCATATTCGGATTATTGGTTGCTTTGCATGGGAGCGCCCAGCAAGTGATATATGCCAATTTGAAGGAACTGGTGGAAGATCGTGGCGACACACTCTCCACATTGAAGATAGAGAAGCGCTCCAAGAATCAGATTTTACTGATGGGAGGTGCTGACTATCGCGTCTCGGTAGATGACAATCCCGGTCTCTGCCGATATTTGAAATCCCGTTGTTATGCGGTGAGGGCTGACTCGGCGTTATACGTCAACTGTAAGAAAGTGCGTTATAAACGTTTCCGTTTCGGCGGTTGGTATGCCCCTGCCACTTGGATACAGGGGAAAATTTATTTCTACGCACAGCCTGTAGGTTCTGTGGCGGCAAGTACCACACAGCCTGCCGACGCTACGAAGCTGGGTGGAGATGTCGGTACGGCCATTGCCGCTTCGGGGCTGGTTAATGCGCGGGTTTATTATGAACTGAATCCGGAAACGGGTAAAGTAGAGTTCGTAGGAAAAGACAAAATGATACAGCTACTAAAAAATGAGCCGGAACTTCTGAACGCCTTCTTACAGGAAAGCAGTGAAAGTGCGGAAGTTACAGGTAAATACTTACTACGCTTAAAATGACTAAATGATAAATAAATCCCGGTATCACTTGTTGATATCGGGATTTATTTCTATATTGCGGCAGCTTACAGAAGTAAACTGATGACATTTTGTAACCTTTCATCCTGCATGTTATGGAAATAACCTTAAGTAACACATTGCCCCCTTACCCCACTTTCGTAGAGGGTATCCGGAGGGCTCCCGACCGTGGCTTCACACTTTCGCCCGCACAAACTGCCACGGCGTTAAAGAATGCATTGCGTTATATCCCCAAAGAATTACACGAGACCCTCGCTCCGGAGTTTATGGAAGAACTTCGTACCCGCGGGCGTATCTATGGCTACAGATATCGTCCGCAAGGCGACCTCAAAGCGAAACCTATCGATGCTTACAAAGGAAATTGCATTGAAGGCAAGGCTTTCCAGGTGATGATTGACAATAATCTCTGCTTCGACATTGCCCTCTATCCTTATGAATTAGTCACTTATGGCGAAACGGGACAGGTCTGTCAAAACTGGATGCAGTATCGTCTCATTAAACAGTATCTTGAAGTGCTGACTCAAGATCAGACACTCGTTATTGAAAGTGGACATCCGCTGGGATTATTCCGTTCTAAGCCCGATGCACCACGCGTGATTATTACGAATGCCATGATGGTAGGTCTTTACGATAATCAGAAGGATTGGCACGTGGCCATGCAAATGGGAGTTGCCAACTACGGTCAGATGACTGCCGGAGGCTGGATGTACATTGGTCCTCAAGGTATTGTGCATGGCACTTTCAATACTCTGCTGAATGCCGGACGTATGAAACTCGGTATTCCTCAGAACGGTGATTTGCGCGGACATCTGTTTATATCTTCCGGTTTGGGCGGCATGAGCGGTGCCCAGCCTAAGGCCGCCGAGATGTCGGGTGCAGCTTCCATTATAGCCGAGGTAGATATGTCACGTATTGAAACCCGGCATCGGCAAGGTTGGGTAGGGCATGTCACGGATTCTATTCCCGAAGCATTCTCGCTGGCGCATGAGGCGATGGATGGCAAGAAACCGATTTCTATTGCTTATCATGGGAATATTGTTGACCTGCTGGAATATGCTGTAAACCAAACTATACATATAGACCTGCTTTCTGACCAGACTTCCTGCCATGCCGTTTACGAAGGCGGATACTGTCCGGCGGGAATTACTTTCGCCGAACGCACAAGTCTGTTGCACGAAGACCCGCAGAAATTCTGTGGACTGGTGAATGAATCGTTGGCACGCCATTTCCGGGCTATAAAAGCCCTTGTAGAGCAGGGTACCTATTTCTTCGATTATGGAAACTCCTTTATGAAAGCTGTTTATGATGCCGGAGTTCGTGAGATTGCCAAAGAAGAAGATGATAAGAATGGATTTATATTCCCCAGTTATGTAGAAGATATTATGGGGCCGGAACTTTTTGATTACGGTTACGGACCTTTCCGCTGGGTATGTCTCAGTGGTAAACATGAAGATTTGATAAAGACCGATCATGCAGCGATGGAATGTATTGATCCGAATCGTCGCGGTCAGGATCTGGATAACTACAATTGGATACGCGATGCGGAAAAGAATAATCTTGTGGTAGGTACACAGGCGCGTATTCTTTATCAGGATGCAGTAGGGCGTATGAAGATAGCGTTGAAGTTCAACGAAATGGTACGCAATGGTGAAGTAGGGCCTATTATGTTGGGACGCGATCATCACGATGTGAGCGGTACGGACTCTCCTTTCCGTGAAACTTCTAATATAAAAGATGGAAGCAATGTCATGGCGGATATGGCCGTGCAATGCTTTGCCGGAAACTGTGCCCGGGGAATGAGCCTCGTAGCTCTTCATAATGGTGGAGGAGTTGGTATCGGTAAGGCGATAAACGGAGGTTTCGGTATGGTTCTCGATGGTAGTGAGCGGGTGGATGAAATACTTTGTTCAGCTATGTTGTGGGACGTGATGGGCGGTGTGGCCCGGCGTTCATGGGCACGCAATGGGCATGCTATGGAGACGAGTGAAGAGTTTAATCGGACACATGCCGATGGTTATCATATTACGATGCCATACGTGGCTGATGACGAATTAGTAAATAAATACATATCATAAAAAGAGAATCATGAATAAAATCATCGAATGTGTCCCCAACTTCAGTGAGGGACGTGACTTGCAGAAAATAGATCAAATCATATCCCCTTTCCGTGGTAAACAAGGTGTAAAACTCTTGGATTACAGTAACGATGAAGACCACAATCGTCTGGTAGTAACCGTGGTAGGAGAACCGGAACCCCTTCGTGATGCCGTTCTCGAAGCTATCGGCATTGCTGTAAAGCTTATTGACCTTAACCACCACACCGGGCAACATCCCCGTATGGGTGCCGTAGATGTAGTTCCTTTCATTCCCATCAAGAATGTGACGATGGAAGAAGCTATCGCCCTTTCCAAAGAAGTAGGTGCAGAGGTAGGCAAACGCTATAATCTTCCTGTCTTTCTCTATGAGAAATCCGCATCCGCTCCGCATCGCGAAAATCTTGCTGCCGTGCGTAAAGGTGAGTTCGAAGGTATGGCAGAAAAGATAAAGCTACCCGAATGGCAGCCCGACTTTGGTCCTGCCGAACGTCATGCCACTGCCGGAACCGTTGCTATCGGTGCCCGCATGCCGTTGGTAGCCTACAATATCAATCTGAATACACCTAATCTGGATATCGCACATGATATTGCCAAGAAGATTCGTTTCATTGGCGGTGGCCTGCGTTATTGCAAAGCAATGGGAGTAGAGTTGAAAGACCGGGGCATTACTCAGGTCTCCATCAATATGACAGACTATACCCGTACCGCCCTTTACCGCGCTTTTGAACTGACCCGTGTAGAAGCACGTCGCTATGGGGTCAGCATCGTGGGGAGTGAGATTATCGGCCTTGTTCCGATGGAGGCGCTCATTGATACAGCTTCTTATTATCTAGGTTTAGAGAATTTCTCTATGCAACAAGTGCTTGAGGCGAGGATTATGGAAGAATAATAGAATGATAAAAGAACGCAAATTACGCAAATTACACAAATAAAGTTTTTAAATATGACCGAGAACCTGATAATTTTCAATGCCCGCGTTGTAACCCCCATCGGCTTTTCCGCCCGTTGTGGCAAAGAGATGGGTGAACTATGCATCATTGATAATGCTACAATAGAAGTAACCGACGGTATCATTTCCTATGTCGGTCCTTCCCGGGGCGAGATGCGTGACGGATATTATCAACGCTACTGGCACTACAATGCTCGTGGCAAATGCCTGTTACCCGGCTTCGTCGATTCGCATACTCACTTTGTATTTGGTGGCGAACGTGCCGAAGAGTTCTCCTGGCGATTGAAAGGAGAAAGCTATATGTCTATCATGGAGCGTGGTGGTGGCATTGTAAGCACTGTAAAGGCCACCCGCGAATGTAGTTTTATTCAACTCCGCTCCAAAGCCGAAGGTTTTTTGAAGCAAATGAGTAATATGGGGGTTACTACCGTAGAAGGCAAGAGCGGCTACGGACTGGATAAGGAAACGGAGCTTCTGCAACTCAAAGTCATGCGTAGCCTGAATAATGACGAGCATAAGCGGGTAGATATTGTATCCACTTTTCTGGGTGCGCATGCCGTACCCGAGGAATATAAGGGACGTACGGACGAATACCTTGATTTCATTATCAGTGACGTCTTGCCTTGCGTTGCCAAAAACGAACTGGCCGAGTTTTGTGATGTCTTCTGCGAACAAGGCGTTTTCTCCGTCGAGCAATCCCGCCGTCTGTTGCAGGCTGCCAAGGAATATGGTCTGGGCTTGAAACTCCATGCCGATGAAATCGTTCCGCTGGGAGGTGCCGAACTGGCTGCCGAGCTTTCTGCTGTTTCCGCAGATCATCTGTTGCATGCATCCGATGCTGGTATCTGCGCCATGCGGGATGCCGGAACGGTTGCAACTTTACTCCCTCTTACTGCTTTTGCCCTGAAAGAACCTTATGCACGCGGTCGCGAAATGATTGATTCCGGTTGTGCCGTAGCCCTTGCCACAGATCTCAATCCGGGCAGTTGTTTCTCCGGTTCCATTCCGTTGACTTTTGCTCTGGCGTGCATCTATATGCGTCTTACTATTGAAGAAGCTATCACCGCCCTTACCCTGAACGGGGCTGCTGCCTTGAACCGGGCGGACAGTATCGGTAGCATCGAAGTAGGCAAGAAGGGAGATTTTGTAGTGCTGAATTCCGATAATTACCATTTCCTGCCTTATTATGTCGGTATGAATTGTGTAAATACCACCATCAAAGAAGGAGTGATTTATCCTGTATTGTAAAACCTTTAAAGAAAAATACCATGTTAGTTGATTTAACAGTAAAAGAATTCTTGAATAAAGTGGCGGGCAGTGATCCCGTCCCCGGTGGCGGAAGCATTGCTGCCCTGAACGGTGCCGTAGCTTCGGCACTTGCCGCTATGGTTGCTAACCTCACCATCGGCAAGAAGAATTACGAAGAACACGAGGAACTTATGAACCATATTGCTTCTCTTGCACTGAGAGAGAAAGATGTATTTATAGCTGATATAGATCGTGACTCGGAAGCCTATGATGCCGTGTTTGCCTGCTTCAAAATGCCCAAGGCTACCGATGAAGAAAAAGCTGCCCGCAGCGCTGCTATTCAGGAAGCTACTAAGTATGCCGCTTTAGTCCCCATGCAAGTAGCCCGTAATGCTTACGAGCTGATGTCGGTAATTGCCGACGTTGCCCGTTTGGGAAACCGTAATGCAGTGACTGATGCTTGTGTGGCCATGATGTCCGCCCGTACAGCTGTACTGGGTGCCTTGCTGAATGTTCGCATCAACCTGGGTTCCATCAAAGACAAAATCTTTGCAGATGAACTCCAAAGAGAAGCCGATGTGCTGGAACGCCTGGCTTGTGACCGTGAAAAAGAAGTATTGGATGTTGTTAACCAAGAATTACGAGTATGAAAAACGTCTATCATGTAGGGTCCGGTGAACTCACATTCGACATCATCGAACGAATTATCAACGAGAATCTGAAACTGGAACTGGCTCCCGAAGCCAAAGAACGGATACAGAAATGCCGCGACTACCTCGACCATAAGATAGCCGAGTCCGAAGAACCTTTGTACGGTATCACCACAGGCTTCGGTTCCCTATGTAGCAAAAATATATCCCCCGGTGAACTGGGCACTTTGCAAGAAAACCTGATTAAGAGTCATGCTTGCAGCGTCGGTGAAGAAATACGTCCCGTCATCGTCAAACTAATGATGCTGCTCAAAGCCCATGCCCTGTCGTTGGGACATAGCGGTGTGCAAGTCATTACCGTACAGCGTATCCTCGATTTCTTTAACAACGATGTGATGCCCATTGTCTACGACCGCGGTTCGCTCGGTGCATCCGGTGATCTGGCTCCTCTTGCCAATCTCTTCCTGCCGCTTATCGGTGTGGGTGATGTTTATTATAAGGGTAAGAAGCGCGAAGCCATCAGTGTCCTCGATGAGTTTGGTTGGGAACCGGTGAAACTTATGAGTAAAGAAGGTCTTGCCTTGCTCAACGGTACGCAGTTTATGAGTGCCAATGGTGTGTTTGCCATTCTGAAAGCCTTCCGCCTTTCCAAGAAAGCCGACCTTATTGCCGCTCTTTCCCT
>ENA-OPCS01001809-OPCS01001809.1-human-gut-metagenome-genome-assembly--contig:-NODE-1809-length-10549-cov-1.505622_pt1 | contig 10549 bp, 7 predicted proteins | sample MGYA00241256_ERZ501492 | MGnify/ENA primary metagenome ERZ501492 (study PRJEB25962, sample SAMEA2042512) | human gut metagenome | biome: human gut; feature: human-associated habitat; material: faeces... | reverse complement strand
TCCTAAGATACCGGTCCCACCTTCCACATTCGAGTAGATGCGGACCGGTTCGGCAAAGCCTATTTCCGCCAGATCACCGACAAAGCCACTCTCATACAAATCATTCATGGTTTTCATATAGTTATAATAGGACCGGGAAACGGAATACAGATAACAACGGTATTTGTAGGGGGTATAATCAGTATCCGAAGTATAGCTAAGGCTTATTTTCCAAGGGATCTTAAACTGATAGCTTTTCCCATCGAACAATTCGTCTGAAAAAGCGAGTCCGTTATAGCCTCCCACACCATCATATCCGAAAATTTGATCTAAGGCTGAGTTCTGAACAGCAAATACCGGTTCACTACCATAATCAGGTCTAAAAGAATGCCAGGAATAAACGGTATCGTTTTCTCCTCCCCAAATATTTCCCTGACGGAAATAAATCAGATAATAATTGTCTTCACCCGGTTCGTCGTGAAGAGTGAAACACACGGTATTCTGCTGGGCCAAATGTATATATGTATTATTCCACCATTCAGAAGTATCTCTTACACTTTCCTGTTGAAGTTCGAAGTTCGAGACACAGCAGGGACGCGGGACTTCCGTCACTGCCTCCACTTCCTTAAAACCTTTCCGAGAAGCCACAAGGCGTATCCGATCCCCTGCCATAGGCATATAAGATGAAGATTTGTAACGAATAGCTTCGATATCAAGATCTTCATACTTTACGGCAACTTCGGCCAATGATTCCCGGAACACATCGTTCACATAAAGTTTTACATCCGCACCAGACACAAAAATATCATTGACCTTATTATCCGCATAAAACCAGGTACGGGAAAGTTCCACCGATAATGTATCGCCTTGTACGGCCAAACAATTCAACACCAGTTTGGGATCGGGACGCATATGTTCCAGATTTATCTCTTTCTCGCAACCGGACAAGACAAACGACAACAAAACCAATATACAGATATAATATCTCATCTTTTTCCTCCTTCAAAATTTATATGTATATGAAACCGACGGTATGATCGGGAAAATACCGATAGACTTGAATGCATTCCGATAGGTAACATTCGGATTCCCATAATCACCAGCTCCGGTACTCTCCTTGACATCTCCTTTATAAACCAGAATAGGATTCATCCGGCTGTACACGTTATAAATACTGATATTCCAAATTCCCATACGCCCTTTCTTTTTGGGACGATAGACATTAATACCCACATCCAAACGATGGTAAGCAGGAAGTTGGTAATTATTACGTTGGTCATAATAATCTTCACCAATCTCATTTCCCCAGAAAGGCCTTTCCCCTGGTTGGTGCAGATGGTTACTCGGATAATAATTTTCCAGCGACAATGTCGTATAATTACCGGATGAATAGGTCCAGGCAGCCGACAATTCTACTTTCTTGGAGAGTTTATGCATGACAACAATGTTCAATTTATGGCGATTATCGTAACGGGAAGGATAGCGCCGACCTTTATTTATTTCGTCAAACCGGCGATCCGCCCACGCCAACGCATACCCGACCCATCCGGTTGTCTTTCCGGCCTGCTTACGAACCATGAACTCCACTCCATAGGCACGTCCTTCACCGGAAGCCATCTTATCTTCCCATGAAACGGATGAAGGGATCAGACTATAACCATCCTTATATTCCAGCAAATTGTTCATCCGTTTATAATAACCTTCAACAGAAAAATCCAATAGCTGATTCCAATTGTAATAACCACCTAAAGAAACCTGGTCACTGACAAGCGGCTTCAATTTATTAGTCACCGGCATCCAAGAATCGGTCGGCAAATCCATAAAACTATTACTGATCAGATGCACATACTGATTCATACGGGAATAAGAAGCTTTCAAACTAACATCCGGTGAAAGCAACCAGCGCAGAGAAGCACGTGGCTCAATACCTGTATACGTCCTGTTATCAATATTAAACAGACTGAAACGAAGCCCGACATTCAAACGGAAAGCATCGGAAATCGACCAATCATCTTCAGCATAGGCAGCCAGTTCATGTGCCCACAACTTGTCGTCGGAAAAGGTTTTAGCGATCTGCATAGAATCCGGCAGACTATTGTCCAATGCTTTCATCCGGTTATACTCCGGTTGAAAATAATGAATCAGGTAATCACCGCCAAAACGGATATGGTGCGCCGCCACCGGTCGATAATCGAACGAGGTACGAACACCAAAATCCGTGATTCCTGTCACATTGGTCGTCTCGTCCAAAGAATACCTATATTCGGAATCACCTTCCTTACCGTTTACATCTTCCTCTTTATATTTGATTTTAGAACGATATCGCGTATAAAAGCCGGACAATTTTCCAAATAACTTATTACTGAACGCATACGTCCAACCGGCAGAAGCGAGCAAATTTCCCCAACGCATATAGGCGTCGATCGTATTACTATATTCGTTTGTATATTCAGAATAAGCAAAATCTTCACTTCCTACTTTCAAGACATCATTCCCGTTATAAAGGCTCAAGTACATCCTACTCCGGTCACTGAAACGATGGTCGATACGGGCATTCAAGTCATGGAAAGCATAACGGACATTAATACGTTCTCCGTTCTTTTTATTTTTCTGATTCACTATCGCCAGTGCCGGGGCTGTCAACACATCTAACCAAGTACGTCTGAGCGCAATATTAAAAGACGTGCGGTCCTTCCAGATCGGCCCTTCTAAGTTCAAGTTACCGGAAACCAGCCCTAAAGAAGCGCTTCCATGAAACTCTTTCATATTCCCCTCCTTGGTATGTACATCCACCACCGAAGAAAGCCGCCCACCGTAACGGGCCGGAAAGCCAGCTTTGAAGAAATTCATACTTTTGATCGCTTCATTATTGAACGCGGAGAAAAAGCCCCCGATATGGTTCACCTGATAGACCGGATTTCCGTCGATCAGGAAAAGATTTCCATCCGAATTGCCACCTCTGACATACAAACCTGAAATACCTTCCGTCCCAGACGACACTCCGGGAGTCAATTGTAAGGTACGAATAATATCGGCTTCTCCCAACAAAGTTGGCGTCGCACGGATAGTGGCATGATTTATCTCCAAAGCCCCCATCTGCGTATTACGGACCGTTTGACGGATTGTTTCCGAAGCGGTCACCAGCACTTCCCCGATTGCTGCATTAGGCTGTAAATCGATTGCCAAAACCGTATCTTGTTGCAATGCCAGAAGGGTAAACGAACGGCTCTCATAACCAATATAAGAAACTTGCAAGCGGACAGGAATACCATTACTTCCCGGCGGCACTGACAACGAAAGACTAAAGAATCCGTATGCATTAGTTGCCACACCACTCAGACTGTTCACATCATACACAGAAGCCCCGACCAGGGATTCTGCGGAAGTTTTATCCCGCACAAAACCGCTGATCGTGACCTGCCTGGGTTTGTGTTTCAGAACGACAATATTTCCTGTCCTCTTGTACACGAGCGGATAGCTGGCAAAAAGCTGTGCCAGGCAATCGTCCAGTGCTGCATCCTCTACTTTGAAACTTGTCTTCTGAAACTCTTTCAACAAAGATGATTCATACGAAAAAGTCACTCCGGCCTGCTTCTCGATCTCTGCCAGAATCTCTTTCAAAGAAACGTTCCGCATGTTCAATGTAACCGTTCGAACCTCATCTCCACCGTTTACCTCTGCCAACAACCTCTCAGACATCAAAAAACAACTCAAACACACAAAAACACAGGTAAACCATCCTCTCAACATTAACTTCTTCATCTTATCTTTATTGACATTTTATCCATAAGACGGGAAAAACGGAAAAACCCCTATCCGATTCGAAAAAATTATAAGAAACTGTTTTGATTTTTTCGCCTCATGATTTGAGATGTATTTTTGGATCTGATTCGTCGCTCTGATGAGGAAGAGAGCGGGCTATCTGACAAAGAAGAAAGGCGGATATGGCCCAAAAGACACTCAAAGCATAGTCGAAAACAACAGCAAAATAACAAAGCTGGCTGTTTGTAAAAAATCAAAACAGTTTTTAAAATCAATCATAAACAGTAAACGGGGTCCAATAAGGTTCCTTGTCACCGAAAGGCATTGTGAAACGACGATGGGCCAGTTGGCAACCGGCAACGACTCCGAAGCCGCCTTCGACATTCGTATAAGTGGCAGTAGGCTCCACCAAGCCGTCTAAATAAGCATCGCCCAACGAGATCGAGAAATTACGGATGACGACCAGATACCGGTAGTATTCTTCCGAAATAGCCACCAGGCGGACATCATAATGCACTGTTGTCGTCACCGAATCACCCTTAAAGGAATGATCAACAGGCCAGAAAGAAGAGCGGACCGTATAGTCTTCGCCATCGAACATATCATCCGTAAACGTGCCCCGGCAAGTCGTCCCATCCAACTGCTCGATAACCGGATTCGTCGCCGTCGAACGAAATACCGGATCTTCATAAACCACACTCAGCCAACCCGAACAAGCAGGTTCCGATCTATACATCGAACTACAGGTTATCACGCTGTCTCCTTTCTGATACTCCGTCAGCTTCTCGATTATCAAGCGATAATAATTCCGCTTATCCGGCTTGTCACGAAACCGGACATACAGCCGTATGGAAGGATATTCATATCCGGCATAGCCAAAACGGGTAAAACGGACCGTATCGACAGACAATATTTCCACCGGGTCCGGAATAACCGTCTCTCCTCCTATCGGCTCCCAAACCTTCTGCTCCGGCTTCCAGCCGCAAGCGATCACCGGCCTTCACACGACATCCGGGCAATACATACCGGCCTGCAAACCGACTATCGGGAACGGGCTGCATACATCCTTGCAAACGGTCGTTTATAAACACTTGTATGTTGCCATCCGCAACCCCGTCGTCCGTGACCGTGTCCAGGACAAACCAGCTTCTGGACAAGAAAGCCGTCACATCCGTATCCGGAGAAACGGAAGCGTTCAGCACCAGGCGCGGAGAAACGGGCGGAAGAACCAACACCACATCACGGGTACAGGAGGCAAACAAAAGCAAGCACAAGGCAAACAGTATCTTTTTCATCACCATCAGAATTTATATGTGTAAGAGATGGAAGGGACAAAAAGGAACAACAAGGTCTGTTCCAACACAACCTCCCGGCCCTTTTCCGTTTGATAATAAACAGGACGGACCGAAAAAGGATTCGCCTTAAAATAAGCATTGCAAAGGCTCAGGTTCCAGATTCCCATACGCCCGTTCTTCTTATACCGATAGAAATTGACGCCCAAATCAAGCCGGTGGTAAGCCGGAAGCTGGTAATTGTTGCGCGAACTTGCGTTCTGGCCATATCCCCACCCAAGCTCCTCCCGGTAGCCACGCTCCGTCAGCTCCGGCAACGGGCGGTATTGCACGTCCTGAATCGTCAGGTGATTACCGGACTTATACATCCAGGCTGCCGTCAGTTCCACCTTTTTAGACAGTTTGTAGGAAGTAACGATATCGACCTTATGCCGGTTGTCGTATTTGGAGGGGAAACGATGCCCCTTGTTGACCGTTCCATCCGGAAACCAGCGGTCGGACCAGGAGAGTGTATACCCGATCCATCCGTTAAACCGCCCGGTCTTTTTCTGTACTATCAGTTCCAGACCGTAAGAACGCCCTTTGCCCACTCCAACCCGGTCTTCCCAGCCTGCAAAAGAGGGTAAAACCGGACCGTTATCCTTATATTCCACCAAATTATTCATCCGTTTGTAGTAGCCTTCAGCAGAGAAATCCAATCCTTTATAATGCCAAAAGAGGCCACCCGTCACCTGGTGCGCATGCATCGGACGGATATTCCCGGTAACCGGTACCCAAATATCCGTCGGCTGACTGATATAACTGTTGGACAATAAATGGATATATTGGTTCATCTTCGTATAGGACACTTTTGCCGACAGGTTCCGCCCTAACAGGTAGCGGGCGGAAAAACGAGGCTGGAACGACTGATACGTCTCTCCTTGTACGTGGAAAAGGGTAAAGCGCAGCCCGGCATTCACCCGCAACCGGTCGGTCAGTAACATTTCGTCTTCAGCATACAAGGAAACCTCGTGACCATGAATCAAGGAATGCGAAAAGACCGTATTATTCATTTGCGAAACAACCGAATCCTTATACCAAGAACTCATATTGCTCTGTTCGGGACGGAAAAGATGGAACAGGTAATCACTTCCCATCCGGATCCGGTGGTCGACATTCGGGCGATAATCGAAAGAGGCTCTCAGATTCACATCTTCCATAGCCGAACGATAATGCCCTTCCTGGAAATAGACCTGTCCGCTCTTATCTGCCGAAGAGACAAATGCATTTTGCTTTTGGATAATATGTGAACGATAGCGGGTATATCCTCCGGTAAAAGTGGCAAACAGTTTCCGGTTGATCAGGTAGTTCCACCCGGCAGACCCGATCAGGTTTCCCCAACGCCAGCGGAAGTCCCGGTCTTCGCCATGTATGTCTTTCGAGTCCTCGCCGTTACGGTAACTGTCGCTTCCCATGTAAAAGCTCAGATAGGCACGGCTGCGGTCCGTAAAAGAATAATCTATTTTGGCATTCATGTCGTAGAAATGGTATCCGCCTTTCACTTCGGCATCGGCCTTCTTGTTCACAGCCGTCATGACCGGCCAAGTGATCAGTTCCATCCAGGTACGCCGCACCGACACGTTGAATGAAGACCTATCTTTGATGATCGGCCCTTCGAGATTGGCCCTCGCCGCCAGCAAGCCGACCGAGATATTCCCGTGATATTCTTTCCGGTTTCCCTCGTTCGTACGCACATCTATAACAGAAGAAAGTCTCCCGCCGTATTCCGCGGGAAAACTTCCTTTATAAAAAGTGGCATTCTTCACAGCATCCGGATTGAAAGCCGAAAAAAAGCCTAGCACATGGTCTGTATGATAGACCGGATTTCCATCCAGCAGATACAAATTCTCATCGGCCCCGCCCCCACGCAAACAAGCCACTCATGCCTTCTGTTCCTCCGGTCACACCCGGTAGCCGTTGCAAAGTCTTGACAACATCCGTTTCGCCCAACAGGGCCGGCAACGATTTCACCCGGCTTGCCGGAACATCCGACACCCCTACCCGACTGTTCAAAACATCCGACCGGGGAGAAATTCCTTTTATCACGACTTCCCCCAGTACCCCGGCAGGCGATAGGGAGAGATCGATCATCGTGTCTCGGGTCAACTCGAACGTAACGGAACAGGGCTCGTAGCCAACATAAGAAGAAGACAGCACCACTTTCCCCGGAGGCAACGTAATGCTATAAAAACCGTAATTATTGGAAACCGACCCTTTCCCGGAAGAACGCTCCACCACGGTTGCCGCAATCAGGCTCTCATAGGACGCGGAATCCCGTACAAACCCGCTGATAGTATATTGCCGGGGTTTCCGTTTCAATATCACATAATGCCCCGTCATCCGGTAAACAAGAGGTAAAGGGCCGAACAGCCGTTTCAGGCAATAGGAAAGAGACTCGTCGCGCACCGTTAACGAAACATGGCGAAATTCTTTCAACATCGACGATTCATAGGAAAAAAACAGACCGGTCTGCTTTTCGATCTCTAACAAAATATCCTGTAACGGCACCCGCTTCATATCCAGCGTGACAGTAGGAGTCGGATCCACCAACAGGGACAATGGCTCTTTCGCCCTGATCAGCGGGCAACACATACAAATCCCGATGACAAATAGGTAAACACGATACATAAGTTCTTTTTTTACTTATCCTTCCGGGGAACCAGTCGGATATCTAACGTCTGATTGATAACCAGCAGGACTTCGTCGAGAGGCAAATCGTTGAATGTAGCGGTCAGCCTGGAATCCGGCGAATCCACTTTGTTGGTGATCTCCACCTGGTAATACTCGTTCAGATCCCTGATCACCTTCTCCAAAGGCGTATCGTTGAACCTTAACTGCTTCGTTTTCCAGGAAAGATGATTCGGATTCTCTTCCTTCAGGATATCTATTTCTTTCTTTTCATTCGAATAAGAGGCCGACATTCCCGCCGTCAAGATAACCGGTTCAGGCTCCTTCCCGGCTGCAAAACGCACTTTTCCCGTCACGACATCGACTTCCGTCATTCCCGGTTGTTCGCTTATCTGGAAACTGGTACCCAAAACCGTCACCTCTGTCATAGCCGTATGAACGGAAAAGGGGCGTGCCTCGTTCCTCTTCACCTGGAAAAAAGCTTTTCCGGTCATCTCCACTACACGCCTTTCCTTTCCATATTTCTTCACATCATACCGGAGTGTCGAATTTCCGGCCATCGATACCAACGTACTATCCGGCAAATAAACATCTTTCAGCTGCCCCGATACAGTAACGACAGATACCCATTCGGGCTTATTCCGCTCTTTCATATAAAAAGTGCCGAATCCAATAAGCAAGAGCATAACAGAGGCAGCCGCCATCCAATAACGGCGGAAAGCAACCTGGCGACGGATTCCCTGTCGGGAAGCAAACCGCTCCCAAGCCTTATCCTCATCCAAGCTTCCCTCTTTGTAGCGCCGGGCTACAAAACGAAGGCGTTTTTCAAATCTATCATCTTGCTCGTTGTTCATCATTTCAATTGACAATTGATAATTGACAATGGACAATTGCCACAGCACTCTCCATTGTTTATTTTCCTAATTTGAATTTATACCCGACAGACAAGCTGAAGGTATGATATTTTAAGTCGACTGAATCATAGTCATATTCCTTGCCTAAAGAAGCATCGTAACCGACGCTCATCACACAGGAACCAATTTCCAATCCTGCCTGAAACGAAAGTCCCCAGTCAAAAGGATTATCATGCGTCCGACTCTCATAACTAAAACCTTGCCCTATCCATCCGTCACCATACAGATAACCACCGTTACCACCATAATAGTTAAAGCCATAGCTTCCGTAACCACCACTATAACCCGGCGTATATTCATTATACTTACCTATATTTTTATCTCCCACCGAATAAGCGACATAAGGACCAGCTGCCAGATTCAACCGTACATTCTCCGCTAAACGGAATGACAAATTTGCCATCAACGGAACCTGCAAAAAATGACGATTCGTTTTATAATAACTTTCATTAAAAGTAGGTTTCGATTGATCGTCAGTCGTCGGGTAAACACTCCCAAACAAAATCGAATGTCTCGAATATCCCCGCTGGGTATAATACAAACCTGATTTCAATGAAAAACGATCCGGTCTGACGGCAAACTCCACACCAACCCCGACTTTCCAACGAGTATTCCAAGTCGGCTTCTGTTCATTGATATAGACATCTCCACCTCTCTTGACTGCCATCATCCCCACTTCCGGTGTCAGCGACCACCGCTGTGCGCTCACTGATACCACACCCATCATCAACATCACAAATAACACGAATTTCTTCATCTCTCTTTTTTGCATTAGTGATACATAAACATTTTAACCATTCTATCACTAAGACAAGAAATCTGAAAAAACCCCTACTCATTCAAGAAAAAAAGAAACAATAAATCCGCACAGCAGTTTCCCGCAAAGTCTTTAACGCTTTTCCTATCTGGTTTTCAACTGTTTTAATGGAAATATGCAACTCTTCTGCAATCTCCTGATATTTCAATCCGTCCCGCTTGGAAAGCAGAAATATCTTCTTCCGTTCGGCAGGCAGTTCGTCGATAGCCGCCCAGAGGCGCGCATCCCGTTCCGATTGATATATCTGTTCCTCTTCCGACAGATCCTCTATATCGGCAAGACATTCTGTCGTCTGTAACGTATCGGAAGATTGGGCGATAAGCGTAAGGGAACGATTCCGTACCGCCTGGTAGAGATAGGACTTAAAGTTAGCAATTACCACATTATGGCTGGTTTTATCCCAAACATCGGCAAAAGCCTGCTGCACGACGTCCTCGGCATCTTCCGTTTTTTCTGTAAAACGGAGTGCAAACAAACACAGGGGCTTATACAGCTCCTTGAAAATACGTTCAAACTCTCCCGCAGATATTGCCGCCATACATTTGTTATTTGTCTCTATTCACTGCAAAGTAAAGTAGTTTTTCACTTAATAATCCGATTTTCAGGTTCTTTATTATGTTTTTAATAAATTATATCGCACAATATTACTATCATACGCACATAAAAAAGACATAGATCACACAGACTGTACGGCTTTAATTAATCCGTAAGTTCGGCGTGATCTATGTCTCAATATGTAAACCGGAATAAATTTATCCTCTGAATCCGATAATCTCGCGCACTTCACGCAACGTTTTCGCAGCGCTCTCGCTTGCTTTTTCGGCCCCCATACGGGCTACTTTCGCCAAATAGTCTTCGTTGGAACGAATGTCCAAAATACGTTCGCGAATCGGGGCGCAGAAATTATTGATGTCTTCAGCCAATTGCTTTTTCAAATCTCCGTAACGGATCTCGCAATTGTTGTATTTCTCATTGAAGAAATCGAAAGTATCTTTCGTCGATACGATCTCCATCATCGTAAACAGATTGGCAATCGGCTCAGGTTTCACACTGTTCGGCTCCGTCGGACCGGCATCCGTCACAGCTTTCATCACCTTCTTCTTGATTGTCTTTTCATC
>ENA-OPCS01001807-OPCS01001807.1-human-gut-metagenome-genome-assembly--contig:-NODE-1807-length-10555-cov-2.671429_pt1 | contig 10555 bp, 10 predicted proteins | sample MGYA00241256_ERZ501492 | MGnify/ENA primary metagenome ERZ501492 (study PRJEB25962, sample SAMEA2042512) | human gut metagenome | biome: human gut; feature: human-associated habitat; material: faeces... | reverse complement strand
CTTATGATCCGGAATAAGCAATGTTATGAATGATTAGATTGCTTATTATCATCCACAACAAGCAATCTAATTTCAGGCAAGTCCGATTCCCTCTTTTAGCATCTATATATCGGTAACGTTGGATATATAGATACTACACATCCGATATATAGGTGCAACGCATCCGGTATATAGATGCTGTGCGTCCGATATATACAGCTAATAATACACTACACACCACTCCCCCCCCTTCTGCCGCAAGGCACTTGTAGCCCGTAACGCGTAGCTCGTAGCTGATTCATCTTCTGCGACGTCCGAACAAGTCCTTTATCCCATCCAGATCAAAACCTAACGTAAAACGAAGTGTCTGGTCGAGCGGATTACTTTGTGCCGTAGATACCAGATAAGCAGCATCCAACGAGAATACGCTCATCTTGAATCCTGCACCAAAAGAAAAATATTTGCGGTTTCCTTTGTTCTCATGTTCCCAGTGATAACCGCCACGAATGGAAAACTGTTCGTGATAAGTATATTCCAATCCCAAAGACCACTGTATCTCCTGCAATTCTTCCTTGAAGCCGCCGGGAGCATCACTGAAAGATTTGAAAATGCCCTTAATGGGAGAAATATCATTATAATCACGGTCCAAACGCTCTTCATACTCTTCCTGCGACTCATCTTCTCCACGAACAGGACGGGTAGGAACCATATACTTATTGGCATCAAAACTAACTCCGATTGTATTATAATCATCTATCGGGAATAACAGGGAAGCACCCAAACGTAAGTTAGTAGGCAAGAACTGGCTGGTATTACCACTATCATAAGAAATCTTCGTACCGATATTGGAAGCATTCAGTCCGAAAGAAAGCATACACTCCCGCTGGGCAAGTATGACGTAATTCGTATAATAGAAGGCAATATCGGCAGCAAAAGCAGAGCCGGCGGAAACTTCTTCATCTTCCCTGTACGCCAGGTCGGAATAAATGTATCGCAAGGCAACCGCAGCAGAGAAATGTTCGGAAAGCATGCGGGAGTACGCCACATCCACCGCCATTTCATAAGGTTTAATGGTATATCCGGGAGAATTCTCATCCTGATATGCTACGGGTACTTCACCCAAAGAGAAATAACGCAAAGAACCGCTGACAGCCTGATAATCTCCGATACGGTAGTAGCCTGCCAGATATGCCAGATCAATATCATTCACCAACTTGCGCAACCAAGGTGTATAGGAAACCGCTACTCCGGCACGGCTGATCGTAAACGGATACTTAGCCGGATTCCAGTATTGAGAGTTTACGTCCGGATCTGTAGCCGCACCCACATCTCCCATACCACCGCCACGGGAGTCAGGGGCAATACCCAAAGAGTTAACACCGGTATTAACGGGATTAAACTGATTCTTGTCCTGGGCAAGAAGGTGTACGGACAAGAAAGCTATGAGTAATAGCAAGATGTATTTCTTCATACGATATTATTTATAATACGATCTCAAATATAAAAAACAAAATCTAACTTAATTCCCCTCCTTTTAGGAGGAGAATTTAGTTACTCCTTTCAATTGAGATACTTATGATTTCTAATAACAATACTAATAAAACAGAGAATCCCCCTGTTTATTGTGACAGGATAATGATTTTCTGTGATTTCGTACTTTCGCGACTACCGTCGGAGACAATAGATGCACGATACAGATAAACACCCGGTGCCAGACGTTGCCCGCCATTACTGCACAAGTCCCATTCCACATAATAAGTTTGTCCTTCGGATACTCCCTTCTCCAGATGTGTCCACATTTCCCGTCCGGCAAAATCGTATACGGACATACGGACCGCAAGCGTGGAACCGGGGCGATTGTGAGAAAGAACGAATGTAGTACTTTCACGGGCAGGGCTTTGTGTACAAATAACAGAGAACAGACCGGGACGCAATCCGCGAACCACCTCAAACTCCAAAGTCTTTGTAGAGGAATTATTCAGCAAATCCCAGGCACGGAACGACAACGTATGTTTACCCTCAGTGAGTTCGGGCACAGAAAAGTATACCGTTCCCCGGGTATAGTCTCCCGCTACCGGAGTATAATAATCATTCAGATTATAAGTCAGCACCGCACTGCCGTCGATACAAAGCGAAAGATCATGCCCGATACCATTGCCAACCGTATTGATACCATCCGCATCTTCCAATTCCGCCACAAACAACGGGGTGGTATTGGTTTGTCCACCAGGACTAAAGTCCGGCGTATTCAGATAAACGGTTATCTTAGGTCCTAATGTGTCCGTCAGAGAAACACCATCATCCGTTCCACCCACCAGGAAGCGGTCGAAAGCTCCGCCGGCTTCATGAGAATGAACGGCATCCAGAGCATAAAGGCTCAATAAACCTTCCTCATCGGAATAGTTGATATCCAACGGCACGGGAAAAGTAAATTCAAACCGTCCCTGACGAACCGAGTCACTGCCCGAGAAAAGAGTTTTACTGCGCTCGGTATAAGTGAAAGCTCCCTCATCACGATTATCAAGAGTCGTCACTTCTTCCTTACTATCCAGCACAGTAGGATGCACTGTACCGGTAAAGTCTTCAGCCAAAGCTCCTTCGGGAGTCAGGATACGTCCTTTTACTGTAATCTTGCTACCGGCTTTCACCTGCGGATAGACGCTCGTTTCTTCTGCCACATTCACCCCCGCAAATTCGTCTACCTGCACCTGGTAATCGGGATATGCCAAAGTCAGGGCAGGATCGCCAATCAGAGAGAAGTTCAGTTTATTCCTATCGTTAGCCAAAGATTCATCGCACTTGGAAAGCCGCATGATGTCTCCAAGGCGCAAACGTTTACCTTCGGGACGCGAAAAAATATGACGGAGGAAAGCCTGATTCAACGTGGAGTTTTGCGAAGCATACACCACCCGCGATGTAGTGAGTAAAGCTATAGCACCACCTTTAGTATTCAGGAAAGCCTGCTCTCCGGCAGAAGTTTGTATATCATCAAAACGGGTAAAGTCACAGGTGGCGGTAATCCATAGAGGAAGGCGGGGAGACGTCATTTTAGTGATGTCAGCCATCGTCAGCAGATTCTCTGCCGCCCATGCAGAAGTACTTCCATGACCTGTATAGTTGACTACCAACATTCCCCTGTTAAATAACTGCAAGAGGCGTTTCGTAGCATCAGGATAAGTTTCTCCGGTAGCGGAAGACTCACGATGGAAAGCATCGGCATAGATCCGGTTGACAAGCAGGGAAGGATAATTCCTTTCGGTGTAGCTCGCCAATATCTCAGATTGAGAAACGTGCAAGTTCTTATCTCCGTCGTCAGCCACATAGCAGACGGTATGCTTCCACGGGCCTGCTTGTTTATTCTCCATATAGGCAATAGTCTTATCTACAGCAGCTTTTGCCTCGGCAGCTGTGCGAACGGGAAAACGCCCGATGCCAATATCCAGCATGGCGGCCGTAAGATCACCGCCTTCTTCATCATCAAGAAAACCGAAATAATCGTCAGTTACATAGGAAGAAGTCTCTTCCAAAGAAGTTTCCGATTGGTAAGACAGCAGAAAGTTTTCAGGCCGGTAACTCTTCCAGGAAGAAGTCAACATACGATTATCGTAACTGCAATCTCCGAAGAATAACAAGTATTTGGGACGTTCAGCTTCATTCGGGAAGCGATCATACAACATCTTCATCAGACGGCGATAAGCCGTTCCATCTGGTGTACCGGAGGAAAACTCATTGTAGATTTGCGGAGCGGTAAGGACAAGGACGGACAATCCGTCTTTCTCACGATGGGCTTGTGCCAGTCGTTCCGCCTGTGCCAGCAGGTCTTTCCGGTCGGGAGCAATGATAATCATATCCGTAGCTTCCAGAGAATGCAGATTCTGGTTCGCAACCCCACCTACGTTTTCCACTGTATCAAAGCCTCCCGCTTCGGGAGTGATGGCAACAAACTCACGCAACTCTCCTGCGGGAATGGTAAATGTATAGGTGCCATTGGCAAAACTGCCTTCTATTCTACCAATGTTTGCAGGATTGGTGACATCCCACACAACAGTAGAAGCTGTGGCACCGGAAAGAACGAACGTTGTCTCCTTATGAATGGAAGCCAAAGAGCGAAAAGTAAGATAAGGAGTGTTCAACGTAAGTGCACGCATGTAGTTTAAGGCAATGTAATCCAGACGCCCCGATGTACCCGAAGGGCGGGTATGGGTGATGGTTACAACCGTATTTTCCGACTTAGTCCCTTGCCAGGAAGCATTTATCGTTGCAGAAGTAGCTCTGGTATAATATTGATTATCGGAATCAATGGATGCCAGTGTGATATTGCCTTTCGGTTCACCATTCACTGAAACAGAGTAGCTGGTAGACGCATCAATGGAGCGGGCGGCAAAGACAGTAGTCAACCATCCGGCAGCTTCCGGCACAATGCCCGGCAAGTTCAATGTATAACTTTTCGTATTTCCGGCCACATAGTCATAATCTTCATAAAGCTGCCTGCCGGTACCTGCCCAACTATATGCATCTTTTTCATAGATAGCAAAGGAATTGAAAGTCGTCAATCTGTTGGCCGAAGTCTCTTTCAACGAAGAGAAAATTTCAGTTTCCATTTCCGGAATATCCTCCCGATCAGTCAGGAAGTAATACCCTTCATCAGAGTAAAAGTTGCGCTCGCGAACAAAGTAAGTATTTTGGCTGTCCGGTGTCCAGGATACAGTGCCACGACCATAAAACAACACACCATCTGACAAACGCAACAAAGGAACTTCGGGCAAGTCAGCTGCCGGATGTTCATTGAAACGTTGGGACAGCAAATAACCGCCATAACCAAATACGCGGACTTTTTCGGGTATTGAGAATCCCATCTTTTTCAATTCGGCATTCGTGATTTTAAAGACTCCGGTATTTCTCACACTTATCTTCGTCCAACGGCCGGAAGCAAGAAGTGATGTTGTACAATCCTTTAGAGATACTTCGGATAAAGTTGTTTTCAGATTTCGGGTAGCTGTTTCCTCCCCTATTCTATCTTTCTTAAGAAAAGAATTCACGGATAGTTTGAAAGAATTCAGCCGTTGATAACTTCCTTCACGAAAAACAATAGGAACAAAGCTTATGGAGAGAAAACCACGATGTGCGGAAACTTTAATGAAAGAGTTTATCTGTGGAGATGCCGGCAAGCCTTCCCGGAAAGCCACATTTTCATTGGGTAGCTGACGTAAACTGTCGAGTCGCATCTCTAATGCCGCCACCTCACTCCGGTTTAACTTCTGATATTCCGGAAACTCTATTTCCACCTGATAGGTGAAGGCACGGAAGTCTTTCCCCAAAGGGAGTTCACGCGTCACTACGGGAAGCGTTTGTGCAGAAGACAATTCCTGCCAGTTCAGCGTAATGAATTCCTGCGCTGAAACCGGAAGAAGAAAAGCGATAAAGCAACAAAGCAACCAGCAACGTTTGATAAACATATCGTAATAAATTGACTCAACGAATATAAAAGTCGAGCAACTTATCTTCTCCGAGGTATCCTTCCAAATGCTGTCCTATCTGTACCGGACCTACGCCTGCGGGAGTTCCCGTAAACAACAGGTCGCCTATTTTCAGCGTCATAAAGCGGCTGACATATGCAATGATCTCATCCACTTTGAAAAGCATATCCGAGGTATTGCCATGCTGCACTTCCTTGCCGTCTATTTCCAGACGGAAATCAAGCCGCTGCAAATCGCCTCCTGCCTGCTCCAAAGGAACAAAAGTTCCGATAGCTGCCGAATGATCGAACCCTTTGCAAAGTTCCCAGGGATTACCCGCTTCACGGAACTTACGTTGCAAGTCGCGTGCCGTAAAGTCGATGCCTACAGTCACTGCGTCATAATAACGATTGGCAAAGCGCGGCGCAATGTTTTTTCCCAAACGGCAGATACGTACCACCACCTCAGTTTCGTAATGAACCTCATCCGAAAAATCGGGATCACCGAGGACGGCCGGCGCGTGGCTGTGTCTGCCAACCCTCTGAACGAATGCACCAGCCTTGATACTCCTGTGGGCGAGGACGGCAGCGACACCGCTTTAGGTGACCTTCAGGAAGACCCGGCGGCCGCTCACGAGTTCCAGCAGGCCGAAAATGAGATCTACAACGAGGAACTTCACGCCGCACTGGAAGAAGCCTTGAACAAGCTGGCAGACCGAGAAGCGGACGTTATACGCCGCCACTACTACAGCGGCCAGAGCCTAAAGGACATCGGGCAGGATATCGGCATATCCAGCAACCGCGTGAACCAAATCGAACGGCACGGCTTCCAATGCCTGCGCAGTATGTCGGCTTTGCTTCACTGGCGGGATGAGATCATCAGCACCAGAGCGTGGCGCGGCACTGGCTGGAACGCATGGAACCGCTATGGCAGCATTCAGGAGCGCACCGTTGAATATCTGGAAAAGAAGGAAGAAGAACGCTTTGACTACTACGCATGGCGCGATCAGATGATACGGGAACACTACGCAGACTTTGAAGCCGCTGGCTATTTTGACCGCCACCCGGAACAGCGGCCCAGCCTTGAACCCCGGACGAACCCCGAAGAATCCACCCCGCCGGGCGGGGTGTAACACACTAGACTTTGTTCCAAAGTCCGTGTGCCCTTGCAGGGGGCTTTCCACCGCAAATCCACCGCAACTGGGAGTTTGTAGACACGATAACGCGCGCGAACTCCGGTTGAACTCCGGTCGTGGGGTAGTTTAATGACACGACACACGCCCGCGCATATCGTGTGAAAAAACTCTGCTGCAAGCAGTGCTTTTGTACGCACAAAGCCTTGCAAGCAATGTCTTTGTTTATACAAAGCGGCCTTGTTGGGAAGCATCCCAAACCCTTTGAACGTGCAGCACCCGCCGGGCGCAGCACTTCAGCTACACGATTCTGTTGACCCAAACAAAATCGCTGCATGAACAAAGCCCACAGAACGCGTCAGCGCGCGCCTGTGGGCTTTTCTTGTTGCTTATTGGCAAATTTCCTTGCGGCGGCTTTATCCGCGCTCTGGCAGCCACGGCGGGCTGTTACGCTGCACAATCCGGGAAGTTCACAACGGTGATCTCTGCCACGGCCTTTTCGACCGTCTGCAAGATGTGCTCTATCTTCTCCACTGTGTCAGCTGACAGAACGACCTCGCCGCACTGTTCGCACTTCAGACAAGGCACGTTCTTGATGACCACGACACAGTTCTTCAGCTGAACCGTGTGAATGGTCGTGCTAGGCTTCATTTCGCCCTTGCAAAGTAGGCAAGTCATGTATGCCCTACTCCTTCAGCTTCTTCTTTTCCTGTTCACGTTCCAGCTGCTTGATACTCTTTTCAGGCGTGGGAAGGTCTTCGGGCATTGTGCCGCCCAGATCCTTGATGGTCTGGCGTACCTTTGCGCCCACCTGATAATGCACCTGATTGGCTGCTGCCTTGCCCTGCACGTTGTCCCGGCGGAGCTTTTCATCCGTCTGCGTAGCACGGAAAAGGTTCGCTGCAAGCTCTGTGCTGCCCATGTGGTCAAGAATGTTCTGGCTCTTTTTCAAGCCTTTCCGAACCTTGATGTCCGCAGCCCTCAAACCTCCATACAGGCCCATGTACCCATAGTTCTGGAACGTGGCATAATCCAGACTTGTTTCGACACCGGCCATCTGCGCGGCTTCTGCAAGGGACTTGTTGTGCTCTGCCATCTCATGCCGGATCGCAATCCGCTTCTGGTTCTCCGTCAGCTCGTCGTAGTTCTCTACAAGTTCCTGCTGACGTGTTTTGATAGCAAAGTAGGTCTGACCGACAGCAATAACCTCTTTGCGGGGGTCACCGTTCATCACGATCAGATAGCAGGCATAGCGGGAAAGCATAAAATCTTCAACTTCCCGAACACCGCCGTTGGGCATCGGGGATGATTTGTTGACCTCAACAAAATGTTCTCCAACGGGATTTCCGCTTGTAGCACAGGCATCCTTTGCCTTATCTATGATCTTCTTGAAGTTTCGCCATTCGGTATACTCAAGTGCAGTTTGCAGCTCTCTCGCATACCAGAACTCTTGCCCGTATTCGTTGATGTGCTTGATACTCTCGAACGTCTGTTCACTGTATTTCTGAATGTCGGCCATGTTCTCACGTCCTTCCTGTTCATTCCCCGGCGGTGTCCTCTGTGGGCACATGTTCCAGCAGATCGCCCGGCTGGCAGTCCAGCAACGTGCAAATCGTTTCCAATGCCGCCCACGATACCATTTCACCCCGCCGCAGTTGCGACATATACGATTCACCAAGAAGATGCTCGTTCCTCAGTCTGGTGGAACTATATCCTTTTTCTTTCAAAGCAGCTAGCACATTGATTTTGTACCTGAATGCCATAATTTCACCTACTTTCGTTAAGGGCCTATTATACTGTCCCTTTTTCATTGTCCTTAGTATAGCGCAGCAGCACACTAAAAACAAGTGGTAAAATTCACAGTTTGAAACACTAATATTTGGTGGTTTCGTCAATAGACACCACCAATTTCAAGTGGTATACTATAGACACAGCAAGGGAAGCACGACCGGAAGGCAAGGGGCGAAGTAAGAACCGGGAGCGCTGTAAGCCGTGAACGCATGCTAAGTCAGTAACCCACTTCCCAAAAGCTGTATAAAAGAAAATGGCCCGGTGCCGTCTACCAACTACATCACCGAGCCAAACCCACAACAGGGTCAAGCCCATTATACAGGACCTGACCCGCAAAGTAAAGCGAGGACAGTATGAAGAAGTACAATCTCTCCGAGATTATGCACAAGGCGTGGAAGCTGTACCGCAAGGGCGTGGGCAGCTTTGCCGAAGCCCTGCACCGGGCATGGAACAGCGCAAAGGCTGCCCCGGTCAACGCCCAGCGCATCGAGAAAGCCCAGCAGGCCGCCGGGATCACCGAGCCCGTGAACACCTGGGCGGGCTGGAAAGCCGCCGGGTACATGGTGGAGCATGGTGCAAAGGCTCTGTTTCAGGCGGTGCTGATCCACAGCAGCAAGGGAGACGGCCAGACCTACCGGGCATCGTTCTTCGGTGCATCGCAGGTACAGCCGCTGGAAGCGCAGTAAAGGGGGAACAGACGATGAAAACCGAGATCACCACCAAGGAACTGGAAGAAGCCATGAACGCCGTTTTGAAGCAGGCCCGCAAGATGGAAGAATCGGACGAGCCAGAGGAACGCCGCCACGGCTTCGGCATGGAAAGCGCATTGACCGCCCTTGCGATCTATCTCGACCTGTAACCCGGCGGCAAGGCCGTCAGCAGCCCAGAACAGCAGCAGGAAGCAGGGGGCATATCGCCCCGCCCCTCTCGCTCTGGACTTCCTGCACCGTGCAGGCAGGGGGAGGGACCCCCATCCATGGCCTTGGCGACTCCTGCTGTCCAGCGCCGATTTACACACAAGAATTTTTTGAGAGAGGTTTAAGATATATGAAGATTGAAAAGCGTGTCAACCTGTACGCCTTTGAGGTGGAGTACATCGACCAGCGGGAAGCAAAGCCCCGCACCCTGCACCGGGAAACCGTCGTGCTGGACGGTGGGCGCGTGTCCGCGCTGGAACGTCTGGGCCAGTCCCCGCAAAGCTGGATTTGCAAGCAGTACACCCGGCAGGGCTTCACTGTGGGTGCAGTCCACAAGGGCGATCACCTGACCGCAACCGTTGATACCGATTTCCTGTGGAAGCTGGCCGTGCTGGATGTGGCCGCCGCAAAGGCTGGTAAGGCTGTGGCCCAGCTGCTGGAAGGGGGTGTTAATCATGCACAAGCCTGACTATACCCCCACGTTGACCGCTAGAGAGTTCTGGACGGCCTGGAACTATGGGCCGTGTTCAACTGAGGTATGGTGCTTTGCGCGCGACCTGATGCAGCTATTCCAGTGCCACGGAGAGACCCCAGAGAGCACCGACAACCTGACTTTTCTACTGGTGGCCGTTTATAACCTTGGGCATCAACAGGGTATCCGCAAGGAACGCCACCGCCGCCGGGTAAAGCAAAACGGCACAGATGACCCGGAACGCACCTCTTACACGGAAGCTATTTTGCGGCTGCTGAAAGCGGCAGACCTTCGCAAACTGCGCCTTGTGTGGGGCTATGCAAGCCACCTGATACGCTAAAACCGGACTATTCCCACACAAAAAGCACTGAACCCCGCCCCATTGCGCCGCAGATCGTCACGGCAGCACACCGGGCAGGGTTCTTTTTTGTGCGCACAAACGCGCACGGACTGGGTTTTATTGGGTTTTCTGTCCGGCGGGCCTGTTAGCAAATGTTAGCATCCGAACAGGCGAAACGGTTAGTAAAAGTTAGTATTCCAACCTGTCAAAACCTGTTATCCTTTGTTATGGTTCAGGCGCAGCACCCATCCCGCCGGGCATCCAGCACAAGGCACTCTGTAAGGCACACGGCAAGGCATTTTTTGAGCCATAAGGCACAAATAAGGCACATTCCAGCCGTTTCGAGGGCGTTGTAAAACAAGAAATCCCACGATTTACACCGTATTTTCAACGGTCAATCGTGGGATTTTACTTGGTGCGATGGAAGGGACTCGAACCCCCGGCCTACTGATTCGTAGGAACCGAATG
>ENA-OPCS01001803-OPCS01001803.1-human-gut-metagenome-genome-assembly--contig:-NODE-1803-length-10570-cov-1.678364_pt1 | contig 10570 bp, 4 predicted proteins | sample MGYA00241256_ERZ501492 | MGnify/ENA primary metagenome ERZ501492 (study PRJEB25962, sample SAMEA2042512) | human gut metagenome | biome: human gut; feature: human-associated habitat; material: faeces... | reverse complement strand
CGTGACGAGTTCCTACCACGGCCGTGGGAAGATCTTGTCACGGCCGTGGGGAATTAATGATACCGGTACTTTCATAGAACAATACCGGTATCCCAACGCAACTATACCAGCTTCCCTTCTTATACCTCCCTACTTAATCAGCCTGCAAATAAGCTATATGACAAGAGGGCAAGGCTGATAATAAATCAAAAAGAAACCAGCAGTTATTATTTTATCCTGTGGAACATACACCATATATATTAGTAACACAAATATGGAAAGAAGTTACTTCCAAGGTAGATTTCAGAAACAGTTTTTTGCCTTTTGTATTGGGAAATGAGCTACCTTTGCTACAAATCCATACAATATGAACAGAAACACTTTTTTTGTATTATTCCTATTAATAAGCAACCTTGTTTCAGGACAGGACCTGAAACTGTGGTATAGTCAACCTGCACAAAATTGGTCGGAAGCTCTCCCTATTGGCAACTCCCGTCTTGGAGCCATGATATATGGCGGAATCGAACGCGAAGAATTACAACTCAACGAAGAAACATTTTGGGCAGGTTCTCCATACAATAATAATAACCCGAATGCCATACATGTTCTGCCGGCTGTACGCAAACTGATTTTTGAAGGGAGAAACAAAGAAGCGCAAAGACTCATTGACGCCAACTTCTTAACCCAGCAACACGGAATGAGCTATCTGACATTAGGTAGCCTTTATCTGGAATTTCCGGAACACCAAAACGCATCCGGCTTTTACCGCGATCTGAATCTGGAGAATGCAACGACAACTACCCGTTATCAAATGGATGACGTCACTTATACCCGCACCACTTTTGCTTCATTTACTGATAATGTCATTATTATGCATATCAAAGCAAGTAAAGCAAACGCACTGAACTTTACTATTGCATATAATTGCCCTCTAGTACATAAGGTGAATGTTCAGAATGATCAGCTGACCGTCACCTGTCAAGGGAAAGAGCAGGAAGGTTTGAAAGCCGCACTACGGGCAGAATGTCAAATCCAGGTAAAAACAAATGGCACTCTCCGCCCGGCAGGAAATACGCTCCAAATAAATGAAGGAACAGAAGCAACCCTTTATATATCGGCAGCAACCAACTACGTAAACTACCAGGATGTCAGCGCCAATGAATCCCACCGGACCAGCGAATATCTGAAAAGAGCAATGCAAATACCTTACGAAAAAGCTCTCAAAAGCCATATCGCTTATTATAAAAAACAATTTGACCGTGTACGCCTTACATTACCGACAGGCAAAGCTTCCCAACTGGAGACTCCCAAACGAATTGAAAACTTCGGATATGGAGAAGACATGGCAATGGCAGCTCTACTTTTCCATTATGGACGTTATTTACTGATTTCTTCTTCGCAACCGGGTGGACAACCGGCTAATCTGCAAGGTATATGGAACAACAGTACTCATGCACCTTGGGATAGTAAATACACCATCAACATTAATACAGAAATGAACTATTGGCCGGCAGAAGTCACTAATTTAAGTGAAACACATAGTCCGCTATTCTCTATGTTGAAAGATTTATCTGTCACAGGAGCAGAAACAGCCCGAACTATGTATGATTGTAGGGGATGGATGGCGCATCATAATACTGATTTATGGCGAATTTGCGGAGTTGTAGACTTTGCTGCAGCCGGCATGTGGCCTAGCGGCGGTGCCTGGTTAGCTCAACATATCTGGCAACATTACCTCTTTACAGGAAATAAAGAATTCCTGAAAGAGTACTATCCCATCCTGAAAGGAACAGCGCAGTTCTACATGGATTTCTTGGTAGAACATCCAGTGTATAAATGGTTGGTAGTGTCGCCTTCTGTATCACCGGAACACGGTCCCATCACGGCCGGTTGCACCATGGATAACCAGATTGCCTTTGATGCACTGCATAATACCTTATTGGCTTCATACATCGCAGGTGAAGCCCCCTCTTTCCAAGACTCCCTCAAACAAACACTAGAGAAGTTGCCACCTATGCAAATAGGAAAACATAACCAACTACAAGAATGGCTGGAAGATGTTGACAATCCCAAGGACGAGCACCGTCATATTTCACATTTGTACGGGCTATATCCGAGTAATCAAATTTCTCCATACTCGAATCCCGAGTTATTCCAGGCAGCAAGAAACACATTGCTGCAACGCGGTGATAAGGCTACCGGTTGGAGTATCGGCTGGAAAGTCAATTTCTGGGCACGCATGCTGGATGGAAACCATGCCTTCCAGATCATCAAAAATATGATTCAACTATTGCCCAGCGATCACTTGGCTAAAGAATATCCGAACGGGCGTACCTATCCCAATATGCTGGATGCCCATCCGCCTTTCCAGATTGACGGTAATTTCGGTTATACAGCCGGAGTAGCGGAAATGTTGCTCCAAAGTCATGACGGTGCCGTACATTTATTGCCAGCATTACCTGATGCATGGGAAGAAGGAAGTGTGAAGGGGCTGGTGGCACGTGGAAACTTTACTGTCGATATGGACTGGAAAAACAATGTGTTAAATAAAGCGATCATCCGATCGAATATAGGCGGTACGCTCCGCATCCGGTCTTATGTCCCACTGAAAGGGAAAGGCTTAAAACAAGTAAACGGGAAAGAGTGCTCAAATAGATTATTCGCCACCACTCCTATCAAACGACCTCTTGTAGCCAAAGGGGTAAGTGCGCAATCTCCCAAACTGCAGAAGGTTTATGAATATGACATCGAAACAAAGGCGGGTAAAACCTATATTGTAAATACAATCGAAGGAAAACAATAATACAGAAGAAGGGATAAATCTTTTCTCATGTTACATTATTTACAAACGATGTTACAACATCCGATTGTACCCCCGAAGCCTAATGAAAATATTCATTTTTTATTAGGTTATATTTAGGTTTTTAGTTTTCTTTGTACAACAAACAACGATCTATAACTATGAAAAATGTATTCACTTTTCTATTATTATTGTTTTCTTTGTTATGCAACGGGCAATCTCCTAAGTTATTCACTACTGACAAAGAACTCTCCAGTAGTCTGATTAATCAAATATATCAAGACCGGAACGGTTTCATTTGGATTGCAACAGAAGATGGTCTGAACCGTTATGACGGTGCTAAATTTACCATATACAAACATGAGCCCAATAACGAACATTCGTTAGCCCACAATTTTGTTCGTACTGTTTTTGAAGACAGCAAAGGTCATTTGCTTATCGGCACATATATAGGAATTCAAATGTATGATCCGGCCACGGACAATTTTACTCCACTTGCCAAATTGGAAGATACCGGGGAAACGCTTGAAAGCAACATTAATTCTTTCATCGAGCGAAAAAACGGAGAGATATGGGTATCCGGAAATGTGTTGTGCAAGCTGGACATCAAAGACCATCTGTTGACTGTCCGGAAAGTCGATATTGCAGTCACTTCACCCGGAAGCCTGTTTGAAGATAAAAAACAAAATGTATGGATGGCAAAAGGGGAAGAAGGAGTATATCAACTCACTCCCGACAATCAGCTTACGTTACACTTGTCTAAAGACAACGGATACGTCAAAAGTATATGTGAGGATCAACGAGGCAACATTTATGTAGGAAGTATACGAAAAGGACTATTCATTTACGAAAAAGAACGTAAAACCTTTGTTCCGGTCGATTTGAAAGAGAAAGGAGAACTTCCTGTTTGCTTCCTTTATTCCGGTATACCCAATGAATTGTATATCGGCACTGACGGCAAGGGAGTAGCCATTTATAATATCCGAACACACGAAATCTCCGAATACAAGTTTGACAATAATTATTTCGATTCGGGAAACTCAAAAATACACTCCATTCTAAAGGACAATTCGGGTAACTTATGGCTAGCTGTTTATCAGAAAGGAGTTATATTAATTCCGGCCCGCACCAACAGCTTTAAGTATATCGGACATAAATCAACAGATAAAAATTGCATAGGCTCCTGTTGTATTACTTCGTTCTGCAAAGATAATAACGGAACTTTATGGATAGGAACGGATAACGACGGTATCTATGCCCTTACAGAAAAATTAGAGCCGGCAAAACATTTCTCACACACCACCCATCCTCATTCAGTACCCTCAACTGTTATTAAATTGTATGAAGACTCCGAACACAATATGTGGATTGGCTCCTTTATCAACGGTATGGGAAAGCTGAATAAACAGACAGGATTATGCGATTACCAGTACAAACTGGTAGATAAGAACAACAACTATATACAACGTGTATATGATTTCGCAGAAGATAAAAACAAGCGTCTTTGGATTGCGACAATGGGATTCGGTTTGTTCTACTATGACCTGAAAACGAAAGAATTTACATCCATACAATCTCGGACATCTCTAATCAACGAATGGATAGGTTGTCTGCACTATTCCGATGATAATAAACTGTATGTCGGAACTTATGACGGCGTCAACTGTATAGACCTTGACAGTCCTGATTTTCAAAGTCATAAGATACTCTCACAAAATGTTATTTATTCAATCTTTGAAGATGACGAAGGAGTTGTCTGGTTGGGCAGTTCCGAAGGATTATCCGGTTGGAATAAAAATACGAAAGAACTAACCACTTATACTACTGCAGACGGATTGCCCAGTAATACAATATATGCCATACAAGGAGATGGAAAAGATTTTCTTTGGATAAGCACCAATGCCGGAATTTCCCAATTCCAAAAGAAAAACGACAAATTTATCAATTATTATGTCAGCGACGGATTACAGGGAAATGAGTTCTACAAGAATGCCTCCTTCAAAGATAAACAAGGTATTATCTGGTTTGGCGGAATGAATGGTATCACCTATTTCAATCCGCAAGACATTATCAATCCGGCAAAAACATGGAATATCCGGATTACCGACTTTTTCCTGCATAACAATCCGGTTAGAAAAGGAATGAAATCCGGTATTCACAATATTATCAACTGCCCTGTATTCAACGCTAAAGAGTTTTATCTATCCCATAAAGACAATGTGTTCAGTATCGAGTTTGCCACTCTGGAATTAAATGCCCCCGAACATATCAACTACCTTTATTCTATCAACGATGAAAAATGGATTAGTTTGCCCAAAGGTGTAAACCGTATCTCATTCAGCAATCTGAAACCCGGTACCTATAACTTTAAAATCAGAGCAAAAGACAACACTGTGTATTCAAATATAAAAGAAATTACCATCTTTATATCTCCTGCATGGTATGCTTCATGGTGGGCCAAAGTTATCTACTCCTTATTATTACTGACCATTATATTTATCATTATTCTTCAGATCAGACATCGGTACAGAATGCATCAGGAAATGCTGCAACATATCCATGCCGAACAAATCAATGAAGCAAAATTGCAGTTCTTTATCAACATCTCTCATGAGATACGCACTCCGATGTCTCTAATCATCAGCCCTCTACAGAAACTGATTAAGAATGAGGAGGACAATGAACGCCTGAAAATATATCATATTATCTACAGAAATGCGGAACGTATTCTGAATCTTGTCAATCAACTAATGGATATTCGGAAAATTGATAAAGGACAAATGTTCCTGATGTTCCGGGAGACCAACATTATTCCTTTTATAGAGGATTTATGTACAACTTTCGGTCAACAGGCAAATACAAAAAATATCCAACTACAACTTCACAGTACACTCCGGGAACTGAATGTATGGGTAGACACAGGCAATTTTGATAAGATTATCCTGAATATTCTGTCTAATGCCTTCAAGTTTACTCCTGAAAAAGGAAACATAGATATTACCATCCGTACGGGAGAAGACAATACACTGCCCGATCCCTTGAAACAATATGCCGAAATAATTATCGCGGATACCGGAACAGGCATCGATGAACAGGAAAAAGAACATATCTTCGAACGTTTCTATCAGATCCGTAACAACCAACAGAATCCGAAAGGCGGAACAGGAATAGGCTTACATCTGACTCGTTCATTAGTGGAATTACATCATGGAATTATCTATGTAGAAAATAATAAAGAACAACCGGGTTGCCGTTTTATTATCCGATTACCGTTGGGTAACAAGCATCTACGACCTGAAGAAGTTGACAACAATGAGCAAAAGGTAACAGTAGCCGTACCAACTGTTCCTGTCATCTCTCCCATTATAGAAAATGAGGAAGAAAAGAAAGTCAGGGTAAAAACTAAATATCGCGTATTAATTGTAGAAGACGATGAAGAAATCCGAAATTATATAGCGAAGGAGTTTGGGGACAAATTTCATATCATGGAAAGCCGTAATGGTAAAGAAGCATTAGAGCAAATATTTAAGAAGACTCCGGATTTAGTCATTAGTGACATCATGATGCCCGAAATGGACGGACTCACCTTATGCCGGAAGATCAAGCAGAATGTAAACCTCAACCATATCCCAGTCATTTTGCTTACCGCGAAAACGAGGGAAGAAGACAACCTTGAAGGTCTGAATACAGGAGCCGACGCCTATATCATGAAGCCATTCAATATCGAAATTCTGCAAAAGACGGTAGAAAATCTGATTAATACACGGCAGCAGTTACGCAAAGTATTTACAGGCCAGCAAAATCTGGAGAACAAGGTTCAGAAACTGGAAGTGAAATCACCCGATGAGAAATTGATGGAACGTATTATGAAAGTGATCAATGAAAACATCAGTAACCCTAACTTGACAATAGAGACAATCACCACCGAGGTAGGTATCAGCCGCGTACATCTTCACAGGAAACTCAAAGAGCTCACCAACCAGACAACCCGTGACTTTATACGTAATATACGTTTAAAAGAAGCCGCTCGTTTATTGTCCGAAAAACAGCATACCATATCCGAGATAGCCATGTTAACAGGATTCACTGATCCTAATAATTTCTCGACAACATTCAAAGAATTGTATGGAATGCCGCCTTCAATGTATATGAAAGAGCAGTTGAGTAAAAAGGAAGAGTAACCCAACTGCTCTCTAGCATGTTTATCTGTTAAACTTGTACCAATCAAAGTTAAACAGTTTGCAGCCTTTACGTCCTTTGAATACAAAATAAATATCTTGTATTCCTGTGACCGGTTTTACAATATCAGTCTGCAATGTTTTCCAGCATTCCCAACCTCCCGTTGAAGGAATAGTCAGTTCCGCAATTAATGGTCCGCTTATACTGTCTGTACGTACTTCAAGTGTTCCGCCACGAAGGGCACTGGCAACGGTAGCAGTGAACCGTTTGGGGGATTTATTGCCGAAATCCACTTCACGTACCTTTATATAATCTCCATTATGAATTTCAGATATATATATACCGGTTTTCACATTTGGTTCGGACTTCACACCTTCAGAAAAAGCGATTGTTTCAGCTTCCACCCTTTCGTAAGGATTGAGCGTACCTACCGGTGACACCCCTTCCCGGGTAGCATTAATAATCGGGAAAGTGCCGTCAGCGTTATACTTAAATTGCTCCACCGCCGTACTTCGCCCGAAGCCTCCACCACCCGGCAACTTACCCGTATGATAGAAGAAATAAGAATTGCCTTTATAGTCTATCACTCCACAATGGTTAGTAAACGAACCCGTATCTTGTAAAGGCATGATTTCTCCCATATACTTCCACGGACCAAGAGGTCCGTCACTCATGGAATAGGCAATATGTTCGGGTACACCTCCGGCAGCATAAAGAAAATAGTATTTTCCTTCCCGTTTATGAAGCCATGGACCTTCTGTATAAGTATCTTTATACTTAACACCTTTGACACGCTTTTCCGGATTAGGTGCACCAAAGCTCTCAACAGTCTGTTCCAGTTTGCCCACTCCACCTTTCAAAGAAATCATATCTTCATTCAATTCTGCATAATAGATATTCGGATTTCCCCAATACAGATAAGCACGACCGTCATCATCTATATATACGGTAGGATCTATATAATCCCAGCTCCCGTCATGAAGCGGTTTGCCGATGGCATCTTTAAAAGGACCGACAGGCGAATCGCCTACCGCAACACCGATTGCCATCGTATTGGAAAGTTTGGAATGCAGGCAGACATACCAATAAAACTTACCATTACGTTCGATGCACTGTGCTGCCCAGGCACGGTCGTCCGCCCAGTCGAATGATTCGATGGCAAGAGGAGAGCCGTGATCGGTCCAGTTCACCATATCTTTGGTAGAATACACGCGCCATTCCTGCATCCAGAAAAAATCAGCCTTATCTTCATCATGTCCCGTATAGACATACAATGTGCCATCATGCACCATAGGAGCAGGGTCTGACGTATAACAGGTTTGCACAAACGGATTTTGCGCTCCTGCCTCATGGGGTAGAGCACCTCCAAGCAGCAATAATGCCGCCACAAGTTTTGCTTTCAGATTCATATCATTTTCAATGTTTAAACAAGTGTGGAACAAACTCTTTCAGACAGCGTCTCCATGTGAGCCATTCGTGGCCGGTGCCTTGCGATTCATAATAAGCCACGTTGATGCCCAGTTTGCGGAGAGACTCCACCAACTGCTTCGTGCCCATCTGTTCGTCCGTGCCGCAGCCGAGGAAGAGATAATGCACTTTCTTGTTGAACTTACCTGCATCGGCAAACACACCGTCGAAGCACGTTTTCACGTCCAGCCCGAAAATCGCCCCGCTGAACCCGCCAATGTAGGAGAACATGTCGAGACGCGGCAACGCTGTTTGGAACGTCTGGTGTCCTCCCCACGACAAGCCTGCCATTGCACGGTGTTCGCGGTCGGTCTTGGTGCGGAATGTACGGTCTATCATCGGAATGAGGTCTTTCAAAATGACATCATAGAAAGAAGCGCCGTAAAGCGCACGCTCTTCGTTCACATCTTTCCCCGGACGCGGCACGAAGGGAGTCTCCACATCTCCGCTATCCATCACCACGAGCATGGGCACGCACTTGCCGGTGGCTATCAGGTTGTCCATGATGTAGTGCATATATCCCTGGGTGCTCCAGCCGGTTTCATCTTCTCCCATGCCGTGCTGCAAGTAGAGCACCGGATAGCGTTTTTTGGGGTGAGACTCATACTCTGCCGGTGTGTACACCATGCAACGACGAAACTCTTTCTTCGCTTCCGAATAATAGGTGCAGGAGCGCACTTGCCCATGCGACACTTGCTGCGGGCGATAGCCCTCTGCCCCTTCGGGTATCTCGATGCCGCTCGCCATGCGGCAACAACCGAAGAAGGTGCACGAAGAGGGATCTACCACCCTGAATCCGTCTACCAACAGGAAATAATAGTGGAATCCCACCGGCAGCGGGTCGGTCTTCACGCTCCACCAGCCGTGCTCGTCCATGGCCATCTCATACTTCTTGCCGCAGACGTCTGCCTGCAAACGTTTCACATCGGGAGCATAGCAACGGAAATAAGCACGGTTGTCCTTGTCGACACGAGGGAAGTCGCTGCCGTGCATATTGGTGGGGGCTGCCACTGTGTGCTTCCACACATCATCGGGCGAAGGAAGTTCAATGCCCATCAGGTGGAGTGCCTGTGCCGCATAGCGGCGTCCCAGCACCCGGTAACCGGCAGCATCGAAGTGAAGATGGTCGGGAGCGCAGCTCAACCCCTTGGAGGAGACAATAGCGCAGTTCTTTATCACCTGCGGCAACATAGCAATTACCTCGTTCATGCCTGCACAAACACCACCGTGGTCGGCATTCACCACTTCACCGGCAATCAGGGGCACCTCGTCAGCCTGCAGATGAAGGTCAGCAAGCAGGTTGTCGTATACGCTCTTCACCTTTTGGGGCCACTCCTTGTCACCGGTGTTCGACTCGCCCTGATGTAGAAGTATCCCTTTTATCACACCGCTTTTCTGTGCAATGCGTGCCATCTTCACCAAACGGGTATACGGGTCGTTGTCATACTCTTTCAGCGTATTCACCATCCAGTCGGGAGCTGTTTTGATATACTCCTCGCATTTGTCTTTCTGGAAAAGCTCGATCCGGCACCCGCCTATCGCCACGTGCACCACTCCGATGCGCACATGCGGGGGCAAGTTTTCTACCAAGGTCCGTCCGAAATAATCAGCCGGTGTCAGCCCGGCGTTCGGACGGCACAGCGGAGCGCGGGCGGGATACCATTCGCCTTTCACGCGTCCCAACTCTTTATTGTCTACCGCCGCCAACACTTGGAAGCGTGCATCCACCAGCGTATCTTGTGCTTCATAGCGGGCATTGCCTTCCATGTTAGACTGCCCTAGGCACAGATAAATGTAAAAGTTTGCATCCTGTGCAACCGCGCAAAGGCTTGCACACAACAAACAACTCAACAATAATAACTTCTTCATTTACTATCTTTCTATATTATATTTATTCCAACTTCATGCTGCTTATCACAATCGGCTTGCCACCAGTCAACCAGAACCCGACAATGTAGAGGTGCGACGGGTCTACCCTATTGCCGTCAGTATCTTTCATCTGCTGCAAATCTACCACCACTCTGCGTGTCTGTCCGAAATCGTAGGTGGCGGGCTTCGTCCAGTAGTCGTTCTTGTCAAAAAGGCGGAAAGAGACACCGCACTCGTTGTCGTTGCCCAATTCCACGGTCAGCCTCCGGTAGCCCG
>ENA-OPCS01001797-OPCS01001797.1-human-gut-metagenome-genome-assembly--contig:-NODE-1797-length-10603-cov-18.153394_pt1 | contig 10603 bp, 9 predicted proteins | sample MGYA00241256_ERZ501492 | MGnify/ENA primary metagenome ERZ501492 (study PRJEB25962, sample SAMEA2042512) | human gut metagenome | biome: human gut; feature: human-associated habitat; material: faeces... | reverse complement strand
ACAGGCTGGCTGGCCGGACAGGCGGCACGTGACTTTACGGCTACCGATGACAGTATACTTGACCATTTTGACATTGAGCAGTCGGAAGAATTCAAGACTACCAAATATTTCTGCAAGACGCACTTTAACATGAAGAAGATTAAGGACGAGGAAAAGCACTATGTTCCTCTTCCTAAAATCTATGAGTTCAAAAACGACAAAGAGAAGGAAATACTGCTGAATCGTAACTTCAAGCGTGTGAACCAGGAAGTGGAGGATATAGTAAAGGAACTTCTCGGTATCAGTTAAATATATAGCCTATGAATATGACCTCAAAAACAACATTCGGACTTAGCGGCAGTGCTCTGAAAGTCATAGCCTTGATTTCAATGGTAATTGACCATGTTGCGCTCTATCTGATGGAACAAGGTACATTATTATACGAGACAATGCGCTGTATAGGGCGCATCGCTTTTCCTGTATTTGCCTTCCTGATTGCGGAAGGGTTTATTCATACAAAAAACAGGTACAGGTATTTCTTTACCTTGTTGGGCTTTGCCGTAGTCAGTGAAATACCCTGGTATCTGCTGAATGGAGCTGACGGGACACATAATGTAATGTTTACATTAGCTTTGGGTGTGGCCACGCTAATGGTTCTTGAAAATCTTTTGCAACGTAGTCCGATACAGGGATTCCTTTGGACGCTTGGCATGGCCGGACTCGCTTCTTGGCTTAGAGTGGATTATGAGTGGAGAGGGATTCTTGTTATTGTTATATTTTACCTTTTTAATGGATATGGTCACTCTTTCCCATATAGCAGAGGTATGCAATTTTTTTGCACATTTGCTTTTATGATGGACTATGGGATTATTGGTGCTGTAATGGCTTGCATGATTCTATATCTGTATAATGGGAAAAGAGGATTTGTACAAGGAAGCATAGCCAAATATGGATTCTACACTTTTTACCCTGTACATTTAATTTTATTTATTCAGATTTGCGAAAGGTCTTTTCCCGGCATATTGATGTTTAAACTCTGATATCATCATTGATTCAACATCTTCCGGCTCATCTGTTGGTAAAGCTTTCCAGCAAAATAACAGTTCTTCTGCATCACTTAGCTGCCAAATATAACGTCCACCTTTATGTCCAATAGATTTGCCTTGTCCAAATTTTAAATATTTCAATATTCTACTTCTTAATGTTACATCCTCTTCTTCTCCTCCAGCCTTACCGATATAAAGTACAGGTGTATTATAAACCCACTTTTCCTGTAAAATTTTGATAGCTACATTAGGATCTGTTCCTTTAAAATATCCACCACTACCTTTCTCCAAGAAAAGGGGTTCATCCATAATAGTACGCAAAACCATATATACTCCTCTTGTTGCAGGTATTTTCGAATGATTATTCAATAAACTTTTAACTGAAACAAATCCATAAAATCCTTCATCCTTAAGCGATTCTATTTTCCCAAAATCGATTCTATTAATCCAGTTTGAATCCTTTACAGCTGTAATTTGTTTGTTAATTAAAGACTTCTCTTTTTTACTCTTACCTGTGGTTATTGTCGACAAAAGATTATCTATAATCTTAATTCTTCCTGTTTCTATGAGTTTATCTAAATCTTCAAGTTTAAAATTGATTATTCCCCAATCATCTCTCCCATAGAATTTAACCCTACGCATTCGACTACGTAATTGACTTTGACGGTCTTTTGTCGCATTCTGACGCTTTGCTATCAATTCTCTTAATTCTACTATTTCAGCAGATGTAAACCTATCTTTTCCTTTCATTACATAATTAATATAATAGTTTTACTGAAAAAGAATGACTAAAAAAGCAAAAAATAGCAGATTTGAGCTTTTGTTTTGAGTTTCAAGTGGTTGTGGCAGTCGTTGGCTTTTTGTGGCATTCGTGAGGAAATGCGAAAATGGCGGATTTGAGAAGTAGAAACGCTTTCAAGTCATTACCTCAAAGAAACGCTCTAATAAGCATTTTTAACGGCTTCGGTTTTTACTTCTCAATTCTGCACAGGTTGTGAATTTGCCATGCAACTCTCATGATTTAATTTTGCACAGAACAAAAAGCAAGGAATTATGAGAAGTACATTCAAGACAGTCTTCTATGTAAACGGAAGCAAGGAGAGAAACGGAATTGTCCCTATCATGGGACGTGTGACAATCAACGGAACTATCGCACAGTTCAGTTGCAAGCTGAGCGTGACCAAGGCGATATGGGATGCCAAGGGCAACAGAGCCAAAGGCAGAAGCAAGGAAGCCAATGAGGTGAACTTTGCGCTTGATAACATCAAGGCTCAAATCGCTAAGCATTACCAACGGCTTTCCGACCGTGAGGCGTTCGTTACCGCTGAAATGGTGAGAAACGCATATCAAGGCATAGGTACGGAGTATGAGACATTACTCAGAGCTTTTGACAAGGAGAACGCAGCCTTTGCCCAACGCGTGGGAAAAGACCGAGCTGTCCGAACCTACCGCAAGTATCTGACGGTAAGAAACTACGTTGCCGAGTTCATCAAATTTCAGTACAAGCGCAGCGATATGTCCATGAATGAGCTTACCGAGGAGTTCATCCGTGATTTTTGTCTGTATTTGAAGAATGTCATTGGACTCACGCAATCTACCATTTGGATATACTCCATACCATTGAAGCATATCGTCACGGCAGCACACTACAACGGCAAGATACAGAGAAATCCGTTTGCCATGTACCACGTTGACCCAGACCACAAGGAGCGTGAGTTCTTGACAGAGGAAGAATTGGACATATTGGCAGGAATAGAGTTGGAAAATCCCAACTTTGCTTTTGCGAGAGACTTGTTTATGTTTGGTTGTTGGACAGGTATCTCTTTCGTTGACATCAAGAATCTTACAGAGGACAATGTTGCCATTATAAGTGGGTCTCCATGGATAGTTTCTCAGCGTCAAAAGACAGGCGTACCATTCAAAATTAAACTGATAGATGCAGCCATACAGATAATTGAACGTTACAAGCCATTGAGAAAAGATATGCACTTGTTTAATATTGGCTCACTTGACATGGTAAACAAGCGTATAAAGAAAGTGGCAAAAATGTGTGGCATCAAGAAGCGAATTTCATTTCATGTAAGCCGGCATTCGTTCGCAGTTTTGGCTTTAAACTACGGTATGCCGATAGAGAGTGTAAGCAAGATACTGGGACATACGGACATCGCCACAACACAAATTTACGCAAAGGTGACAAGTACTAAATTGGAGCATGACATATCAGCTTTTGAAAGTCGAATCAAGGGGCATTTGCCTACAATGGGAGGAATGGCATGAAAAGGACAGTAATCACCATGGACGGAAATGGAGAACTTTCCATTCCGTCCAACTTGAAAGACTTGTGGATGAGCGAGGGCGAATTGGTGGATATGCTCCATGTCACCGCCCCGAAACTCCATGCTGTGATAAGGTCGATATACGAGGAAGGTTTGTTGCCCATGTCGGAGGTACAACAGGAACAGGAAACCTCCAAGGGCATTTGGCAAACGATGTATGGTTTCCCGATGGTTGTTGCCCTTTGTTTCCGTATAGGCTCTTATGGTGCTGTTCGGTTTCGGGACACCATCATGAAGAAGTTGTACGGGGCAAAAGAGAAAAGTAGTGTCATTGTCCTACAATTAAGTGGAGGAACAACCGCCTTTAGCTGAATGTACTCTTGCTTGTTTGTTGGCTTGGCGCTGTCGTACTGTCGTGAATAAGTACTGAAGCATAAGCATGACATTCTTACTTGTAGGGGGATGAGTTCTGTTCATAAAAATGACGGACAAAACACCCCTTATTTTTGTTGAATTGTTGAATATGATGAAAGAAGTATTGAACATCAGGCATTTACGGCTCAACATATTCTCAACAAATCTCTCAACAAAAGAAAGATAATGTTGAAAAGAGAAAACCATGAACACCATTCCTTTCTTTCTTTTTTGCCCAGTAATTTGTTGTGTAGAGCTATTTGTTGAGAGTTTGTTGAGGGTATAAGTGGTTGGTTCTCATAAAGATAACACCTATCTTCAACAATTCAACGTTTTACATGCCCTCACTTGGTACGCTGTAAAATGTGCTTGTGGATTAATTGGCAACCGCTCTATTCTCCGAAATGGTTGCAGCAACGTTCCTTGGAGGCTTTGCGCCTCCAGCCACTTGGGCGAACCTCCGCAGTGTTTTAGCATGGCATTAGATTTATGCAGACTATACCGAGGACACACAGCACACATAACACACTCGACATAGTTCACAAAGGAAATCAACAACACACAACTGAAACACTTGGCAAGTTTCACACTGAAAATATCACCTTTTCCTTTGCAAACTCCATGTACAAAGTAGCTTGTGTCTGTGATCTTGTTCTTTCAATGTGGCAGCTTTGATGTTTGGCGCAAATTGAGAGAATTAAGGTCTGCAACCTTGGGCATGGAAAGCCGAAAGGCAAATATCTCGTCTTTTGTTCTTAGAGGAGGGAGCGAGGTTATGTTTTGGGAACCCCAAAACGCCTCGCTCCACCATGAGGGCGAAGAAATTTTGCTCCCAACGGTTGCAGAAAGTGAGTGTACCAACTGTAGGCAGCGCATAGAAATATGTAAATAGATTTGTCAGGTGTAGTTTATTCTTCCTTTATTTGCACAAAAGTATGTTTTGAGTGTTATAAAAAATAAAAAAATGCACTATTACGTTGATACTTTTGTATTTTTGCACTCAGTTATCTTGGACAGCAGAATTTGAAACACTGAAAATCCGTAATCTGTCTATATGTAAAATCTTTAAATTTGGATTATTATGACTAAGAAGTTTTGGTTAATAGCACTCATCGTAGCTTGCACTGTTGTATTTGGCAGTTGCGATAAGTCTGAGGAATTGAGTGTTGAGCAATGTAAGTTGGATATGAATCTATTCAACCAAACCTATACTGTTAATGATGAGGGGTGCTGTGTGTTAAAAGGGAGAAAGCCAATAGTAGCAGAAGAAATACAGAGTAAGGTCAAGGGCTATGGTTGGGAGAGTATTGCCACTTATGAGGTACAGGAAAACGGAAAGTTGAGCAAGGAGGAATTTTGGAAAGACAGATTTGGTGGCAGCCCTACACACTTTTGGTTTGAGACATCACAGCAAGCTTTTAGTTATTTTTATAGTGATGCCTTGCCAGCCTTTTGTTTCAGTCGTGTATCATGGACTTATGACATGGACAAAGGCTTCATACTGTTTGGTAGCAACAAGCAGACAACAGACAGCAGATACATGCAGATTCTTAAGCTTGACGAGTCGAATGGCAAGACCTTAATGTACACCATACAAAAATTGGGAGCGACGAGTGATGGCAGCAATGGTTACAAGTCTATATATGGCATGATTGTATATAAACGCATGACCGAAACCGATTTGGAAATGATGAAGAAAAGTTACACGTATGATACGGATATTGACCGTTCTGTTCCCGACAACTGCAAGTTTAAGATTAAGGCATACTATGCAGAAGACGACAAAGACAACACAGACCCTGTGTTTCAGACCTTCTGCCTTGTAACATTTGAGCTTACCGATGAATATGGTTTCAACTCTTCAGATAATGCCTATTACAACTACTACGATTCAATTACTTGGACGAGTGATTGTCGTGATATGCCAGATAGCTTTGGAATCATGGAACGTAAGACAAACTGTTTGAATACTTCCTATTGGTGGAGCACATACTTCTTCACGCCTCATGACAATACTATTGTCTATGCCAATGGCTATAAAGATGGCCGTATTGTCTATCAAGCCCGAAAGAGGCTCTATTTGGTGAATGATGGATTCTTTGGTTACGATTGGGATAACGTAAGGTATAATTCCAAGAACCCCGAACTAACAGAATATTGCTTGCTGGACAAGAGCCGTGAGTTTGTCCTAACTCCACCTACTGCCTACAAAGAAGACATTACAAAACCGTATGCAGAGTTACGTATTGTACTGAAAGGAGCAAAAGACAAAAACGACAAGGAATATATGTTAGGCGTGCTTGAACGTGAAAGAGAAGGTCTGTTGAAGATTATGGACCAGTACTATGAAGCACATAGTACTATAAAAGAAACAGAAAAGGCTTCGCTGTGTAAAACGTTTAAGGCACTACCCGAAGATGCTGATATTAAAGCATATTGGCGTACAAAACATTCTCGCATGGTACTGATACTTAAAACTGACGGGGAAGACCCTATAAACAGTGAATACTATGTGCATGCGGAACCAATTAAATGATAAATAAGTTTAATGTGGACAACAATAGTCATAAGGCGAAGTTAATCTTTGTTTTATGACTATTGTTTTTTTGCACCAACATAGTGTGGTTTCATTTTTATTTTGTATTTTTGCAACTGTAAAGAGTTGTTAGGCAAAGCAAACATATGCATATTGCAGAAGTTGTGACTATTGCCAAATCATTACCTCTATTGAGGTTGAACACTTATAAATCGCTCATTTTAAGCTATTCAGCAGATTATAGAAGAATTTTAGGGAAAAATACATACACTTATACCACAAATTAAAATTCATCTTTAATATATAAATTTCTTACTAATCATATTTGAACCAAAACATTATATATAAATCTATTTGTTTTCTCTTTTCATTAGTGTCCTATAAAAATCAAGATACTAATGAATTAGATTTTATTTCACTTTAATGATTTAATCTTTAATATTTGATTCTCTAAGATACTTCACCAACCATTTGGGATTATCTTTAAATTTTCTCCAATCATCCATAAGTTGATTTTCAAACTGCATGATATATTTGTGAGCAGCTGTAGTATTGGTCATATCTGTCTTCAGTTTATTTATATATTCCAGAAGATTCATACATATATTATATTGACCACATGCAAACAATGCTTCTGGTGTCTCATTAAGTTTATCATCAGCTGTAAACCAAAGAGTTGTGTCCATTTCTGTAGCTATTTTACTTATTTTTTGCATTTCCTCAGTTGGCACCAACCACTCTGGAATTCGTCCTTTATTAAGTTTGTTTTTCCAAGATCCATAATTAGCTGTTAGTTCATATATTGTATTAGTTATCCTTCTATTTTTCCATTTTTCATCTTCATAGAGAGCTTTATATCGCATCTGCCGAATAGGCTTCATGAAAATGACTTTTAATAAATGAATAAGCGATCTTTCACGATTAAGTAAAAGCGAAATGATATTTGCTATTGAATATTTCCATACCATATTTATATCAATTCTTATAGGAGCTTTTTTAAGATACTTCACCAATAGATTCTTAAGAACAAAGGATGCAACACGGAAAAAAAACATTATGATGGCAATACAAAGAAAGAACCCAAAAATCCTATCATAACTATAATAATAAGCAAATAATATTACTATTATACTCAATAAAAAAATAAATGCAATTATATAATCAAGCTTATTCAGGTTAAATTTTCCATTCATTACAATTTTTTTATTATCTGTAGATTTAGTTTTTGGATAAGATACATCCGAAACAATAATCAAATCATGACATGGAAAGTTCCGATTACCATTTGCTCTTTTGTCATCATATTGCATTTGCGTATTAGCTAATAAAATAGGTTCTATGCCTTGATTATCAACAATGCCTCCATCCATCAGAGGTATTTCTGTTGTAAATGCCTTCGTGTAATCTTGAATATCTACGTTAGTCATTAATTCAAAATCTGTAGGGAAATATAAAGGTTCAAAGCCACCAGGAAAGCAAGATGAAGCAGCAAGAATTTCTGATAATTTTATTTTGCCTGCAATTGACCATGGTATTCTATGTTCATTATTCCCTATTATACCTCTATTATATTGTGGGTCAGCATTTACAATCTTTCTTGATGCCTGAAAGCGAAATGCATATCCATTACTAAAATCAGTACCGTTAGCAGAAAAATGATGAATGTGTCCAGAATCAATTATGTTTTGAATTATATCAAAATGTACATTCTCAAAAAATACTCTGTCATACGATTTGATCATTTCTTTTATCAAAGATTGACTATTAGTTGAAAGCAAATTCTTTATTGAAGGAGTGATAATATCATTGTTACAAAGTTTATCATAAAATTCCCAAAATGAAAATTCCCTTACGTTATCATTAGCATACTGAAGCATATACCATAAACCTGTAATAGTTCCACCTGAAATTGTAGATATAGTGTTTATGTTACCAAGAAACGTATCTCCATTTTCAAGTTTTAAATGTTGCAGATACGATAATGTTCCAAGATGAAACAAAGCTGCTCTGTAGCCTCCGCCAGATAACGCTATAGCTATTTCTGGTTTCATTACTGTATTGTATATTTAGGTCTGAAATCAAATGTCGAACTAACCTTTGTCCCGTTTCCAATAAAATTGGTTACATGAACATTATTATCTGTTCCACAAACAATGAGAACATCACCGGTTTTAGTCGTGAAATATCTTACTCCATTATTATAGAGAATATCAGTGACCTCCTTTTTGGGATGGTTATATTGATTGTCATAATCACATGCACATATAGCGACTCTAGGAGCTATTTTTTGAATGAACTCTTCTGTCGTGAAACCATTATCAGCACCATGATGTGCCATTAGCATTACATCAGTTTCTTGATTTGCCATTATGTCATTCATAATAGTGTTTGCAATATCCGGACTCTCGCAATCCCCTAAACTTAAAACCGTAAACCGACCTTTTCTGAAGAGTGCAGCAGTTGACATATCATTATGCTTCTCATATTGTTTTGTAGGATTGTATATTATCGTAGAAAACTTTGCAGACTCTCCAGCTTCTAATAAATTAATAAATGTTGGAGACATACTTATTCCGTCAAATTTATTTTGCTGTAGATAATTTTTTATCATTCTAAATGACGCTATACCACACTCCGTGTCTGGATTGTAACCAGGGAATTCTATTTTTTGAGGTTTGAGATATCGAAGTATTAACTCTAACTCTTTATTATTACAGTGATCTTCATCCCAACTAGTAATGTGTAAAAGAGATACAGTTTGTGCTCCTACAATACGCATTTCATTAATTACGTTCTTAAAATTACTATCATTTAAACGAGCTTCGATAAGAGTAAAATCATTATCTACACTTAAAGAAAAAGAAGCCCCTTTGACACCAAGATGATATGCTCTAAATCTTGTTACTTTGTCCATAATGAATTATCTATGTTAACGTGAATAATATAAATGATAAATTTACCGTTAGTAAAAACAAGAACTTAGTGATAAAAACATATAAGTTTTAATCAATTATCACTATACATCCAAGGGTTAAAGTTACATTTTTTTTTGTTTAGTAGATGATTTTCTGCAAAAAATCTGTCAATGTACAGAAAATATCTATAATGTCGTAGAAACATCCCTTAGTGGTTAAATGCAACAAGAAGTGTATATACATTTTTTGTTAAACCTATTTGACAGAGTAGTTAAGTCTATTGTTTGTAACAATCACCGAAACATTGATCACAAAGAGCTGAACTATCTTAAAGCATTTATTGCCGGAGAAAAGGCCATTAGTTAGACAGAGGTTATGTATCGCTATCAAAAATCTTCAACGATCTCTATATTCCGTTCAAAAGCTGCTATCAAGAATGATATATTGGATAATAAAGCTGGTGAAATCTCGTTCATAGCCCTATTTATATAAAACTTCTAATTTGTCCAAACACATAAAACCTAATATTATATCGTACACATATGAATTTTGCAATATTAGTCCCAATTATAGAACCAATAAATTATTTACATTTTTTATTAATCTTATAATTGTTATTATATAACTCGAATCTTCCGCATACCCAATCTCATCAAGCCAAAGTAAATAGTTACCACCTTTATACTTGTATTGAACTTTTGTATAATACGCCCGTACACTTTCCGTCCAATGATTGAATTCATAGTATTTTCCTGTACGTGGATTGGTAAGTCCAAAAAGATTGTGTTTGTTCCGGCATACTGACGAACGGAACCATCCGGTCTCCAGTATAGCTTGGGCCAATACGATTTTGGGATATAGGATCCCGTTTCTTATAATTTCTTTATAAAGGTTGGGGATGGTAAGTTCAGGAAGATTGTTTCCTGATTTAGTAATATCATCTGTTTTCTTTTGCTGTTCTGTTTTTAGGGATGTTTTCCTGTCACTATTCCGGCTGTTATCTTCCAAATTCTTTTGATTATCCGGTCTGACAATCAGGGTATCCTTTGCCATTATCTTACTCTTTCCCCGTTTTGTAACATCCTTTTCTACATGCTTGTAGGCCTCTTTTTGTCTTTCTGTTGGCAGAATTTCCGAATCTCTGGTTATCGTATAGAACTGTGCCGATACACATACCGGCAGCAGCATCAGAAGCAGTGAAATCAGAATAGTGTTGCGCATTTCTTTTTCAGGGGATTGCGGTAAATACATTTGTGGCATTCAGGCGGTTAGAACCGCAAACATAACAGCTTAATTACAGTAATATGGAAATGCACAACAGAAATCAGTCCGATTTGTTGCCATACGAAAAACTGGCAATACTGGATATCGACCGTAAAAAGGCGGACAGCTTACCCATGGAAGTGAAGGAGAAGCTGATGGCAGGTGAAGTGACTC
>ENA-OPCS01001796-OPCS01001796.1-human-gut-metagenome-genome-assembly--contig:-NODE-1796-length-10622-cov-1.754708_pt1 | contig 10622 bp, 4 predicted proteins | sample MGYA00241256_ERZ501492 | MGnify/ENA primary metagenome ERZ501492 (study PRJEB25962, sample SAMEA2042512) | human gut metagenome | biome: human gut; feature: human-associated habitat; material: faeces... | reverse complement strand
AACGGGGTCCATGCCACGGTCGGTAAAAGACCGATTTCCCGGACTTGTCCTTCCCGTGGGATAGATATCTGACACCTCCTTTGCTGATTCGCTCGGAGAGCTTCCACGACTTTATCCCGATCGGGAATAGGTGGAGTTCCCTTAAAATTCAGAGAGTCTTTAAATTCGTTCAAAACTTCCTTACTCTCCCACGCTTTAATCGATGTTCCAGCCCACGAACAATTAATGATCCCAACCGGAACCTGTAATTTTTTATACAATGCTTTTGCGAAAAACCAAGCTGTTGAAGAAAAACCACGTAAACTTTCCGGTTCCGGTATTTTCCATTCTTTTATCGGAACCTCCTCCACTTCGATCGATGCAGGATATTTAGGCACAGTAAATAATCGTATCTCCGGGTAATCCGAATCAACCAATTCTTCTTCGCATCTATATATGCTGGAATTAGGTAGCCATTCCCATCCCTCAATCGGATGTTCCATATTAGACTGTCCGGAAGCAAACCAAACATCTCCCACCAATACATTCTTGAATGATAATGTTTCTTCTTCTGTCCATACAGCCAATAGATAAGGTCCGCCGGCTTTTTCAGCCGGTAACCGCACTTGCCAACATCCCTTTTCGTTTACTTTGCAGGATACTGACGAGAGGTGGAAAGCCACCGATACTTTATCTCCAGGAGTGGCAGTGCCCTGTACAAAAATCGGTTCGTCACGTTGAAGAACCATGTTGTCGGCAAATAAACCAGAAACCCGGAGCTTGCATAACGCAGGCTCCGAGTATACTATAAAAATGAAAAAAAGAAAAAACCACCTATTTACCATATCGCAATTAATTCGCCGGTTATATTCTCGAACTCATAATAAGTTCCGGCATAATCCGTCCCTTTTTTTCGTTCCAAGGAGGGTTTATTATAGGGATAACCGACATTATTTACAACTTCAAAATGTGTATCGTCCGCACCCGGATAAATTCTTACCGTAGCCTGCTTCAACCCGTTAATACCAATTCTGCGCTTCACATTCCATTCAACAGGAGCAACCTCGTAACAAGAGACGACTCCTTCATCTTGTTTGACAAACACACGGCATTCTTCTTGATAAGACTTAGGCATACGATAATGTGCCATACCATTCCTCAACTCCGTTTCATATCCGGTAAAAATCGGAGCTCCCTGTGGGAACAACCACTGCTGCTCAATTGTCTGGTTAGGCGTAAATCCTGAAAAGTAGAATGCATTATCACATCTGGAAATACAGTTGATCGGGTTTTTCAAACCTGCTTTCAATTTATCAAAATGGATACTATACCCCATGTTATCCAGAGAATACCTCAGTAAAGAGGAACCATTAAACCACTTATCGGGGTTGTCCGGTGTCAGAAGATGACCACCCCGATAAGTAGCAGAGTTCGTTCCACGGAGGTAGGTTACCATTCCTCCATTCCATTCCTTTTCCTGACGCTGTACGACAACATCTCTCTTTTGATTTCCTAAGAAAGCCTGTGCCAATACCTTCGTACCTGGATCAGCACTGTTATTTACAACTGTCTCGATTCCTCCACCGGACATATCTGCATTATGTTTCAAAATGTCAGAACCCGGAACTTTTATTCGATCAGATTTCAACCGAAGTTTCATTTTCATCTCTCCGGATATAGGTTCGACAGTCTTGATATTCAGAAAATCAAGAAACTCTTTACTTGCATGCGAAGACGGGCCATATACGAATAGTTTCCCCCCATTCTCCACAAACTTCATCAACTGCTTTTCCATTTCGGAGCCGGCATCCGGTACGATTGAAACCAAAATCGATTCATCGAAAGTATTCTTACCCTCTTCCATCAATTTGGTGAAGTTCCCGCTGGATACAACTGTATTCATCGGAAATCCATCATTAATTGCCTGCTGGATAAACCAATCTCCATAATAGATTTCCTCTATTCGTTCCGGCTGTTTATATGCCCAGTCGTGATATTCATCGAAAGGATATACCCAGACAATCAAGCCTGGCTGGTCAGGCGATGTCCGGCGCCCCTGCAAAATATGAGGAATCACTTCAGAGGGAACCTGTTCCGGCATATTTCCGTAAGAATCATCGATCGTCAGGAAAGTCAAGTGAGTAGGTAATTTAACATTTCCATCGGCATCGATACGGGTAACCGCCATCGGCAAATAGATATCATGTGCTTCCCGTCCATAACGATCCAACCAGGGACTGTTTGCCCACCACGGATCATGCGTATAATATCTGAAAAGGTAACGGTCGTCCGGTAGCTCGGAAATACGTGACATATATCCAGCTAATTCCAAACCAAAGTTCCCATCCAAGGCAGCCCACGGAGAGTTCGGTGGCGGCAATAAATTAAAACCTCCATTATAAATAGCTTTCAAATCGACACCGTCTTTCGCCAAGTCGGCTCCAACTGAGATATTTGTACCCCGTGTCTCGATCCGAAAGTCCGGACATTCAGCCCGAAACTTTGTCCAGAAATCAATAATTTTCTCTTTAGTATCATTCAGCTTTTCAGGATGGAATTGTTTACCATCGAATATAGCTCCAGTAGACCCCCACGTTTCCATTCCGAATCCAAGACCATTAGAGAACCAAAGAAAATCAAATCCCATATCAGTTAAGAAATGTTGGCTTTGTTTTCCCAAAAAGGTACCAAAAGGAGTTCCTTCTGGAATACCGGAAGGATAACCTGCATAATGTTCCTTATCCTCATTAAGAGTCGCATAACAACAAACAAACGTTTTAGCTCCCATTGTATTACCCATACAAATTTCCGGATGCTTTTTATATTTAAATTCTGATTTTGCAAATTCTGGACCAGGATCAAATGTTTCTCCGATTCGTACAACTTTTCCAGTTAATTGTTCCCCTTGCTTTTTTAAAGCGGATACAATATATTTTAGATCTCCATATGTATATTGAGGAGGGGTCGGAATATAATCATAAGCACGTTGATGCAAGCTCAACTCTTCTGGACCAGAGTTTACCTCGTGATCCGTATTAGGATTTCCTACATATTGAGACCACTCTAGCTGTTGGTTGTCGTCCCCTGTATAATTCAATATCTCAGATCCATCCGCTGTCCACAACATGACTGATATTGTATCCGCGTGTCTTAATAACGGAGCCCATTGTATGAAAACATTTCGACAAACTTGATCTATAGAATCTCGATTGTTTACCTTGAATGGTTTTAACGACATCTCCAGATGGATATCATTAAAAGATTGGATTCGTTTGTCAAGATCATATTTATCTTTAAATATATTACTTTCTATACCACTCTTGTTACAAGAGGGAAACAGGAATAGAAGTAAGGCAAATACTAATACTGTTTTATTCATATTAATTGAATTATAAATTATTAATAGCCTGAATTTTGTTTTAAATTAGGATCCGTGTCTATTTGTCCTTGTGGTATAGGTAATAATAGTTCATATTCTTCAACCGAAAAAGCCAATCCTAAATTTTCAAAATCTTCATTTATTACTTCTAAAAGCCGACCTGTTCTTTTTAAATCAAACCAACGATGTCCTTCAAAACAAAGTTCCAGTTGACGCTCCTTTTCTATTGCTAAACGTAATTGTCCTTGTGATAATCCTTCTAAATTTGCAACTTGAGCACGTTTTCTTACTTGATTAATATAAGATAAAGCCTCATCGGTTTTATTAAGTTCATTCAAAACTTCAGCATACATTAGTAAAACATCCGCATAACGTAATAAGGTAAAATTAACACCTCCATCACTAGTTGTTGTTGCGGAAAAATCTATAAATTTCTTGCAGAAATAATAATCGGTAGTTGTACCATCTACCATAGGTAATTTATTACCTAATTCAGTATCACGCCTGATATCTCCATCTTCATATGCATTCCATAGAGTTTTACTCGGAACACATCTTCCCCCACCAATAATCCCCCCTGGGAAAACGTCCATATTAATTACATTTGGATAAAAGTGTAAAGCGAATCCATGCCCTTCTCCCTGATTTCCAGAAGCAAATTCTATTTCAAGAATAGACTCTCCTTTATCATCATTCCCTTCGGAAAATAAAGATGTAAAATTAGATTCTAAAGAATAAACGTGCATATCTATTACATCTTTTAATTTGGAAGCCGCCAAATCATACTCTTTTCTTGTCAAATAGACTTTTCCTAATAACGTTTTAACGGCTCCAATAGATATCTTTCCTTTATTTGAAGGAATATCAACATTTGTGAATAATTTTTCAGCATCTGTTAAATCCTTTAATATTAGGCCATAGACTTCTTCAACAGGTTTGCGGCTAAAGTCGTACCCTGCAATTTGATTTGGACTAGAGAATTCTTGTGTTGAAATGGATACATCACCAAAAAATTGAACAAGTTGAAAATATGCCAATGCTCGAATAAATTTACATTCTCCTTCCATTTGTGATTTAGATGCAAAGTCAATACTAGAAAGTCTGTTCAAAATAGTATTTGCTTTACTGATCAAACTATAAGAAGTACTCCAATAGTTTCCGACATAACTATTTGTTGGAGAGAGAGTCCAATAATCAAATCCAGTAACATTTGACTCTGCTTGTGGTAATTGGTAAGTTGCATTGTCTGTTCCAAGCTCATTAGCCCAAATTAGATTTTGTGCATGACCTTGTAAAACGGAATATAACCCAACAACAGCTGTTTCAAAATCAGCTTCACTTTTCCAATAATCTAATTCATTGATCCTATGTTCTGGTGATAATGTTAAAAAATCAGAGCAAGAGACTGCAGATAAGGAAAATAAACTTATAAAAGTATATGTTATAAAACTCTTTTTCATGATAATATAATTTAAATTATAGTTAAAAAGCGACTTTTATTCCAACTGTGTATACTCTAGGTAATGGATAGCTACCACTATCTGTTCCCGCTGCAGTTACAGAGTCACCAGATTGGCTAGCTTCCGGATCATATCCTGGATAATCTGTAAAGGTATATACATTTGAAATATTTAAATAGGTGTTTAAACCTTTTAGTTTGATTTTACTTAATATACTTCTCGGAAAATCGTACGACAATGTTATATCTTTAATTCGTACATAAGACGCATCAAAAAGAAAACGAGAAGTAAGAGTTTGCCCTAATGCATAATCTGAACGAATCGCTCTAGGCAAAAATCCATTTCCTGGATTTTCTGAAGATCTCCAGCGATCGTTTACAAGTGATAATTGATTTTGTACACCTGCTAAATTCATAACTGTTTCTCCTGCACCATAGAAAGTTTCTGCACCATGTGAACCATTGACGAAAATGCTTAAACTTAGATTTTTCCATCTAAAGTTGTTTGTCAATCCCCATGTAAAATCAGGGAAAGGAGAACCTACAATTGTTTTATCTGCTGTTGTAATTTTTCCATTACCATCTACATCTTCAAATTTTAAATCTCCAGGTTGAGTATTTGGGGCATATATTGGTCCCTTTTTTACATCTTCTTCATCTTTAAATACACCAACAACATGCATCAAATAAAAACTAGAAATAGATTGGCCTACTTCAGTGATATATTTATCAGAGATGATTCGACCGTTTTCTGTCGCCAATTTCTTAACAGTGTTTTTATTTGTACTAATGTTAAAGACAGTGTTCCAGGAGAAGTTTTCAGTATCAATGTTTACTGTGTTTAGTGCAAATTCAAAACCTTTATTTTCTATTTCACCTACGTTTTGCATAGAACTTCCAAAACCAGATGCGATTGGCAGATTAACATTTAATAACAAATCTGTTTTCAGGTTATAATACCAATCAGCCACAATAGAAACCCTATTATTAAACAATCCCAAATCAACACCTATATCTGTCTGTTTTGACTTTTCCCATGTTAAATCATTATTTGCTAATGTATTAGGAACTAACCCAGGGAGAATTTTATTTGCATTCACATAATTTGATACCCCTAACAATGCAATTTGTCTATAATCTCCAATATTATTATTTCCAGCAACTCCATAACTTGCCCTTATTTTTAAATCTGAAAGAGCTCTCAGATTTTTCATGAAAGACTCTTCGGAGATCCTGTATCCTACAGAGGCAGAAGGAAATGTTCCCCATTTGTGGTTTGATCCAAATCGAGAACTACCATCTCTACGAACTGTAGCTGTTAACATATATTTATTGTCATATACATAATTAGCTCTTGCCAACAAAGAAACCATAGCAGTTTCTGTCTTTGAATGGGTACCTGTATTAATTGTTCCCGCTGACAAGTAGTGTACATAATCAGTTGGGAACTCAGTTGCTCCTGCAGATAACTGTTTATAGGTGCTTTTTTCAGCAGTAAAACCTGCAACTACGTTTAAATCATGTTTTTTATTGAAAATTCTTTTAAATGTTATAGTATTTTCATTTAACCAACTAGTTCCTTTTTTATCTATAGAAGCTGCTGTTGCTGGACTTGCCTTTTCAGCGAAAGCACCGATTTGTGAAGATTTCCACAAATTTGTTTCATTTATATTGAAACTTAATCCGAAAGTTGTTTTAAAATTTAAGCCAGGGATAATTTCATAATCAAGATAATTGTTGATAATAGCATCCTTTTTTTCCCGCTTATCAGAAAAATTTTCAACAATAAACAATGGATTTTCAACGGGAGCTCCTAGCGGATCCCCAAATTCAGAATTAAAACTTCCATCTTTTGCATAAATAGGTAATAATGGATTCATTGCTAAAGCACACTGAATCATACCTCTTTGACCTAAGTGCCCTTCAGTTCTTGCAAAATCTCCATATCCATAAGAGGCTGCAATATTGGAACCAAATTTCAATCGTTTTGTTAATTGAGCATCAATGTTAGACCTTATATTAAATCTTTGATAATCTGAACCAATCACAACACCATCTTGATCAAAGAAACCTAAAGAAACCATATATTTTATATTTTCAGTCCCTCCTGTTGCAGATAGTTGATAATTCTGAACTGTTGCTAAACGGAAAATCGCATCTTGCCAGTCGGTTCCCTCATCCGGAAGAAGTTCTGGATTACGATATTCAGGTCTGACCCACGTATTAGAAGTTCTTATATCATTGGGGTCACTAGCTTTTCCTCCAGCCAATATCCAAGCGTTATCTCTTCCTTCCGCTATAAAGGTCGCGTATTCACGTGGAGATAGTAAATCAACTTTATGAGCAACTTGTTGTACCCCAACAGAGGCATCTACATTTATAGTTGTTTTCCCTGTTTTTCCTCTTTTCGTCGTGATTAATACAACACCATTAGCTCCTCGAGATCCATATATAGCAGTTGCAGAGGCATCCTTTAATATTTCAATAGACTCTATATCAGCAGGATTAATAGAACTTAGAGGATTTATCTTCTCCATTGTAGAATTAGCCATTCCACTTGCCGTATAACTACTATTTGCATAATTTGCCACATTTGATCCTCCACCTCCATTACCGATCGGATAGCCATCAATAACATATAAAGGAGAGTTAGAGCCTGATATTGAACTAATACCACGTACCATAATGTTTATGTTTCCACCAGGAGCTCCTGTTGTTTGTGAAACTTGTACCCCTGGAACCTTTCCTTGTAATGACTGATCAAAACTAAGAGCAGGACTTTTTCCTAAATCTTTACCACTAACAGATGCGACAGCCCCTGTTAAATCTTTTTTCTTTTGCGTACCATATCCTACAACTACGACTTCTTCAAGCACTTCTACATCTTCTTTAAGTATGATATTAAGTACAGTTTTGTTTCCAACCAAAATATCTTGTGATTTATAACCAATAAAGGAGAAGGACAGCATAGGTTTTTCTGTCGTCAAATTCAACATATAATTTCCTTCAACATCTGTTATAACTCCATTTGTTGTACCTTTTTCAATTACGTTTACACCGGCAATTCCATAACCATCAGAATCTGTCACTTTACCTTTTATTACACCAGAAGCCGCATAAGTTATTATACTATAAAGAGTAAAACAAGCCATAAATAATAAGCGAGTAAATTGCCTGTGTCTAATAAGTGATGTTACGTTAACCACTTGAATTCGTTGTTTCATAAATTTTCAGATTTAAATTGAATTTAGTTTTAATCAGTTGATATAATCTTGTATTCAAGATTCAAGTATCTGGCAATCTTTTCCAGAGTTGCCGCATGATGCCCGATGCCTAACGCAAAATGATGCGTAGGACCTTCACTAATCCACCTTTTCAAGAAAGTCCGTACATCCGGTTGAAAGAATCCTCTCGTATTCGTATTCCCTGTGGGAGGAATAGGCCCGCTTACAGACTCACCTTCAGCAATAATTAATTTGAATTTTCCATCATATGTTGAATTTATTGATAATAATGTAATAGGTCCTTCTTTGATTTTAAACTCCACGCCTGCTCCGTTGCCGGGCTTTCCGTGATACTTTTTTAAACTTCTCAAGACCGGTTTACCTTCTGCTATCGAGATATTATGAGGACCGTCATGCCCAACCAAAACAAAACCGTCATTGAAATCAATCGGATGAAATTCGGCAAAACTGCCTCCGATACCCAAACGGTCCATAATCATCAATGCTACCAGTGTCTTCAAATCAGACTCACCGCACATCGGGATATGCCTTGCCGTCAGCAATGAATTTCCAACAATCAAGTTAGACATCAGCTGACGGATAGAGCTATTATCTGCTCCGTCATAATAATATGCCAAACCATTCAACCCATTACTATCCACGAATTTATCCAAAGCAAGGCTTACTTTGGCTGCCACTTTCAGATCTTCATCTCTCAACTTCATCGATATCGGGTCTGAGACTGGATCAGGAGTATCGAAGAAATCAAGGATACAGGCTTCTTTCTCCTTAACTTCTCTGTCCGAAACATTTTCCATTTGCTTCAATAGCTCATTCGGTTCATATGAGATGACATGAGAGCCAAAGAAAGCAGTCAACATAGTCGGATCCGTATTCATATCCATCATCGAATTAAGAGGATGGCCTATATGTCCTAACTTCGCATTTTTCAGACTGTGCAAAACTTTTGCTATCCGGCAATATTCACGAACCTCCTCATCCACTTGCCGGTCATCATACAAAGTTCCGATAATGATTTCCGGAACTGGCTTTCCCAAGCGCACCGCCACACCTGTAAATTCAGGTAAGGCACAGATATCATCGTTCACTAACTGCATATAAGTTGTAGCCTGTTTATAATCCATCGCTTTCAACGGCTGTAAAGCGACCAATACAATCGGGCACTGCACAGAACGAGCAATCACTCCGAAAGTCCCGGAAGTCGCGTAAGTCAACATATCACAGAACAGGAAATCCAGATTCGCAGCAACGATCTCCTTCACCTTTTCGTAAGCGACAGCGGGAGAATCAACCATCCCGAAACTGAAGACCTCCACTTCCTCCACAGGAATCTTACGAATAAACTCGGCTTCCTTTTTCAGAAGCTCATCCAACAGTCCAGGAAATTGTGACCAATACTTATCATATCCGACACTAAAAACACCTATACGTGCTTTTCCCATCTTCTCTTCCTTCATCTTATTCATATTAACGCTTGTTTATTTTTTAATTAACGCACTATGTTATTTTGAGTATAATACTATATAAAACACAACTTTTTTACTCTATTTTCCGCCATTGATACGAATACCATGCAGGAAGAAAAGAAAAATGAGAAAAGCAACCGGATACATTACGCCTGAATATACCCACAAAGGAGTATATGTATAATTAGCAATCACCACTCCCATCAACGGATTGATCACAAAAGAAGAGATTGCACCCGCCGTTCCCGATAATCCGACCACCGTCGATGATTTCGAAGCGCCAAAAACATCTCCGATAGAAGTTATGTAATTCGTAATCCAGATTCCATGTGCAAAGAAAGCCAATGACATCACAAAAATAACCAGCATAGATGATTCCAGTATTCCGACCGACAAAACCGGTAATGTCAAAGCTGCAGCAAGTCCCATTGAAATTTTTCGTGCCCGGCCCGTATTCCCGGTTTTCTGCTGAATCTTATCGGACAACCACCCTCCCATCACATTTGCGATTCCTAAAGCCAGGAAGGGAATCCACAAAATATTACCGATCAGATCTAAAGAAAGCCCCTTCGATTCGTTCAGATATTTTGGAATCCAAAACATATAAAAATAAAAGATCGGGTCCAATAAAAAACGAATCAAAATAAACAGAAGCGCATCTCTGTTACGGAACAAAGCCACAAAATCAGACATTTTCAAAGAGTGGGAGACTTTGTTTACAATTTGATTCTGCTCCTTTGCATATTTATTTGTCATCCGCAACCAACATAACACCCATATCAACCCCAATACTCCACTTATTAGAAAAAGTACCCGCCAGTTCGTATAATTCAAAGTAAAAGCACAAAGCGGAACAGCAACTACCGCTCCTATCGCCGAACCTCCGATAGCAATGCCATTAGCAATGGCATGTTTCTGCTTGGGGACCCATTCGATTACAGCTTTTATCGCTCCCGGAAAACACCCACCCTCGCCTACTCCCAATAAAAAACGGAACAGTCCGAAATGAAATGCATTCATTGAAAGTGCATGCAAGGCAGTTGCCAAAGACCAGAAACCAACAGAGAAAGCCAACCCTAACCGACTTCCGTATT
>ENA-OPCS01001795-OPCS01001795.1-human-gut-metagenome-genome-assembly--contig:-NODE-1795-length-10629-cov-3.051636_pt1 | contig 10629 bp, 8 predicted proteins | sample MGYA00241256_ERZ501492 | MGnify/ENA primary metagenome ERZ501492 (study PRJEB25962, sample SAMEA2042512) | human gut metagenome | biome: human gut; feature: human-associated habitat; material: faeces... | reverse complement strand
GACACCCGAGAGTTCCGCTATGCGATCTTCACGGGCAATTTGAGCGACGGCGAGGCGAGCCTCAAGGCACAGGAGATGGCCGATGGCAAGATCGCCGCGGAACTCATCAAGACGATCACCGCTTCGGGGACGATTTCCGTTCAGGATCTGGAAGGCGGCACCGGCAAGTACACGCTTGTAGGCTGCATCTACGGTTCGGACGAAGAGGCGAATCCGGAGGGCGGCGAAACGGCGTCGCAGAATCTGAAAATGCAGGGCTACGCCTCCATTTCGTTCGGATATATCGCCAAGGGCGACGAGGACAAGGTTTCCGTCATTCTCAACATCGGGCTCGAAGCCACGAACGAATTCGCGGGACAAGGCATTACGACGGACAATGCGGCGAAATTCTGGGCCTATGGCGAGGGGATTGAATCTATCAAACACGGAGTCTTCAAGACAAAAGACATCCAAGGATTGGACATGACGGCTTTCCTCAAAGAGGAGGGCAAGGATTTCACCAAAGAGCAGCTCGACAACGATACGGAAGCGTTGCTCACAACAGCGAGAAAACATCTTTGTCAGTTTGCGGTTCTTAAATTTCAGCAGATGGACGGACTCAATACCGTTATGCCATACGGTACAAGGAAAATAGACACATTCAGAACTCTTACGACCGAGAGCCTTGCAGTGTTTATTCCGTTCAGGGTTCAGGATATTTACCACGAGAACGGCATTTATTACGGTCAGAATGTTATCAGTAAAAATATGATAATTGCCGACCGAAAACAGCTTCTTAACGGTAACTCCTTTATTCTCGGTGTATCCGGTGGCGGTAAGTCTTTTGCGGCTAAGGGGGAGATTGAAAATATTATCCTTTCTTCCGATGCTGATGTAATCATCATCGACCCTGAGAGGGAGTATTCCCATCTTGTAAATGCACTTGGTGGCGAGATTATCAATATCTCCGCAACATCGAACAACCATATCAATGCAATGGATATGAACAAGGACTATGGCGACGGAGCAAATCCTGTTATCTTGAAATCCGAGTTTATTATGTCCCTTTGCGAACAGCTTATCGGCGGAACAAATCTCGGAGCAAAGCAGAAGTCCATCATTGACCGTTGTACTGCAAGCGTTTACCGCACCTATCAGCAAAACGATTATACCGGTCAGGTTCCGACCTTGCAGGATTTCAGAGATGAACTTCTCAAACAGGATGAGCCGGAAGCAAAGGAAATCGCTCTTGCTATTGAGTTGTTTACTCACGGTTCGTTGAATACTTTTGCAAAGCAGACAAATGTAGATACTCACAATCGACTTATCTGTTATGACATTCTCGACCTCGGCAAGCAGCTTATGCCTATCGGTATGCTTGTCGTTCTTGACAGTATTTTGAACCGAATCACACAGAACCGAGCAAAGGGTAAGCAGACCTTTATCTTCATTGATGAGATTTACCTCTTGTTCCAGCATGAGTATTCTGCAAACTTCCTCTTTACACTCTGGAAGCGTGTAAGAAAGTACGGTGCATACGCAACCGGTATCACTCAGAATGTGGACGACCTTTTGCAGAGCCATACTGCAAGAACAATGCTTGCGAACAGCGAGTTTATCATTATGCTCAATCAGGCTTCTACTGACAGACTGGAGCTTGCAAAGCTTCTGAATATCTCAGATTTACAGCTTTCGTATATCACAAATGTTGATGCAGGACACGGACTTATTAAGGTGGGCAGTTCGCTTGTACCGTTTGCAAATAAGTTCCCGAAGAATACGAAATTGTACCGTTTGATGACAACGAAGCCCGGTGAAGGCGTGTAAGGAGGTGTTTTCTATGGCAAAAATTCAATTCAGAAACAAAGAACACAGAGACTTTGTCTTTGAAAATCTCGAAAAATGCAGACACAAGGACTGTTATCATCAGGCATTTTTCTATGTGATGGGCATTTCCGAAGAAACGAGAATGAACATCGGAAAAATGTTTGATTTTAAGAACGATTGCATTGTGCCGGAGGGGATGTATGGTGGCTGGCAGACCAGTGGAACAGTCAAGGTCTGCCACCTTGCCTTTAATCTTTGGAACGGCTTTACGGAAGAAGGCAAAGAAAATCTTTTCACACCGGATGAGTTGTTCTGTTGTGGATATGCTCCCTACTTTATGGAGGGTATTAAACTCAGGTATCCCGAATATTGCAGAGATTTGACTCCACCTAAAAGAAAAGATATGGAAAGGTAAAGGTACAAAACAATGAATAAGAAGTTGAGAATTGCGGTTATATCGCTGTTAAGCGTTGTACTTGCTGTGAGCGTTGGATTTTTGGTCAAAGACTATTGTGATTCTAAAAAGCAGGCTGAAATCTACGACAATCTGATTGAAACCGTTGAAGATGCAGGTGAAACGCAAGATACAATGTCCTATTCCGAGGATAAAGCCTTTCTGCCTGACTATCAGGAGCTGTATATGCAGAACAACGATATAGTGGGGTGGATAAAGGTTGAGGATACCAAAATCAATTATCCGGTTATGCAGTCAAAGTATAATCCGAATTTCTATTTAAGACACGGATTTGATAAAAGCTACACGGTATATGGCTGCCCATATGTACAGGAAAACTGTGATGTGGACGCTCCGTCAGACAACCTTGTTATCTACGGTCATCATATGAACGACAATTCAATGTTTGCCGGATTGATGAAATATGCCGATAAATCTTTTTGGGAAAAGCACAAAACCATTCAGTTCGATACGCTGACCGAAAAAGGCAAATACGAGGTAGTGGCAGCTTTCAAGACGGAAGTATATACAGACAGTCCGAACAGCTTCAGATACTATGATTTTGTCAATGCAGATACAGAAGATGAATTCAATGCGTATATTGCCAAGTGCAAGGAACTTGCAATCTATGATACGGGAGTAACCGCAGAATATGGCGATAAATTGATTACACTTTCAACTTGCGAGTATTCCCGTAATAACGGAAGAATGGTTGTTGTGGCGAAGAAAGCGGTTGAATAGGAGGGATGAACCTTGTATGATTAGTTTGATAAATTTGGCGGTGTTGTTCGCAGCGAAAGTTGCGGACAATGCCCTTAGTACAACAAAGACAATATTGGTACAGAGAAGTCGGTGGATACTTGCAGGCATTGCGGTTATCATATCCGACTTTATTTATTTTTGGATAACGAAAAGAGTTGTCTCTGCGAATAACGAGATAGCAATGCTCATTGTTGCCGTTGCGGGTGGTGTGGGTTGTTCTCTTGCCTGCTTTATCAATGAGAAAATCTCAAAGGACAGAACCTATGTGAACGTGATTATGTCTGATGACCTTGAAGAAATGAAGCATTTCAGGGACTTTCTCGCACAGCATCACATCACGAATGTTGCAAGTGACAGCTACACCCTTGACTGGAACGCAAAGACAATCTCTATTACCGCTTATCCCGAAACAAAAGCAGAAAGCCGATTGATTAACGAGTTTATTGCGGACAGCTCGACAAAATTCAAAAGAGTGATTCAACCGGCTTAGGAAGGAGGTTTGATGTGGCTGATATTAAAACAAGAGATACGGTTAAGGGTACAATAAAGACCTTGGATAAAGCAGCCATTGCCGGTCAAAAAATGAAACAGGCATATATCGCCACAAAGGACAAAGCGGAACATTCGGTAAATGCAAAAGAGAATACTGCGGAAGAATATGCTGCTGATAAGACGGAAGCCGGAATTGATGAAATTGCACATAAAGGTGCGTATGCTTTTAATAAAGCAGGGCGAAAAGGTGTTCAGGAAACAAAGAAGAATATCCAATCTGCCAAAGACGGCATTCAACGCTTCAAACAGCAGAGAGCCGAAAAATCAATAAACGTTCAGAGAACGCAAGGAAGAACTACAACGGTTGGCAGTTCTTCAGCGCAGACGCAGACATCATCGGCAATCAAAACGCTTGAAAAGCCGGAGAAAATGGTCAAACAGTCGGCTACTTCCGCAGGCAAGAAGAACATCAAACTTGCTAGTAAGGAAGCGGCGAAAACAACGCAGAGGTCAGTTAAGACTGCCGAGCATACCGCAAAGGCAAGCATTAAGACCAGTCAGCAGACAGCAAAAGCCGCACAGAAAACAGCACAAGCCACCGTTAAGGCTTCACAGAAAGCGGCACAGGCAGCAAAGGCGACAGCGAAAGCAACTGCAAATGCTGTGAAAGCCGCAGCAAAAGCGACTATTGCCACAGTAAAGGCAATCATAGCCGGTACGAAAGCATTGGTTGCTGCCATTGCCGCAGGTGGTTGGATAGCAGTTGTAATTATTATGATTGTTGTCCTACTTGGAAGTGCTGTTGCAATGTTTGGTGGCGGAAGTGAAAGCAATACTTATACGCAAGTAAGTGCAGAGGTGGAAGCATACGACCCATTGATACGACAGTATGCAAAACAATATGGTATTCCCGAATATGTGGAATTGATTAAGGCTGTGATGATGCAGGAAAGCGGCGGTCGGGGACTTGACCCCATGCAGGCAGCAGAGGGCAGTTTCAATACGAAGTATCCACACGAACCTAATGGAATTAAAGACCCTGAATATTCTATCCAGTGTGGAGTTCAGGAATTGAAAGCAGCTCTTACCTCGGCAGAGGTGGAAAGTCCGATTGATATGGAGCGTATCAAACTTGCTTTGCAAGGCTACAACTTTGGTAATGGATATATTTCGTGGGCAAAATCGAAGTATGGTGGATATTCTTATGCCAATGCAGTGGAGTTTTCCACTCAGCAGGCACAAAGACTTGGTTGGGACAGTTATGGAGATACCCAATATCCGGCTCATGTTCTGAGATACTATCCATACGGACGAGCCTTTACTGCTGGTAGCAATCAGGCGATTGTTGAGGTTGCTCTTACTCAGATTGGCAATGAGGGCGGACAACCTTATTGGAATTGGTATGGCTTTGACAGTCGAGTAGAATGGTGTGCTTGCTTTGTATCTTGGTGTGCCGACCAGTGCGGTTATATTGATAGCGGACTTATTCCGAAATTTGCGGGTTGTATTGACGGTGCAAATTGGTTCAAGTCAAACAACAGATGGAACGACCGAAACTATGAACCGAAAGCCGGAGATATTATCTTCTTTGACTGGGAGGGCGATGGTACAACAGACCACGTTGGTATCGTAGAGAAATGCGAGAATGGCACAGTTTATACCGTAGAGGGTAACTCAGGCGACGCTTGCAGACAAAGACAATACACAGTCGGAAGCAGAAATATTTACGGTTACGGTATTCCGGCGTATTAAAAATTCCAGACGGTGTCTGGAAAATCGAAAAGATGGCTGCTCGCTTGAGTAGCCATCGGGTACATTATGAGAAATCGGTTGTTTCTCTGTTGTTTAGGAAAATATGATGTGTGTGATAAGTAAAACTGAAAAGCATATCGGCATTTTCTTTACTGCCGTCTAAAAAGGAAATATCATCGGCAAGGATAAAAAGAATTGCTAATAACTTCTTGATATATCCAGTGTAGCAGGCATAATCTACATAAATCTTGGCGGTATATCCCTCGGCAAATTCTATCAGGTCAGCGTCAATTTCAAAACTGTTGGATAGCTCGTAAACGGTCTTGATGAATTTGTCTTTGTCAGCAATTCGCTCTTTACTTGGAACACTTCTGCGGTTCTTCTGTATAAATTTCAAAAAATCATTAGCTTCTGAAAAGGTGGGAGTGATTGCGTTGTCAGTTTCTAAATTTGTTGAGTAATCATCAAGCTTATCTTTCTCAAATCGATTACTGAATATTACCTTTCGTTTATCCATTCCCTTTTAGCCCCCTTAAGTATATCTTGCAGAGATTGTTGATTTGGCTTGCAGGTTTCTATTATCAACAATCGTTAATTACTACGCATATAGTATAACATAAAAGTTTTGTGAAATCATTACTAATAGCTAGTTTGGCTTCATCTGAGTACGTGTATGTCGGAACCTACTTTTGTTTTTACTCACACTGATGAAGGGTGATAAGGTTGTCAAGGGTTTCTAAATACTGTCCTAAAACTCGTTGCTCCTTTATAGTTGGGATTGTTACGACAGTGTTTCCAACAAGCTCTTTATTAAGGTTATTTACTGTGCTACCTGCCGCAAGTGACTTATACTGAATTATCATTTGAGGAGTACCGAGCAAATGGCACAAAAATGTCAAATCAAAAACTTTATAGGTATTTCTAATTAGTAGCCAGCCGTCGTGAATACACCCATCTATGCCCATAATATAAGGCTTTCCGAAGCTCATAGAGTTAGATAAGATTAAATCTCCCGGATGAACTTCTCTCGTTTTTGATAGTCCTTCCGGTTTGATTTTTTCGGCGGTTTTTGTTATATAATTGCCCTGTGCGGGAGCATCGCCAATCTTCACCCAATTTAATCCATCAGGCGAGTCGGTAATGAAATCATCAATAGGTCTTGGCGAACCACCTCGCTCTATTTGCACTAAATCTGAAAACTTACGCTGTTCCCAAGTAATAGCTAATGGTGATTGAAAACGGCAGCCGTCAATTTGACATTTACGCTGATGAAGGGTGATAAGGCGGTCGAGTTGGTCTAAATAAGCACCGATTTTCCTTTGTTCCACTACTGACGGTACAGGTATTTCAATTTTCAGAAAGTCAGACTCGTGTATTCGCCATTGTCCATAAATAACGCCTTGACGCCATTTGACCATAGCATTTATAAAATCTTTTCTTACTAATCTTCTCCCTAAAAAGTCCGAGTCAGCAATCCCCGTAGGTTCAAAAATGCTGTAAACAGGTGAAATACAGGCTTTTCCGTACTTGTTGAGACCTATTGAGCCGGTTTCGAGGTTGTTCGAGCTATATATGAAATCTCCAATTTCTGTTTTCTTATATAGCTTGTTTGCAGTATCTGTAACCAAAGCACTTCTGTCATAGCGGTCGCCTTTTGGCGCAACGCCCTCATTTGCTATGAATGCCATAAGTGGATATTCGTCGCTCATCGGTGCTTGCTGATTTCGTTCTATGAGTAAGTCTCCAACCTTACGCTGTTCCCAAGAATGAACATAAACCGGTAATAACAGAGTTATATGCGTTTTTAACCGAAAGTATGAAAAAACGCACTTTAGTTCGAATATTTGTGGTTTTATTGAAAAAATCAAATTTCTATGATACAATATATACTTACACTTTAACTAAGAAAGAGGTGCAATGAAATGGCTGTTAGTTATAAAAAATTGTGGCACATTCTTGTTGACAGAGATATGAAGAAAAAAGATTTAGAAGCTCTTGCTGGTTTAAGTCATTACACAATGAGCAAAATGAGCAGAGATGAAAATGTGACGACCGAAGTGCTTGGAAAAGTATGTGCTGCACTTGATTGCAATGTAGAAGATATTATAGATTTTCTTCCTGATGAAGAAAACTGAGTCCGTTTTATGGGACACTAATTATTTTATACTTAAAAATAGTGCCATTGTCAGATAAAATATAAATAGCTACAACAAATAATACGGAGGTTTATTATGAATAAACAGCAGTTAGCTGCAAAGATTTGGGAGTCTGCAAACAAAATGCGTTCCAAAATCGAAGCAAATGAATACAAAGACTATATCTTAGGATTTATTTTCTATAAATTCCTTTCGGAGAAAGAAGTTAAATATCTGAAAGCTAATGATTGGACTGACGAGTATCTTCCCGAATTAACAGAAGAAGATACTGATACGGTTGAAAGCATTCAGAAGAACTTGGGATATTTTATTTCTTACGACAATCTCTTTTCAACTTGGCTTGCAAAAGGCAGCGATTTCAGTGTTCAAGATGTTCGTGATGCTCTTTCAGCGTTTAGCCGTTTAATAAACCCAACCCACAAGAAAGTGTTTGAGGGCGTTTTTGATACTCTGCAAACTGGTCTTTCAAAATTAGGTGATAGTGCTGCTTCGCAGTCAAAGTCTATTAGCGAACTCATTCAGCTTATAAAAGATATTCCTATGGATGGTAAGCAGGGCTATGATGTTCTTGGATTTATTTATGAATATTTGATTGAAAAGTTTGCGGCGAATGCAGGTAAAAAAGCCGGCGAGTTCTACACTCCGCACGAAGTATCCTTGCTTATGTCTGAAATAGTTGCAAATCACTTGAAAAACAGAGAGAAAATTGAAATATTCGACCCTACAAGCGGTTCTGGTTCCTTGTTAATCAACATCGGTAAGAGTGCTTCAAAGTACATTGAGGGCGAAAACAAAGTTAAATACTACGCTCAGGAATTAAAGCAGAATACATATAACCTTACTCGTATGAACTTGGTAATGCGTGGTATTGAAGCAGATAACATAGTAACAAGAAACGGCGATACTTTGGAGGACGACTGGCCGTATTTCGATGAAAACGACCCGACAGGAACATACAATCCACTCTATGTTGACGCCGTAGTTTCCAATCCTCCATATTCACAGGCTTGGAATCCGGCAGATAAAGATACTGACCCTCGTTATGCCGGTTATGGTCTTGCACCAAAGGGTAAGGCAGACTATGCCTTTTTGCTTCACGACCTTTATCATATTAAGCCTGATGGCATTATGACTATTGTTCTTCCTCACGGTGTTTTGTTCCGTGGCGGCGAAGAAGGCGAAATTCGCAAGAACTTAATTGAAAAAAATAAGATTGATACAATCATAGGATTGCCTGCAAATATCTTTTACGGCACAGGTATTCCGACAATAATTATGGTGTTGAAGCAAAAGAGAACCAATACAGATGTTCTTATAGTAGATGCTTCAAAAGGATATATCAAAGAGGGCAAAAACAATAAGCTGAGAGCTTCAGATATTAAGAAGATTGTAGATGTTGTTACACGGAGAGAAAGCGTGGACAAGTATTCACGAGTTGTCAGCCGTGACGAAATCAGAGAGAACGATTATAACCTTAATATTCCGAGATATGTGGATTCCTCAGAGGCGGCAGAATCTTGGGATATTTTTGCGTCTATGTTCGGCGGTCTACCGGCATCTGAAATTGATGAACTCAAAGAATATTGGACAGCTTTCCCGGCACTTCGCTCTGATTTGTTTGAAAATACATCTTCCGAATATTGCAAATTCGTAGTTAAAGATATAAAAAAGGCAATTAAAGAACACAGTGATATAACAAGTTTTGAAAACGAGTTCAAGTCCGTTTTTGCTGATTTTGATACATATTTGTATGATGAGCTGATTACAAAGATGGAAAGTCTCAGTATCTCTAAAACAGAGGAGCTTTTATCAAAAAACATCTTTGCACGAATGGCTGACATCCCGTTAGTTGACAGATATGAAGCATACCAGCTTCTTGATGATGACTGGACTAAGATTGCCGTAGATTTGGAAATTATTCAAACAGAGGGCTTTGGGGCAACTAAAATTGTTGACGCTAATATGGTGGTCAAGAAAAAAGGAAATGTTGAGCAGGAAGTACAAGAAGGATGGAAAGGTCGCATTATACCATTTGACCTTATTCAAAGCACTATACTTGCCGATGACAAGCAAGCATTAAGTGAAAAAGAAAATCGACTTTCAGAAATTGCTTCCGAATACGAAGAAATACTTGACACACTTTCCGAGGAAGAAAAAGAGGCTGATTTTGTAAACGAAGATAGCTGGGTCTTTGCAGAAATCAAAAAAGCTATGAAATCCGACGGTGTTGAACCCGAAACAAAGGAAAAACTTAAATCTGTTTCGGAATTGAATACAGAAGAAAAAGCATTGAAAACTGCCATTAAGCGTGATAATGCCTTGCTTGAAGAAAAAACGAAAGATACGATTGAACACTTGTCCGATGAACAAGTTCTTGAACTTCTTAAAGATAAGTGGATAAAGCCGCTTATTGATAATCTTATGCAGTTGCCGGATAGCATTATATCTGATTTGGTTTCAAAGCTTGAAGCACTTGCAAAGAAATATGAAACTACTTTCGCAGATGTCGAAAATCAAATAGAAGAAACAGAAAAATCACTTTCTTCTATGATTGATGACCTTGAAGGTAGTGAATTTGATATGCTCGGTCTTGCTGAACTCAAAAAATTGCTTGGAGGTAGTGCAAAATGACAAAAATAACAGACATTCCGGCAATTCGCTTCAAAGGGTTTAGTGACACTTGGGAACAGCGTAAGTTCGATGATATTACTTATCCTGCAGGGGAAAAAAACAGGGACAATCTTCCTTATGAAAGCTATTCTGTAACAAATGAGAATGGATTTATACCTCAAAACGAGCAATTTGAAAATGGGGGAACAATGGCAACCGCAGATAAAAGTATGTATTACATTGTTTCAAAAAACTCATTTGCGTATAACCCTGCGAGAATAAATGTAGGTTCTATTGGTTACTATGATAAGCCTGAAAATGTTATTGTTTCCTCGCTTTATGAGGTTTTCAAGACCTCTGAAGATATTGACGATAGATTTCTTTGGCATTGGTTTAAGAGCGATGCTTTTCAAAGAATGATAGAGCAATATCAGGAAGGTGGAGTAAGATTATATTTTTATTATGATAAACTCTGTATGTGTTCACTTCCTGTTCCCGATATTCAAGAGCAACGAAAAATCGGGAAGCAACTTGACATCCTTGACAACCTTATCACCCTTCATCAGCGTAAGTATGACAAATTGACCAATGTCAAAA
>ENA-OPCS01001781-OPCS01001781.1-human-gut-metagenome-genome-assembly--contig:-NODE-1781-length-10693-cov-4.728238_pt1 | contig 10693 bp, 6 predicted proteins | sample MGYA00241256_ERZ501492 | MGnify/ENA primary metagenome ERZ501492 (study PRJEB25962, sample SAMEA2042512) | human gut metagenome | biome: human gut; feature: human-associated habitat; material: faeces... | reverse complement strand
GATATTTGACATAATGTCTTCTTTCCAGTCCATTGTACGCCCCGTTATCACCAACTGTTCCGGGCCGAGGTAAACGGCACGTGTACACGCCTCTACCGGCTGTATACTCATCAAAGAGAGAGCAGCCAACATCAATATAACCCCTGTCTGTTTCTTTTTCATATTCTTTTCAAATTAAATAATTGATACTCTTATCTATAATAACAAATATATAACGATTATTGCCGAAAATAAAGATGATTTTAATGAAAATAAGGGATTTGTCCAAAGAAGACTCCCAAAGAGATATTAAATAAATTTAAGACTAATGATTGCAGTTATTCTCATCTTCTATCGTCAAAAAGATAAACATAGAACTATCATGGAAAGAAAACAAACTAAGCGGATTATAATATTCCTTCTTCTATTGCTGGGTATTATATTACCCAATATGGCACAGAAACAAAAGATATGGAAAGCATTTTGCGATAAATGCCGGAGAGAAAAAACCATTGTCGGTGCGCTTCCTTCGCAGTTAGAGAAAGCTCTACGCTGGTCGCCCGGCATTAGTAATGAGCAAAAAGAAGTGATACGTTACATATTATGGAATATGGTTTACGTAGAAGGAGGGACAGCCAATCTCGGAGAAAACAACGATTATCCTGTGAATGTGGGCTCTTTTTTCATCAACCGCTATGAGGTAAGTCAGGATGAATGGTACGTCATTATGGGGGAGAATCCTTCCAACCAACACAGACGTAACTATCCCGTAGATCAAGTTAACTGGTATGACACTCAACGATTCACCCGAAAACTCTCTCAGTTATCCGGCCTCCCCTTCCGTCTGCCGTTCGAAGCAGAATGGGAATATGCCGCACGTGGAGGCTTGAATACCCAAAACTACATTTATGCCGGTAGCGATGACCCGACACAAGTCGCTTGGTTTAAAGAAAAATACTCCAATGAAAACACATATGTATCCAACGATATAGGAACCAAAAAACCCAACGAACTCGGACTTTATGATATGAGCGGAAACATCTACGAATGGTGCATGGACTGGTATGATAAAAAAGTTCCTTTCACCGGAAATATTGATCCTGACCTGAAGGGGATTGATCTACATAAAGTGCTACGCGGAGGAAGTTATTATACTATCGCCAAATACTGCAAAATCACCAACCGTTATGGAGTCAATCCACTGCGTTGGGACATTGACTACGGATTACGGCTAGTAATATCCTTTCAGGATAACACGGAGGAAAAGAGAGTAGCCCAATAAAAATATTCTACACTAATCATACACATAAAAAATCCCGTATACGTTGTTTTGAATACTCAAACTATCACATATACGGGATTTAAAAGAACAAGCCTTTACCTTGTTTAAACTAATCGTTCATTATAAACAAGCTTAATCGTCAGTAGGAACTTTCATGTTCTCATAAACCTCAATCCATGAGTTCCATTCGGCAGGTGCGTCATTGGTCGCAGCAGTTTTCAGTGTACGATATTTATAGGAAAGATAAAAACGGGTGACTCCGTCTACGGTGATGTATCTGTTTGCCTGCTGGACAGACAATGCTTCATCATCATCAGTTGTACCGGGTAATTGTACTACCTCTATCAATTCTGATTTATAAGGTTTTAGTATAAGAGTATTATATTTGGTACCATCGATATAAGTCAGTTCCTCCTCACCGATTTCCATGATAAGGCTCGACTTGTTTATTAATTCCTCTTCTGCTTTATTGGCACTGTTTTCAATGCCGGCATTCAATCTCACACCCCGTTTCGACAAGGGATATAGAATCTTATTCGCTGATATCTGTGTAGGCTTTGTATCATCTTCCCGCAGCTGAGTACCCCTCATAAATAATGTCAAAGGACTTTTCTGACTGGTAAAATCATTCTCAATATACACCTTATACAACACCCGCGACTTATCTTTATTCACTTCATAAGGAGTGCAACTGGCAATCCGTAAAGGAATCAGATAAGTGGAATCGGGAGACAATCCCTCGGTCCTAACTTCAATAGGCAACTTTACATAGGGGTCCTGATCGCCAACTTTCATCACCGCAGTATAACTTTTAATCGTATATCTGGAAGGATCCAGTTCTTTCGCGTACTTATCCTCATCCAAGTCAAAGTTATCATGATTATACTTATCAATCAAGTCAGGATCTTTTTCCAACGTTACGGTCACGTCCTGGTCAATAGCCCGTGTACCACCTGCGTAAATGGTTATATATCCAACGGAAACCGGAGTATTCAGCGAATGAGTGACCGGAAACGTCAAGTCCGTTTCACTCAACACATACACCACCTTCTTGTATAGCTCACCTTCAAATATTGAATTTTCATTGCACGCTGTCAATCCCATTAACACGGCACAATACATCATATATTTTGTTATTGATTTCATTCTCATATCAAATTTTAATTTATAGTTCCCGTTAATTATCCCAACCCGGATTCTGATCCATTAATGGCACTTTCCGCAATTCAGCACGGGGAATAGGCAAGAAGACCATTTTCTTATCGGCCACTCTGGTACGTGCAAAAAGATGATTGACCGTTGTTCTTTGGAAAAATTCATCTTCAAACCCGTCCGTATTCATACCTACAATCGGTTCTTTTTCCGTATCCAAATAAATACCCCAACGACGGACATCATAAAAACGTCTGTTCTCGTGAAGGAACTCAATCATGCGTTCTCTCACAATGATGTCAAACATTTTATCAGCAGAACTTAACTCATCGGTAGTCAAGCCCGGCAAACCCGCCCGATAGCGAACCATATTAAAGTATTTCGCCATTTCGTTCATATCGCGAGTATAAGTGCCCGTGCTTTCATCGCTGAAAGTCACCGTATGAGATCCGGTCAGATTATTCAATGCTTCTACATACGAAAGTAATATTTCCGCATAACGGATAATGGGGAATGATTTAGGTAATACGGTTGCATCGGTACCACTCCAAGCATCATCATTATGGACATATTTCTTCATCACATACCCGGTCACCGGATAATTGTTGGCGTCACCGGAACCTACCGCTTTATCCTTTCCGGAAGCCCCATAGCCACTCGCACCTTTCCAATAATAGACATAGACATTTTTCTTCACAGCTTCACTTGTAGAAGCACAAGGCCAGAAACAACCGCTAAAACCAATCGATGCATAGAAGCGCGGTTCACGGTTTATATACATATTATAAACACCGCTCTTTAACTGGTATCCGGAGAAAGACTTCACTTCAGAAGTGAATCCGTCTTCCAGATATGGATATTCATCGCTCGAATTGGTACGATCTCTACCATCAACCATATAGTAAGCATCAATAAACTTCTGAGGGACAGCCATTCCATTATATCCTCCCATTAGCCCCACCGGAAAAGCGTGCCGGGTATAACTACGAAGACTACCGGATGTTCTTCCCCATATATATTCCGGATTCTTAGTAGCGGTCGATTCGCCCGTAAACATATCGCTATAAGATTTATAGGGATCAATCCCCACAGCCCCTTCCGGGAAAGTTTTCGTATAATAGTTTACGTCTGATACATTGGTCGGCAATTCCGGCGTGTACTTGTCACTTTTTACGGTATGCAACTCATACATATCCATATCAATTACCCGTTTGGCAGCATGCGCAGCTACCGCCCAACGTTGCTCGTCATAAGTCTGGCTAACATAGGGAACATTGTCCGATTTACGTATCCAACCTCCGAAAGTCGTTTTCGCTGCACTTCCTCCATTGAACAAAGGACTTGCCTGTTGCAACCGTAAGCGAGCAATCAGCGCATACGCAGCTCCGCGTGTAGGACGCCCGAACTGAGATACCGTAACCCGCAAAGGAATATAATTTGCAGCAATTTCCAACTCGTTACAGATATAATCTACTGATTCATCATACGTTGCTCTTTCCTTATTATAGTATGCAGGAGATTCATTGGTATTCATCGGCTCATCTCCCACAAGAACGACAGGACCAAAGTTTTGAAGCAAATTATAATAAGCATAGCCTCTCATAAAATGTGCATAGCCCAGAATCTCGCGTTGTTCTATATTTGTAAGGTCTTTACATTCATTGATTCTACTGAAAATAATATTAACCTTACGAATGATTTTATACATCTGTGCCCAGTTATTCATCGTTCCCAAGTTATCGGGAGTCGTGTGCCCCAAAACAAATGTTACTCCGGGAAATTCGCCCGTGTTCCATTGCACAAAGGCTTCATCCGAACCGGTAACACCCGGTGTATAAGCACCACCCCAGATAGCGCCCTCATCGGGGAAGAAAGCAGCCGTAGCCCATAGATATTTCTGAAGATTCATTTTATTCTGAAAAATAGAATCGTATCCCAATGTATCAGCAAAATACTCATCCACATTCAAGTAATTGCAGGAGGACAGGCAAAAGTAGAACGCTGTACATAGCGTTATCATTAATCTTTTAAAATATTTCATATCATGCATATTTAGAAATGGATATAGGTTTGAAATGCGTAACGGGCAGGAATAGGATAAACACGCCCCATTTTCTGTGCTTGTTCCGGATCTACTGTTTTCACACCGCTCCAGACTGCCAGATTATATCCCACCAATTGAAAGTCGAATGACTGTATACCCAGTCTTTTTACAAATCCCTTGGTCTTCAGGTTATAGGTTAAGCTAATTTCCTGTAAACGTAAATAGCGCGCATTGTCTTTCCAGAAAGTAGATTTCTTAGTATTATTTTCATTCTTACCATAGGATAATCGAGGGAATGCTGCATTAGGGTTTTCCGTAGAGGGATCTCCTGAATACCAGGCTGGAGTCCAGCGATTTGCCTGAACGCCGGCTTCCACAGGTACATTACCTGTCTTTTCACCATGGAAAGGAACATATCCCATTTCATATCCATTACCGACTTTAAAATAGGTTGTATTTCCCGTTCCTTTGAACAGACAAGCCAGTGTAAACGATTTGTAACGGAACTCTCCGCCGAATCCATACATCAATAACGGATAGTTAGAGTAGGCCAACGGCACTTGGTCGTCTTCCGTTATACGTCCATCACCATTCACATCTTTATATTTAATATCACCCGGACGGACAGTTCCAAACTGCGACGGACTGCTCTCCACATCTTGGTCATCTCTGAACAATCCCAATGCTATGTAACCACGTTGCACTCCATACGGCATACCGCTTATCTGCTGATAGGGATATTTTGGATCAGCCTGTTCCCAGTTCTGCACATCATTCTTCGAATAGGTAAAGTTTCCTCTGATCGTAAATGAGAAGTCTTTGCCTATATCCTGCGAATAAGAAATATTTCCGTCAGCTCCGTAGCTACGCATCTTTCCCACATTACCATAAGGCATGGTGATAATACCCGCGAAATCAGGAACCTGAGTTCTCTGCTGGAAAATACCATTTCGCTGGTCATTGAAATAATCGACCACTAAGGAGAGTTTTTCTTTGAAGAATTTCGCTTCAATACCCACATCCGCTTTGGTTGATTTCTCCCAAGCCAGATTGTCAGCACCTACGATAGACTCGTTCACACCATTGGAATCGCTTCCCCAGCCCGTAGCCGCATTAGAATTAATAATAGTCAGATAAGGGAAGCGTTTATTGGAAATACGGTCGTTACCTACTTGTCCATACGAGAAACGGATTTTAAGAAAATCCAGCCAAGGCACCGCTTTCCGCATGAAATCATAGTTTGTCGGCACCCAACCGATAGCTCCCGAAGGAAAGAAACCGAATTGCTTACCCGGCTCGAAGTTTTCGGAACCTGTATAACCGAAGTTTGCATCAATGAAATAGGTATCTTTAAAACTATAAGTAATTCTTCCGGATACTCCCTGATAACGTTTGGGAATAGCGCTCATACTGTCAGTGATGTCTTTAGTCGCCTTCTCGTCACTCATGTAATAGTAAAGCAAGGCTGTTGTCCTGTGTTTATCATTGAATAACCTTTCGTAATTGGCAGTAAACTCGAAATGATATTTACGCCAATGATTCAATGTCTTACTGAATGTAGCTGCTTGAGCGTCAACTTTCTTTGCCAATTGAAGTTCTCCGGAAGTCGTTCGCCCGATAGCCGAATACATCTCCGGCATTACAAAACGAGTCTCATCATAATATACGTCGCTATTCAACGCGCCCTGTACTTTTACTTTCAATCCTTTCAGAAGAAATGACAAATCCTGGTTCAGAGCGAGAGTCACCATATTTTTGTAAGTCTCGCGGGTAGCCATTCCCGTATGATTAAGCATTACATAAGGTGAATAGGCATCATTGACACCATAAGCCGGAAGTTGTCCTGTTGAAAACCTAGTAGGAATAGTCAACGGTGTCAACATTGACTGAGCATTCCAAAGTAAATCTGTGTTAGCCATTCCCGGCTCTTTTTTATTGGATATAAATCCGTCCAACCCCAAATAGAGGGTGGTTGACTTAGTAACATTGATATCCAAATTGGTTCGATAATTATATGTGTTGTATCCTGTGTCTGCCTTGTAACGGCTGTCAGGGTCTTGAATATATGCTGCCGACTCTTTCGACATACCCATACTCACAAAATAACGGGCAATACTACCACCTCCCTGTGCACTTACATAATAAGTCTGCTGGAAAGAAGTCTTATGCAGAATTTCGTCTTGCCAGTTTACATCCGGATACAAATCCGGGTCCAATTGATATTGGATTAAATCCATTTCCATAGGAGAATAGAGTTCTTTCTCTCCTGAAACGACTCTGGCTTCATTGGCCAGCTTGGCGTAATCATAAGCTCTCAAATATTTAGGTAACCGCTTCAACTGTGAAATAGTAAAATTGGCACGGGCTGTAATTTTGAGTTTTTCTACTGTTCCCCGCTTGGTCGTTACAAGAATTACTCCGTTAGCACCACGAACACCGTAAACCGCCGTTGCAGAAGCATCTTTTAAAACAGAAAAGCTCTCTACGTCAGCAGGATCAACCTGACTCAAATCGCCTTCCAAACCGTCAATCAACACCAAAGCCGAACTATTAGCACCAAATGTTCCTATACCGCGAACCCAAAATTCCGAGATATTTTTACCCGGTTCACCACTCGACTGGATAGAGATAACTCCCGGCACTCTACCTCCCAAAGAGTTATTCAGTGAAGTGGCCGGAACAGCAAGGTCACCAATATCCACGCTTGTGATAGCTCCTACTACGCTCACTTTACGCTGGGTTCCCATACCTTGCCCATGGGGGCCAGAATGCGCTTGACCACCATACCCACCACTACTACTTCGTCCAAAGCAGTAGCAGAAGGAGTCATTTTAAGAACCAGGTTTGTCTGGCTATCGGTAACGAAATACTCTATCTTATCATATCCGATATAATTAACGATCAGTACATCGCCTTTATGTGCCTGAACTTTAAATCTACCATCCAAATCGGTCGTTGTACCTACGCCCGGACGGTCTTTCAAGAATATATTAGCGCCGATAATCGGTTCCTTATCGGACGACTTATCGACAACTATACCCGAAATAGTCAGCGATTTCCCCGCTTTTTGAGCCATGACGCCCAAACAGCATAAAAGTAAAATTTGAATAATATATAATTTTCTCATGTTGAATTAGTGATAAACAGGTTACTGAATAGCAAGTTTTCTAATACACTTATTTTTAGTATCTGCAATGTAAATTGTACCTTCTTCATCCACAGCTACTCCCCAAGGCTCATCAAATAAAGCGTCATCCGGCGTACCGTCTACATAGCCGGCTCTGCCCGGGACACCAATTACAGTACTTACTGCTCCTTCCCGGTCAATCGAACGAATACAATGATTACTGGAATCTGCAATATACATGATTCCGTCTAAGTCGAAACATATCTGTGAAGGGAAATTAAATCGTGCGTTCAAACGTTTTCCGTCCTCATAGCCAGGATCTTCTCTTGCTCCTGCATACAATTCATAATTTCCGGTAGAAAGTTCATAGCGATAAATACAATGCTTGCTCCGATAACAAATATAGAGCACATCCGGATCGAGACTATCAAAACAACAGATAGCATCATAAGTCCAACCCGCATCCAGCCCCGTAGTAACTAGTTCTGCTTCCTTACTCTTAGGATCCATTTTAGCCAAGTTTCCATTTAATGCCTTTATATACACCAGTTTATCTTCCGGATTAACAGCAGCGGATATATATTGGTCTAATGTTACATTCTGTGGCTTCACCTGTTTTTTAGCCCATTGTGTTTCCGGATCAAATTGTAACAAATTACCTCCTTGTACCCAAAGCGGTAAAAAGACTTTCTGCCCTTCTGTTTCAACCATTGGAATAAATGGAGCTGTAATATTTGTAGCTAATGTAGTTACCATATTTTGTTGCTCATTTATCTGGCGTAAACGATAACTGGACCTTTCGCAAACAAATATATTTTTCTCACGATCTACGCAAACAAAATGAGTCAATCCGAACTGAGCTGCCGCCAATGTTCCGTCAACTGCATTTACTTCCGTTCGCGGCGTTCCCGTAATCGTACTTACAGTAACCTGTGTCTTATACGAAAACTGCTGTTCAAAACTGGCTTTATCTTTACCTACTTCTACTGTAATAGTGCAATTATCTCCCGGTTGCCGAGGAGTAATGACATAAATTTTAGTTCCTATGGAACGTACCACTGCCGCTTGTTTTTCATTGTAGAATACTTTTATCTGCGAAAGATCAGTTCCGAAATTTTCTCCATTAATAATAACTTTCGTTGCCATTCCCCCATTTTCAGGGTAAAAAGAGGTTAGTTTAATCGGTTGATTTGGATCATAAGGTTTGCCTGTTGTGCCACCTTCTTCTGAATCACTTTTACATGCTGAAAGAAAGGTTATCAGCATTGCAAATAAAATAGTTACCAAAGATGTTTTTCTCATTACTATTATTTCATTTATTAAATTAATGATCCTATTTAATAGTTTATCAGTTTTTTATCCTATGAAAGGAAGATCAAATAAACTTTTAAACCAAGATCAAAGGTTAACGATTAATCGAAATCCATCAGTTTTTTGGGGACCTGACTGGAATCAATTTTAGAGAATAAGCCTGTTAACACTCCTTTGAAGTATCAACATGTTTGCCTTTGTTTTTGAATTTTCATTTCCAAAATTCATAATTCATAAGATAAGCGGAGGTTTTCTTTTCATAAGCATTTCTTGATTTAGTTAATAAAAAATTAGTCGAATATCCTTTGCTTGTTACTAAGTTCTACTTGAACTTAGGTTATAAACTGAAAAAGAAAGCCCTGTGCTACTCTCACTTGAATAATACGGTAGATATATTAGATCGAAATATAGTCATGGACTATTTTAGGCATGAAAATCACTGGCAAAGTTCACAAAAGAAAAAAAATAATAATAAAACAATTTATTATATATTGTTATATAATAAAATATTGTATATTTGCATTCGAGAATATTAAATATTTGCACAAGACACAAGAAGGCTATATAAAAATAAATACAGAGAAAGTACATTTAAACATCCAAATAATATTTAAGGTACTTATTTTTTATTATTTATTACCTTTTACCTAAGTTCAAGTAGAACTTAGGCATTTTTTAGCATTTGATTCAGTGTACTCGATCAAAGTTTCATAGAATCGCGTTATCTTTTTGAATACCAACAATATACATTACGCGAACGTCTTAATCTTAATAATTACAAATATCAGAAATTAGTTACATTTTCCCTAAATGCTTCCACTATTATGAAAAAAGGAGGTGTGTCAAAATGCGCACCTTCTTTTTTTTAAGCACAAAGCCCCGACTTTCACAAGCTGGGGCTTTGTTATTACCTAAAGATTTTGTATCTTTAGGCATAAGATTTTCACTATGACAAAGATACATTTTCGTCCTTATAATTCCAACCAAACAGTGCTTTTTCCTCAAAGAATTGACGAGGATATTGCAGAGCATGATCCAGTTCGGATGGTTGACGCTCTGGTTGAGAGCCTGAACCTTGAAAGTTTCAGGAAGTTGTATAAGGAATGCGGCCGCAGCCCTTACCATCCCAGGATGATGCTCAAGGTCATTCTCTATGCCTATATGAACAACGTCTACTCCTGCCGTAAAATTGAAAAGCTCCTTCATCGTGACATCCATTATATCTGGCTTGCCGGATATGAGAAACCTGATTTCATTACCATCAACCGTTTCCGCAACCGGGTGAAAAAGGAAATCAACGAGGTATTTACCCAAACCGTACTCCTTCTCTCTTCCAAAGGCTTCATCAGGCTGAATGTGGAATACATTGACGGGACAAAGATTGAGTCCAAAGCCAATAAGTATACTTTCGTCTGGCGAAAAACGGTTGAGCGGAACTGTGAACGCCTGATGAAGAAGATACATGTCCTGTTAGGGCAGATAGACGATGTCATCGCCCAGGAGAACTCATCGGAAAGCAATGAGGAGATTGAGTTCACTCCGGCCATGCTGACTGAAATGGCAGGAGAATTGCGTCAAGCACTCGAACAGGTTCCTGAACCCTCCACGAAAGAGGAAAAGACTGCGTTGAAAAAGAAACGCAAACAGCTGAAGGAACTGGAAGAACACAGGGACAAGCTGCAGGAATACGACAACCGTCTGAACACGCTACAGGACAGGAACTCCTATTCCAAAACGGACAAGGACGCTACTTTCATGAGAATGAAGGAGGATGCCATGCGTAACGGCCAGACAAAGC
>ENA-OPCS01001775-OPCS01001775.1-human-gut-metagenome-genome-assembly--contig:-NODE-1775-length-10726-cov-2.313279_pt1 | contig 10726 bp, 8 predicted proteins | sample MGYA00241256_ERZ501492 | MGnify/ENA primary metagenome ERZ501492 (study PRJEB25962, sample SAMEA2042512) | human gut metagenome | biome: human gut; feature: human-associated habitat; material: faeces... | reverse complement strand
GAATTTACGGAAACGCGCTTTATTTGTTATTTAGAACGTCCAGCGCATGCCGGCATTCCACTGCCACGGTGTTTCCACATCGCCGCCGAAGGTTTTTACTACATCGGCATATACATAGCTGTTTTCGCTCGTTTTGTAGTTAAAGCCAATTCCCGCTTCACACCAGGTATCGCCAATATCCTGATGATAACTGTTTGTTAAACCTTTATGGCTTAAATAAGTATCGGCACTGCCTGCAAAATCGTGCAGCAGGCTTGCTTTGGCGTAAATACTGCCGCTATCGCTGATGCGTTTGCCTACTTCAAAGCCTACGCGCCCTACTGCGCTTTCAAGGCTGTCCTGATTAACTTTGATACCGTTGTTGGTGGTATAATCTTCGCCGCCGATACGCATTAAGGTAAGCTGTGCCTGCGGCGTTACATACCAGCCGCCGTCAAGGTCAACTTTCATGCCGTATTCGCCGCTTAAGCTGGTGCCCCACGCGTCATAATCGCCGCTGGTATGCCCTGCTTCGGTGTAAATGTCAAAATCGTTGCTTAACCTGCCCTGTTTAAGTACGATATCGGCATAATGACCTTTATCGCCCAGCCAAGTGCCGTACAGGCTTAAAGATGTGCTGCGGTTTTCGCCGTCGCCGTGGGTGTAAGTTGTCTGTCCGTCATTATGGCTTACTGCCGCGCCGTAATGCCAGCTGCCTGCCGCCCAGTCGTAACCCATCTGGAAGAAGTTATACTGGTTTTTGTATTCGCCGTCATATTCAAATTCGCCGCGGCTCATGCGCACCCAAATACCCTGCCCGCCTTCGCTGTGGCGCAGCTCGCCAAGGCGCTGGCTTAAGGTGCTGTCCTCCTGCCGCCAGGCAACAATGGCCGTTGCGGCGATATTTTTAATATTATCAATAGTTGTTGTACTGCTGTTTTGTTTTACATTAGCTACATAACCGATATCATTCTGGTCAAACAATAAATCTCCGCTGGCTTCCGGCATAATCAAGCCTTCTTTTATCGTTACCTTACCGGTGATATGTCCATCATTAGCATCATAAGAAATTTCGTTGGCAATTTGGTTTAAATTTGCCAATGCCTGCGCAGAATCAGTTGTACCGATAAGATTATTATTAGTAACGCTCATATTAATTACAGAGCCTTCGTCTGCACTTGTAATATAAGTTCTTCCTGCAATAACATCAATATCACCGTTAGAAGTACTATCGCCTACGGCAAGCACAATTTCGCCGCTACCGGAATAATTTTCAATTTCAATATATTTATCAGTATTTTGGTTAATAATACCACCGTTCATACTAACATTAGTTACATTAGATCTATCAGAATTATTCCACTCTGCACCATTAGCAAGCGTAAGAGTTGTACCATTATCACTGTTATCATCAATTGCACCATTAAGTTCAGAATTTATTGTATTAAGGTTTAATTTAACAGTAGAATCACTCCTTGTTTCAATATTTCCATTAATAACAACGTCATTGTTTGTTTCTTGATTTACATTAACAAATGATGTACCGTCACTTAAAATGGCATATATATTGGCATCATTGTTGACAGTAACCTCATCACTGTTATATGCTTCTGCTGTAATTGAACCGCCTGCAATATTAGCTGTACTTCCATCCCTAGTCCACACTCCTATTGAATCTATCCAATTACCATTTTCAGTACTTCCACCAATAGTTTTAGCACTAATATCAACTACACCAAGGTTTGTAATTGTTTCATCACTCCACAAATTTACACCTCTGGCTGCTAAAGTTCCTTCACCTTCTGCAACAGCTGTTATATTGCCATCAGACTTCGTTACATTTGAACCATCTCCAGCTAATATTGCATTAGCATAAGTTGCACCATCAGCTGTATTTATCGCTGTCGCAGTTATAGATCCATTAAGAGTTGTAACTTTTGCTTCTCCAGCCTCTGCAATAATACCATTCGCAACAGTTTCTCTAATATTTTCATTACCGGTTGCAGTTACCACAATAGCTACATTACCGGTTTTAATCTCTGTATTATCATATGCCGCAATGCCAGAAGGCTTTACATTATACCTATTACTAAAAACTTCATTTACAGAATTTGCTGTAATATTTATACTGCCGTTGCCCATAATGATTTTATTATTGTCACCCGTACCAGAACTGGTAAGTCCATAGGCTTCAATACCATGTTTAGCATTTAATACTTGTACTTCAATATCAGTATTGCCTATTTTGATTACGTTATTATCAGAATCTGAAAGTGCAGTTAGAAACACACCACTTCCCATTGCAAAAGCACTTGATTCCGAATCTTCTACAAGCACATTAATATTTCCGCCGCCGCTTCTATCTATTTCCTTATCACCGTTACTTTGCAAATATAGGCCATATGTTGGGTTAGCATTATCTTTATTCGTCACAGATATATCTAACTTGTTATTTATTATTATTTTATTAGCAGTACTATTTTCGGTATAATCTAAACTTATGCCACGACTTTCATTGTTAATAACTAACTTTGCTTCTTGACCAAAGTTATAAGTATAATTACCGTTTGCATCTGAACTTTTTATTTCAGTACTATAATTTTCATTGCCACTACTAATACTTTCCGTGTACTCCTTATACTCCGCCGCCAACGCCGTATTTGCCGCCAGCACGCCGCCTGCCAAAACGCACAACAAAATTTTAGAGCGTAAATTCTTTTTCATAAAAATACCTCCCCCGTTGTTACGTGGAGGAGGAAATTACTCGTCAGGTTCTCTTTTTTTAGTTCTGCGCGAAGCGCAGTTCCCCCAGCGAGATTTTACACTTTTATTATACCATACGCAAGCGGTTTTTAAAAATTTTTGTTTGAAAATTTATGCAAAGTTGTTTGCATTTTTATATTAAAACAGCTTTATTGTTAAATTTATTTAACACTGCTGCCATACCATGTACAGTATTGACAAGCCTGTTGTTTACGGCTACACTAACGGTAGCGGCTGTTTTTGGGCAGCAATTTTTATTTTACAGGAGCTAAATAATGCCTGCTTTAATCAGTACTAAAAATAAAACCAAGGATTTAACGCACGGGCCTATCGGCAGGCAGCTGTTTTGGTTTTCGCTGCCGCTTTTTGCTGGCAGTTTAATTCAGCAGCTTTACAGCACGGTCGATTTAATTTTCGTCGGGCGTGTTTTGGGCAAGGATGCGGCCGCCGCGGTAGGCGCCAGCACTTTTATAATCATCATTATACTGGGATTTTTTATCGGTCTTTCCGTTGGCATAGGCGTTATAGCCGCACGCGAATTTGCCCGCGGCGAGTTTGAAAATCTCAGCCGCGTTGTTCACTGCACGGCGGGGCTTACCATAATATTTTCTATTGTGTTTACCATACTGGGCATAATATTTGCGCCAACTGTTTTGGAGCTGATGAACACTCCGCCCGAAATTATGCACTGGGGCACAGTTTACATCCGCCTGTTTATGCTGAGCCTGTTTTCCATTGTAAGTTATAACGTTGGCAGCGGCATTTTAAGGGCTTTGGGCAATTCGCTTTCACCGATGATTTATCAGCTTATAGGCGGCATAGCCAATGTTATAGGCAATTTTTTGTTTGTATATTACTGGAACTTCGGCATTTCAGGTTCTGCCATGGCAACGGTTGTTTCGCAAACACTGGCGGCAGGGCTTATAATTTACCATTTATATAATATGGACGCGCGCTACTGCCTGCGTTTTAAAAAGATTACCCTTAATTTGCCGCTGGCGCGGGAGATTTTCCGCATTGGCATACCGGCAGCCATTCAAACCATTGTAATTACGCTTTCGAACATTGTTGTGCAAACCAATATTAACGGGCTGGGCGTAAACAGTATTGCGGCTTATGCAGCTTATTTTAAGGTAGAAAACGTTATTTACCTGCCCATTATGGCGCTGGGGCAGGCCTGCTCCACCTTTATCAGCCAGAATGTTGGCGTTGGCAAAATTATGCGCAGCAAGCGCGGAACGGCTATTCCCATTTATTTCGGCCTTGCGGTTACTGCTGTAAGCATCAGCCTTGTACTGTTTTTTGCAGATTTTGCTTTCGGCATGTTTACAGACGACGCCGAAGTTATTGCTATCGGCAGCAGCATTGCCTTTGTTATTATGCCGTTTTACTTTTTATATGTTTTCCTCGAGGTGCTTGCTTCGTCAATCCGCGGCAGCGGCAGCACTTTACCGACAATGTTCATTATTCTGGTAAATATGTGCGTTATCCGCATAGGCGTATTAAAATTAATTATGTATTTTAACCCCACTGCGGACGGCGTGGCCTGGGTATACCCAATTACGTGGGTGTTTACCGTTGCCTGCCTGTACTGGTATTACAGAAGCGAACGCTGGAACCCGGTTAAGGTTCTTGCCAAGCCTGCCGTTTAGTTTATTAAAAAATTTAACCCCGCATACATACAGCAGCAATTTATTTGCCGTATGTGTACGGGGTTTATTTTTTACCGGTTTTTTAAGCTTTTATAAATATAGTGGCAGGCGCCAAAAAGCAGCACCGCATAAACAAGCAGTATTGCCGCCGAAGTTATGCTGAAAGGCGCGCCGCTGTTAATGCCACGCAATAGGCTGCTGGCGTGCGTTAAGGGCAAAAGCTCTATAACAAACGCTGCGGCGTGCGGCAGCCTGTCGGTTTTAAAAAATGTGCCGCATAAAAAAGACATCGGCAAAAGCAGGTATGTGTTAAAGCGCGCCATGTCTTCAAAATTGCGTACTATAAGGGCTGCGCAAAAACCTGCTTCGGCAAAAATTACGCAGTTTAACGCCAAAACTGCTATAAACAAAGGCGTAAGGGCAAGTTTTGCGCCAAAAAGCCATGCCAGCACCACAATAATTGACGATGAAATAAGCCCGCGCAGCACTGCCGCCAAAATTTTGCCAATTATAAACCCGGAGGCGGAAATAGGCGCCAGCAGGTATTCTTCAAGCGATTTATGGTATACCCTTTCCGTGCACAGCGGCGTAAGGCTGTTAAAGGCAATGTTCATGGAATTTAATGCCAAAATGCCCGGCACAATAAAATCGAGATATGAACCGCCGCCCGTGTTAACGCTGCGGGCAAGGCCCCAGCCGAAAGCCACCATATAAAGCACCGGCGCAACCATGCGGCTTAAGATAAATTTTAACAGCCTGTGGCGCAGCACAATCCAGTCGCGCCAAAATACCGTTGCTATATCCTGTATCATTTTATTGCCCTTCCCGTCAGTTCTATAAATACGTCTTCCAGATTGGTGCGGCGTATAAAGGCAGCGCTGTCAAGCTCTGCCGCAAAAGCAGCCGCCTCGCTGCGCTGCGCAAAAAAACGGTACTGCCTTGCGCCGTCTGCATCCCATTCGGCTGTAAAGCTGCCAAGCTGCCTGCAAAGTTCCGTGGGGCTGCCTGTTTTTACCAGCCTGCCGTCGTTTATAACGGCAACCCTGCCGCACAAATTTTCGGCTTCTTCTATATAATGGGTTGTAAGCACAACGGTTACGCCTTCGCGGTGCAGGGTGCGTATTAAATCCCATATGCGGCGGCGTACCTGCGGGTCAAGCGCAACGGTAGGCTCGTCCAGAAACAGCACTTTCGGGCGGTGTATTAACGCGCGCACTATCAAAAGGCGGCGCTTCATTCCGCCTGAAAGCGCCTTTATGCTTTCTCTGCGCCGCTCCTGCAAGCCAACATATTCCAGCAGTTCCTCTATGCGGGCATGGCGTTGTTTTTCGGGCAGATGGTGGAGCCGCCCGTGCAGCTCCATGTTTTCCCATACGGTTAAATCCTGGTCAAAATTAATATGCTGCGGCACCACGCCTATTTGCGATTTTACAAAGGTTTCGTTGGCAAAAGCGTTTTTGCCGTCATATAAAATCTCGCCGCCGCAGGGGCGCATAAGCATTGCCAGCATGCTTACAAGCGTTGTTTTGCCTGCCCCGTTAGGGCCCAAAAGGCCAAAAATTTCTCCGTCATTTATTGCAAGGCTTAAATTATCTATGGCTGTTTTAACAGTTTTGCCGCCGTTTTTGCCTTTTGTTTTAAATTGCTTTTTTAAATTAATAATTTCTATCATATTATTTGTTCCTTAACGCAAAAGGAAAAATTACTTCATCCTGCGCACTGTTTTTGTATACTGCGGCTTCAACGCCAAAAACTTCCGCCAGATTGGGCGGAGTAATTATTTCTGCCGGGCAGCCGCCTGCAAAAACGCCCTTGTTTTTTATTATAACAACGTCATCCGCATAAAGCCGTGCGTGGTTTATATCGTGTATTACCATAATAACCGTCATGTTTTCCTGCGCGTTAAGTTCGGTAATAATCTGCATAATTTCCAGCTGATGCGCAATATCAAGGTAAGTTGTTGGTTCGTCAAGCAAAAGAATCTGCGGCTGCTGCGCCAGTGCCATGGCAATCCACGCACGCTGTCGTTCACCGCCGGAAAGCGTTGCCACAAAACGCCCTGCAAGATGCGCAATATGCGTTTTCTGCATGGCGGTTTCAATAATTTCCGCATCATTTTTGCCTTCGCGCTTAAAAAGCGAGCGGTACGGAAAACGCCCGCAGGCAACAAGCTCGCGCACCGTTAAATCGGCCGGAGCCGTTACGCCCTGCGGCAAAATGGCAAGCATTTCCGCAATTTTGCGCCGCGGCATGTTTTTCATATCGGCGCCGTTTAACAGCACTTTGCCGCTGTAATTGCGGTTTAACCCTGCCACAGCCCGCAAAAGAGTAGATTTGCCGCAGCCGTTGGGCCCTATAATGGCAGTGCGTTTTCCTTCGCGGAAGTTTATATTAATATTTTGCAAAATAGTGTTTTTGCCTATGGCAATGCTTAAATTTTGTACCGAAACAGAAGCCATTTTACAACTCCTTTCTCAGTAAAAACAAAAAGAAAGGTGCGCCGAGCGCCGCCATAAAAATGCCCACCGGCAGTTCAAGCGGTGCAAAAGCCACACGGGCCAGCGTATCGCTGTAGGTTACAACGGCTATGCCCAAAAGTGCAGACGACGGAATTAAAAAGCGGTAGTCCGAGCCTGTTAAAAGCCGCACCGTATGCGGAACAATAAGCCCCACAAACCCAAGCAGCCCGGCAACGGAAACTGCGCTTGCCGCAAGCAGCGCGCCGATAGCCGTAAAAACAAGCCGCACAAGCTCAACATTTACGCCAAGCCCTTTGGCTACGTCATCGCCAAGCTGCAAAATGTTTAAATAGCGCGCACCGCAAACCGCAAGTATAAACCCAATAACCGCATAGGGCAGTATAATTTCAACATGGGGCCAGGAACGTGCCGCAAGGCCGCCCACCATCCACATCAGCGCGCCGTGTACCCTGTCGCTGTAAAGCACAAGTATGGCCGAAATGCCCGCGCCCAGAAAGCTTGATACGGCAACGCCTGCCAGCACAATACGCAGCGGGCGGATGCCGTTTTTCCACGCCAGAATGTAAATGCAGGCTGCGGCAAGCATGGCTCCGCAAAACGCAGTTGGTACAATTAAATATTCCAACGCCGGAAACAGAACTATAACAAAAATGCCTGCCAGCCCCGCGCCGGAAGAAATGCCGATAATATGAGGGTCTGCCAGCGGATTTTTCATTACCGCCTGCAATACCGCGCCGCTGACGGCAAGGTTCATGCCCACAAGCGCTGCCACAATGGCTCTTGGCAGGCGTATGTTCAGCAAAATCTGCCGGCTGGCATTATCCCCGCCGCCGCTTAAAATATCGCCCAGGGCAGATACAGGTATTGCCACCGCGCCGCTGAGCACGCTGCACAAAAAACCGCCTGCCGCCAAAACAGCAAATGCCGCAAGCATTAAAACACGCCATTTTTCTATTGCCATACCAAATTTTTTATGTTCGTTTACAGCATTCATAACCAAAAATCCTATTCAAATTTTTCCGGATAAGCTAATTTAGCCATATATTCTGCCGCCTGCGGGTATTTTATGCCGGGGCTTAACAAAAACAGCTCCTGCGGCAAAAAGTAAACATGCCCGCTGCGCACTGCCTCCAGGCTTTGCCACGCCGGGCTTGCGCTGATGCTTTTCAGCATGGCGTCCTGCACGGTTTCCAGCTTGCCCATGCTGGTAATGTAAATAATATCGGGGTTGGCGGCAACGAGTGTTTCCAAACTGTAAGGCGCCGCCGTAGAATTGTTTTCCAGGGGCATGCTGCCTGCGGCGATATTGGTAAAGCCCAGCAGCTGCGCCGTACTGCCCGCAATGCTGCCTTCAAGCTGCACCGTTACGTTCTGAGCCGTGCTGTGCAATATGGCAATTCGCTTGCTTTCCTGCGGCATTTTTGCCCTTACGGCGGCAATGCGTTCATCCATGTCTTTATTAAGTTCTTCTGCTTTTGCTTCATTACCGGTTATTTTGCCCAATACGCTTACGGTATTTTTTACCTGCGCGTAAGTACGCATTTCCAAAACTATAACCGGAATATTATTTTCTTCAAAATTATGCACGAATTTATCGTTCATGTCTTTATAGCAAATTACCAGGTCAGGCTGAGCGGCAATTACTTTTTCGATATTAACATTATAAACGTTGCCTACTTCCGGCAGCGCTTTATATTTTTCGCTGATGCCCGTTTTTGCTGCCACGCGGGCTGCAAGGCCTGCATCAAGCTTTTCCAGCGGTTCCAAAAAAGATGCCGAAAGCGGCACGATTTTTTGCGGCACGTCTTTTAAGCTTACTGTTCTTCCGTTATCGTCCGTTACCGTAATTTTGGCGGCGGTGTCTTTTGGCACGCTGTTTTTACTGCTGCCGCATCCGGCAAGGGCAAACATTGCCGTTAAAAGTATTAAACCGGTTATAAACAAGTATTTTTTCATGGCTGTGTTCCTTAAAACAAGTATTTTTATAAAAGCACAATTAGCTATGCGGCACAAAGGCCGCATAGCTGCATTTAAATTATATCACTAACTGTAATTTTATTAAATTATTTTTCTGCAACAAGCGCGTCCCACGCTTCGTTGGCATGCTCAACAAACAGGCTGCGCACGTTTTTATTTTCGCCTATTCCGTGAATGTAGGTGTTTACTTTAAAGCCTTCTTTTTCCAGAATGGTTTTATGCGAATCTTCTTCATCGCCTGCCATATCGTTGTTGGCGTGGTCGCCCGCAACCATCATCAGCGGCATTAAAGTTACGTTTTTAACGCCTTTTTCTTTTAGTTTGGGAATAACATTTTCCAGACGCGGCCAGCCTTCAACGGTATAAATCATTACCTTGCCGCCGTATAAAGCGTCAAGCCTATCCTGCATTACGGCATAATAAGCGTTGGAAGGGTCGGGCGTGCCATGTGCCATTACCAGCACGGCATCTTTTTTGCCCATTTTGGGAAGCTGCGAACCGATAGCCGCCATAGCTGCTTCCACATCATCGGCCTGCCCTTCCTGCCCCATCCAGTACATTAAAGGTGTGCCCATGGTCATCTTTTTAAACTGGGTTTTATACATATCGTAAACGGCTGTTTTATAAGCATATTCCATGCCCGGAATTACATCCAGCGAAGTAAGCGCCACGCGGTTGTAGCCTTCCGCTTTCAGCTGTTCCAAAGCCTGTTCCGGCGTCGGCACCGTAAGGCCTTCATTGGCTTTTACCCTGTCGATAATGATGTGCGAAGTAAATGCCAGCACAACCTTTGTTCCCGGGTGGGCGGCTTTAATTTCGTTTACTGTTGCCTCAATGGTTTTTGCCCTTGTATCGGGAAAAGTAGTGCCGAAGCTCATAACAAGAATGGCGTCCTTATCCGGCTGAGCCAAAAGTGCCGGGTCGGTAGTGGTATAAGTACGAACGCCAATCTGCGAAGCCTGCAAAAGCGCAGGCGTAGGTGCTTTAACTTCTTCACTTAAACTGTAAGCTGCCATAGTAGTTGCCGATACCCCCGTTAAAACCATGCAAGTAATTGATGCTGCCAATAATTTTTTCCATTTAAACTGCATTTTCAATCATCCTTCCTGCGTTATATATTTTCCTGTCTTACAAGGCAGGCAGAAAGCAAAATTTATCAGAACATAAAGTACAGTTCGCTGAAGATGGTTTGTGCGTCTTTGTTAGTGGTCTGAGATTTCATATCCCAGTAGTTAACCATACCTACAATGTTTTTGGCAAAGGTATAGCTTACGCCTACATTCCAGCCTTTATAGCCGTCATCAAAATACCATGCATCGGTAGTCGGCATAATGTAAGCATTTACACTCTGGTCATAGTAGCCTGCATGAATACCGTAGCTGCCCGGCTGGTCTGCTTCAGCGCCTTTCCACGCAAGGTCTGCCCACCAGCCATCTTTACCTGCATTTGCATAATGTTCTTTGTCGCCGCGCATATATTCAGCACTCAGGGTAAAATCGCCAAAGCCGTAGCTTGCGCCAACATTCCAAATTTCTTTTTCAAGTGAAGAATCTGTTTTAAAGTATGCAACATAAGCATCAACGTCGCCCAGTGCTGCTTCAATGCTGCCGATATAAATTCTGTCATCGTCTTTCAGTGTGTATTCACTACCGTTGCTGTCAAAAACATTATCAGCAGTGTCATAAGCCTTGCCTGCCAGTGCAGAAACTTTAATTTTATCGCCATAGGAAACTTTAGCCATATCCAGGTTGGCATCAAGAATATTGCCGCTGAACGGAACTTCATTGTAACGGCCTGCAACTACATCAAGCCCGCCAACGCGGCCTTCTACATAAGCACGGGCAAGGCTTAAATCATCATCACCGCTGGCGCCAA
>ENA-OPCS01001768-OPCS01001768.1-human-gut-metagenome-genome-assembly--contig:-NODE-1768-length-10757-cov-1.367501_pt1 | contig 10757 bp, 9 predicted proteins | sample MGYA00241256_ERZ501492 | MGnify/ENA primary metagenome ERZ501492 (study PRJEB25962, sample SAMEA2042512) | human gut metagenome | biome: human gut; feature: human-associated habitat; material: faeces... | reverse complement strand
TCTCGTCCTTCATCGGGCGGTAGGGGCCTTCGGCCTTGTCGCTGACCAACACATGGCAAGCCCGGCGTTCCAGGTTGTTTCCTTTGTAACGCCCCACGCTTACGGCCTGGTTGGTGAAAGTGGCAAAATAGTAGTATTCGCCTTTGTACTGGTGAAGCTCAGCCGCCCAAATCATGGGTTTCGGCCCCATCCAAGATTCGGGGTCGGTTTCCGCTACGGTGTAAGGGCCGTCCCAATACCGCAAGTCTTTGCTTTTCCATAACTTGCCACCCGGTCATATAATAAGTCATGGTGGATCGGTCGGGCAAGATGCAAGGATCACTCAGAACGATGGAGTCTAAAGGGACTTTGGAGAGGACTTGGATGGATGTGAGGCTGAAGCAGGCTATGAATAAGGCAAACAGAATATATGTTCTTTTCAAGGTAGTACAGTGCATATTTTATTGATTTTATGAATATTTTCTTTGCAAAAGTAGTGCTTTTTTAAGAATAAATACCTGATTAAGATAGAAACCTTTTCTTTTTTACCTATATTTGTAGCAGGTTTGTAATATAATCCATGAAATATGATAGCCTTAGATCTAAATCCATTATTGACGCTGTTTTCTTCGATAGGTCTTGAAGAAATGGGGAAAGTGCGGCTTATGAACCGTTTGGATACCAAATATGTGGTATCGCTTCCGGTTTTGGCTGAGATATTAAAGTGTGCGCTTCCAGATTATCGTATACAAGAAATAAAAGGGCAGCGTTGTCCGTTGTACCATACCACATATCTTGAAACACAGGACTATGCCATGTATCTGGCGCATCATAACGGGAAAAAAAGAAGGGAGAAGATAAGGGTTCGTACATATGAAGTGTCCGGCATATCGTTTCTCGAAGTGAAAAACAAGACTAATAAGGGACGGACGAAAAAAGAACGTATCCAAGTGGAAGGGATTTCTTCCTTGCATACTGAGGATGCCGAGGATTTCCTCCGTGCCTATGCTTGGTATGACTTGAGCGAATTGCGCTTTTTTTTGGAGAATTCGTTCGGGCGGATTACTTTGGTGAACCATGCGATGACAGAACGTGTCACTATAGATTTGAATCTCTATTTTCATAATTTACAAACGGGGTGCGACAGTAATTTGTCGCGTTTGGCTGTCATCGAGCTTAAACGGAACGGCAGAATGGAATCACCGATGGCAGATATTATGTGCGGCTTGCGTGTAAAGCCCTGTGGATTTAGTAAATATTGCATTGGTACGGCACTGACATCGGATTTCTCCCTAAAAAAGAACCGTTTTAAGGCCAAGTTGCACATGGCCGAAAGATTGATACAACAGAAAATAATCATTTAAACCTATATTTTATGTTTGAAGAACTTACAGAAAACCTTTTGGAGACTCCGTTGGTGACTAATGGCGACTTTTTATCCTTATTGTGGCATTTCTTGCTCAACTGGGTGGTAGTGTTTTGTATTATCTGCTTTTTTTATTATCCGAAAAGTCGAAGGCGTGACTATTACTTTACGTTCACACTTATCAGTATAAGTATATTCTTGATGATATTCTTGTTAGGAAGCGTAAAGCTGAAAATAGGGTTTGCACTTGGATTGTTTGCTATTTTCGGTATCATCCGTTACCGTACGGAATCTATGCCGGTACGAGAAATGACTTACCTTTTCGTTATTATTGCCATTTCGGTAATAAATGCTTTAGGGGCAGATTTCAGTTATTTGGAACTGGTGGGTACGAACTTACTTTTCATCGTTAGCCTATGGATATGTGAAAGTAATAAATGGATGAAACATACGGCCTGCAAATTGGTACAATATGACAGAATAGATTTGATAAAACCAGAGAAGGAACTGGAGATGGTGGCGGATTTGCGTGAACGTACGGGATTGGACATCTATCGGGTTGAGGTGGGAAGTATTGATTTCTTGCGCGATATGACGATACTGAAAGTCTATTACGTGCCAGAAAATAAAATGGCAAATACCGTGGATGGCTTGGTAAAATTACCCAAAGAGGGTGAGTGAGTATAATTTATTCGGAACCAAAAGAAAAAGAGATATGGAAAATAGAATATATAGAAAAGGATGGGAGTTTTTTTTATTCTTATTCCTTTTGGCTGGTTGGCTGGTGCAGGCTCGTGCTAGTGATGATTTTGGGTTTTGGGGATCGGTAAGTGCAGAAAAGAAATTGTATAAAGGATTGGGGGCTTCGTTTGAAGGGGAATTCCGTTCGCGTGACAACGTACGTACGGTAGAACGTTGGTCGGTTTCGGCAGGACTTTCTTATAAACTCACCAATTGGCTTAAGATCTCGTCCGACTATATATTCATACATTATTATCATCCTATGGAGGTGACGAGAAAAGGGAACTATGTGCCTGAGTTTTGGCAGCCTCGCCATCGTGTGAATTTTTCATTGACGGGTAAATATGAGGTTGTGAAGAGACTTACTTTTTCTTTACGTGAACGCTGGCAGTATACTTATCGTCCGGAACGGTCAGTAGAGAAGTATAAGGGTACGACGGGCGAAAGGATGGATGATGAAATAGTTAAGGGTAAGGGGAAAAACAACTTGCGTTCTCGTTTGCAGGTGGAGTATGATATCCCTAAATGCAGTTTCATACCGTATGCATCCTGTGAACTGACTCATTATCTCCATAGTGGTTTTTATTATGAAAAGACCCGTTGGATTGTAGGAACGGAATGGAAGTTAAGTAAACGTCAGGGTTTGGATTTTTATTATTTGTATCAAAGTCATGCGGATGAGGAAGAATCCAACGGTCACGTAGTGGGAATAAAATATTCGTTTAAATTTAAATAAGTGAGTGTATGAAATGTGATGTGATATATGCTATGGTTTGTGCGTGTTGCTGGGGGCTGTTGTGCATAGGTTGCACGAAAGAGGATTTTGTGTTTTCTGGCAATGGAGGAGGCGGAGAAGTAGAAGGAGAAAATGGAGGAGAGATGGTTCCGCCTATGGTTTCTTCGGATGCTGCCTCTTTTTTTAATTTTGCCATTTTTTTCGATGGGGCGGACAGAGAAAATTATGGTAATGTGGTGGAGGAAGTGGAAGCTGGTAATCCTGATTTTCCAGAGAATCATGAGTTCGTGCATCAAGTGACGCTTACTTATTCAGCTTCCGGTGTTGATTATAGTGAGTTGCCGCAGGGGGTGTTTGTTGTATCTTCGGGTGCTAATGTGACGGTATTGTCTTCGGTGGAAGATGTAGAATTCATATTGAAAGGGCGTACGGAAACCGGTTCTTTCAAATATACCGGAACCACAGATTTTAAATTGACTTTGGACGGTGTGTCGCTTGTCAATCCTGTGGGGGCCGTCATAAACGTACAAACTCCAGTTCGTACTTTCGTGGCCGCATCTGAAGCTACGCAAAATGTTTTGACAGACGGTATGGAATACGGGTCTTCCAAGGAGGAAGGTAAGGCTTGCGTGTTTTCCAAGGGAAATCTTGTTTTTTGTGGCTCGGGAAGGCTTTCGGTAAATGGGAATTATAAGCATGCTGTTGCAGCAGACGGTGCTGTCAGCTTTCGTGGAGGATGTAAGGTGGAAGCTGTGTCCCATGTAAAGGATGGTGTTCATGCTGGAGCGGATATTTACATAGGAGGTGGCCAGGTGGAGATTATGGCAGAAGGTGACGGTTTGCAAAGTGAAGAAGGGATGATAAAGCAATATGGCGGATACTTGCAAATATTCACATCCGGACAGAAGTCCCATGGAATGAAAAGTGTAGCGGGAGTAATAATGGATGGAGGGGCTTTGCATGCTAAGGTTTCAGGAGCGGCTTCCAAATGTATTTCTTGTGACGGGGACGTGTCCATTTTTTCGGGGAAAGCTATTCTGCTTACGGAAGGAGATTCATACTATGACCCTGAGTTGGTTGACATGAGTTCGTGTGCTGGCATCAAGTGCGGAGGAAACATGACGATGAGCGGAGGATATTTGGCTGTGTACAGTATGGGAGCGGCTGGAAAAGGTATCAATTGTGACGGACGGTTGGATTTAAACGGAACTTCCGTGGTCAAAGTGATAACGGAGGGTACTCGTGCCGTGCAAGGAGGAATAAAATCTTCTCCTAAAGGAATCTCTGCCGAGATGGGTATCAAAGTAGATTGTGACACATTGTGGGTTAAGGCTATTGGTGGAGAAGGGAGTGAAGGAATGGATAGTAAAACGTCCATCATCATCGAACGGGGAGAGATTGCTTTGTATTGTTTTGATGATTGCATAAGTACAACAAACCAGATTGTGGTGAACGGTGGACGGATGTATTGTTACAGTTCCGATAACGACGGAATGGATTCTAAGGGAACGGTGGAAATCCATGGCGGACAAGTCATTGCCATAGGTGCACCGGGAACGGAGGAAGGTATAGATTATGAATTGGACGGATTCACTGTTACCGGTGGGACAGTGATAGCCGTGGGGGGGAAATCAAGTTTGCCCAGTCTGGAGACTTCTTTGCAGAACAGTGTTTTATATTCTGGAGAGGCATCCGAAGGACAAGTGGTATATATACAAGATGTCCGAGGGGAAAATGTATTGATGTATCAGATTCCGCGCGATTTCAAATCCATGCACGTGTTATTGTGTGGGGGATCTTTGGTTACGGGAGAGATTTATAGCCTTTGGACGGGTAGTAGAGAGAACGTGCATGGGGGAACAGGCTATTTCGGGCTTTATACAGGTTCTGTTTGCACGGAAGGTCGTAAAGTGTCGGACTTTACAATTTCGTCCGTTGTGACGCAAATAAGAACGGAATAAAGGGCGGCTAGGATTGTGAAAAGCGGACAAGCGTCCGCCTTTGCAGATTGTATCCCGAAGTATCATGTGAAAAGCCATATCACTCATACGCGGAGTTTGATATGGCTTTTCTTTTTTATTCCCGTACGGTTGTATGTCCAATGTTCACGGGAATGTGTGGTTTTCATGAAAAATTAGCGTTTCACTATTTTCATGGTGAGTTTTTGTTCGTTTCCTGTTGTTACATTGACGATGTAAATGCCGCGTGGCAACAAATTGATGTCTATGTACTCTTGTCCCTCTGTCAGGTCTATACGCTGTTGCATATATACTTGTGCGGCAATGCTGCTTATGGTAAGCATGGCCGTTTCCGTGTTATTTGCGGTGATAACGATACGGTTGTCCGAGTAAGCCAGCTGTAAGTTTCCAATGTATTTCTGTGTGGTTTGGATATTGTCGGGAATTGTCCCGTCATCAAAGAACTGGGCATAGCTATTCATGATGTTGGTGGCTCCCAGGCTGGTCTTGAACATACTGTATACTGGATTTGCGCCATCAGGGTATCGGCCTACGGACATGTCGCCCGTGTGTTCTGGATAAGATAATTTATCATGCCAATTTTGGTCGGCAGATGTGAGTAATACGTCCCCGCCTTCTTTTGCCAGTTTGAACGTGGCATGGAGCTGATTGATGGGAGACAGTTTGTCGCACCAAATGACCATATATCCGTGTGGGGCAATAATGGTTGAGGCATCAGTACCCTCAGGGCTGATTTGGTATTTGGCGGGGACGAGAAGGTTGTCACTGACATACATACCGGCTACGTCAATGGCTTCGTCTGTTGTGTTGTAAAGCTCAATCCAATCGTTTTTCTTGAAGTAGTCATTTATATATATGCTGTTGTCTGCGCTAATTTCATTGATTCTTACAGGGACGATACCGGCCTCAGTACATTCGTCGTTGCTGAGTGCTTCGTAGCAGGCGACAAGGTTTACCGTTCCGTTATCAGGCAAAGTATAAGTTTCTTCTGTACAAACGATTTGTCCATTGTTGGTTGAAGAGGTCAGAATAAGTGACGCGTCCCAATAAATGTCAGAAGAGTTACTGCTGTTGTTGTGTACTTCTACGGCTATCAGGTTTGTTCCTCGGCGGAAGAGTGAAGCGTCGAGTGTGAGGCTTCCTTCGTCGGGGTTGCCGTTGGCATAAGTGGAGGAGTAAGTGTCGTAATCCACTTTTCCTGTCGGCATGAGGTAGCGGGCGGCTTCTTTTCCGTTGACATAAACGATGAAGCCGTCGTCAGCGCTGTAATTCAGAACGAAACAGTCTTCTGTAACCGGTGTATCATCAAGTGTGAACTTCTTGCGGAAGTAATAGGTTGGCCGCTTTTTTTGTGTATCCATACCGTAATCCAGGAAGGTCTGGTAACCGCGTAGGTTTTGGTTGTCACTGGTGTAGTATCCCAGCGGTGACTTTCCATTGTTCCACGTTGTGCCGTAATTGTTTTGGTTCCAATTTTGACCGTCAAGACTTCCTTGGTCGTAGTAGTCCCAAACGCTTCCTTTTTCGAATATGTTGGTTCCGTTTACGTTGCTAAGCGACTTCCAACCGATGAATTTATAGTTGGCCGGTGCTTGTGCCTTTAGGGTGGCGGAGCCGAACAAACTTCCGTTGAAGCGATTGGTGGGTATACTGATACTGTTAACGGCTAATTGGGCTTGTGGTATATTGGCTGAAAGTCGCGCCTGGACGGCTGTTGTGCCCGATAGGCCGAATGCGCCATAGTTTTTCAAGGCATTGAGCATGGTGGCTTGGCGGTTGGCAAGGCCGTTTTTCAACTGGTTGGCTGTACTATAAGGCGACTGCCCCTCGTAGGCCATCATGTCGGCTACATTGGTTGTGAGGCTATCAATGATGTGGATGCAACGTGACGGTTCGAATACGCTGCCACCCATCAGGCAATAAGTGTCGATAAACCGTTTGCGGAAACTTTCGTTTTTCAACATATTAAGGAATATGGTGACGAGTTTGATTTCCTCTGTGATTTGTGTTTTTTTGTCGTATAAATAATCGAATGTATAATTCTGTTTACTGGCAAACAAGTTGAACGGGTCGGTGGTGGACAGGGTTCCGTCCAAATCGAACAGGACAAAACGGAATTTACCTCCTTCAAGGGTCGATTTGAATGCTTTCACATTATTTTGAGGCCAGTCTGTGGCACCGAGATAGAACTCTGCGGCCATGTAGTTGATGAATTCGTCTATGTCTACCATTTGGCGTATTTCTTCATAAGCCATTACTTCGCTCGCTTTTTTCGAGAGTTCATACCAACGTAGGAAGCTTTCGTCCGTGCCGCATTTTTGGCAGTATCCGGAATCTGGGCTCATTTCAAACTGGTCGAGTTGCTCGTCATCTAATCCGTAGTTGGCATAAGCAAAGTGTTTGTTGTTGGGCTCACGCATGTTGATGACTCCCTTATACTCCCCATTGATGAAATGCATAGTGGGCAGATAAGATTGTCCGTCTATGTCGATACCTGATGTACTTATGATGGTCTGTAGTGCGGCGTCTTGAATTCGGCAGTTGTTGTCATTACCTCCGTTTCTTATTTGGAGAGTTTTATGTTTCAGATAAGGCTTGCCTGCAAAAAATTGGTAATTCAGCGAGTTTCGTCCTTCATAAACTTTGGCAGCTTTCAATTTGAAAGAGTGGGGAAGCCATGCACGGCTCCATCCTCCGCACATGGCAAAGTCCACTTCTTGGTTAAAGGCCATCTTTCCGTCCGGGGTTATGTATTCGAAATTAACCGGACGATCCCATTCCATGTTCCAGTTACAAGGCGTGGATTGTCCGTTTCCTGGTCGTCCGTTGACTCCTTTCACGTAGACTCCCAAACTGTCGTCATAGAGGTTGACAGGGTCGGTGACTACAGAAATGACAGGGAGCTTAAATTCTTTATCCTTATCAATATAGGAGCGTGTGATGACTTCGCTGGGCAACATTCCGTCTTGGAACAAACGGAAGCGGTAGGTCGTGGTGGTATTGACCGTGAAGCGTCCGGTTGTACTTACTTGCCCGTTTGTGGCCGAAGGAGTTGTGCCGTCTGTGGTATATTTAAGGGTAGCACCGTCGGGTATGGTTACGCGTGCGATGAATGAGCTGGTGAACAGTTGTGAATCCTTGTTTATGATTGGGGCATCCAACCGTGCGGTGGCAAATACGCTTCCGTCGTTGCTTTTTCCAGGTGTGGGTAGCGCGGTAAGCCCCCAGTTGTTTGCGCCGTCTGTAGTGCGGGCGTATGATGTGCGCGAGATGGCTGCGGGATAGCTTTGCAGGGTTACCAAGTTACCGTTCTCATCGGCAATATAGAAAGTACCGCCATCGCAGTCCAGTTTGAAGTCGATTTGACGGGGGTCGGCCTCGTTATGGTCAAACCAAAGGACTTTATAACCTTTGGCGGGTATGACACCAACAGACGGGGTTAGACGGAACATTTTAAGGTTGGCCGGATCCTCACTGACATAGAATCCGATGATGGAGACAGCTTTGTCTGTCGGATTATATAGTTCTACCCAACTGCCGTAATTGAATGACGGATCCACAAACATGTCTACGTTGGATTGTTGTAGTTCGTTAATGATGAGAGAAGAAGCATCGGCCATTCGCTTTTCTACGGTGACGGTACATGTGGCCATCGCCTTGCCTGCATCAGTGGCTTGTGCCGTAATGACAGCCGTACCGGTATTTACGCCGGTAATGAGTCCTTGTTGGTCTACTGTAGCCACATTTTCGTCACTACTGGTCCATTTAAGACGTTTATAAGTGGGATTTTCTGGTTCGAGTGTGTAAGACAACTCTTGTGTTTCTCCAGCCACGAGTTGCAATGTTTCGGTGAAGAGGTTGATTTTAGAGATGTTGACCACCGTGCCCCAATATTTTAATTTGAAATTGTCGAACAGGCACCAGTTGTTGGCCACCCAGGCCTCATTGACCAATCCGAATTTTAATGTCCCGTCTGTCACGGTGGTGACCAACTCGTTCTCATACATGCCTTGCCCGAACATGTATGTTCCGCTTTGCATGTTATTCGGATAATACCGTGTTTGCCCCCATCTTCCGGGATTCCAGCATCCGTTTGCGTAGTTATTGTCCAGGGATTCGGAATATATGCTGGCTATTTGTATGCGGTCGTTGTTGGCTTTTTATCAGTCTCAACCTTCTTGATTACTCCCTCTCCGGTTTCCTTGTTATCTTCATCATACTCTTTGTATCCGGTATCATTGTCTTTGTTGCGGAAATAGGCTTGTACGGAGATGAGGTATTTACCGTTGGGGACTGTTATGGTCTGGTGGATGTCGAAGGTGCCGTTCCAGAACTCCATGGCTTCATATGTCAGTTGTTGGCTCGAAGCATCGCTCGTATAGGTCCAGCCGGTGTTGCTGTTGCCGTCGAATCTTGGATTTTGTATATAATCTTCGGTTATGTCTATCCAATTTTCTTCTTGGGCATAGGAAAAGGCGATGGTTGCCGTGGAAAGTAATAGTGAAAAGATAATTTTCTTCATGGTGTATGAGGTAATGATTCAGGAGGTAAAGATACGAATTTCTTATAATTAGGGTTTGTTTTCCGACTGAATTTTATTCTTTGCGATGAAAAAAACAGCCTCACGGAAGAAATATGTTGTTATGGGTTGGCTTTTACGGCGAACTTCTTAACAGTTTCTATGATATGAGGCCTGCATTGCCGGATTTCTACAGGAATGACCCATGCTTGCACTTCGGAGGCTTTGAAGCGCAGGAGGGCCATCGAGGCTTTCCGGCAGTCGGGGTGGCTTTGGTCGAACACGAAATAGCCGAGGCTGTAGAATACGGGGTGGGTGCCGATGTGTTCCAAGGGTTGCACGACGTGCGGATGGTGCTTGACAATGGCATCCGTCCCGGCTTGCATCAGTTTGTGGGCGTAGTAACGTTGCTGTACGTGGGGATGGGGCTGGAATTCCGTGCCCCAGTGCAGGACGGCGACGATGAACGACGAAGGATGCTCCGCCTTGTATTGCCGGATGCGGCCTGCAAGCCGGTCGATGGAAGGACGGCATACATCCGGCTGGCCTTCCGCATGCTGCCAGTTTTCAAGCGGGAAGAGCACGGCGTTGAAGACAGCCGCTTTGACACCCTTTTTTCGTATGATGGCAGGGGAGAGCTGTTCTTCCGTGGAATGCCCGTAGCCCAGGGGAGATGATGCCGGATGCGCGGAGTGCCTGGTAGGTGTCGGCCAGTCCTTGCCGCCCTTGGTAGAGTTTGAAGAGGAACAGGCGTTTGTCCCGAGTAGGGTCGTGACGCGTGGTCTTGATGACACCTACGGCTATTTCAGGACAACTGTCACCAGTCAGGTTACCACAATCGAAACGGTAAACGGGATAGGAAAGTTCCCATGAGGATTGCTCTATCCCGCCTATTAGGTGATGCAGGACATACAGGCTGTTGTGGATGCGTTCCATGCGTATCACTCCCTTTTGTCCGTCCTTGGATTCGTAGGCGAATAGCTTGTTTTCCTATTCGCATGAAGCCGTCAGTCTGCATAATATACAGAATGCCGTGATTCTTATTCCTAAGGAAAGGGTAGGCATTCGTCTTGTCGGATTAACGTTTCTCGGCCAGTTTCTTGCAGAGTTTGCCGCCTGCCATGCAATAGGCTCCCAACAGGACGAAGGGGATGCTCAGTATCTGGCCCATGTTGATGGGCATGGCGGCTTCCCATGCTTCTTGCACCTCTTTGGTGTATTCGATGAAGAAACGGGCCGTGAAGATGGTGGTCAGGCAGAAACCGAAATAGAAGCCCGTACCGACTTTCTGCGGATATTTATGGTAAAGCACGTATCCGGCAATGAGAAATACGAAATAGCAGATGGCTTCATAGAGTTGGCCGGGATGGCGTGGCAGCATGTCAACGCGCTCGAAGACGAAATGTGGAATAGGTTCTTTCTTTGTGCCTCGCTCCG